>Ga0209633_10000264_pt1 | contig 63029 bp, 60 predicted proteins | sample Cruoilmetagenom1_FD_187290 | JGI IMG/M metagenome (GOLD analysis project Ga0209633, IMG submission 187290) | Oil polluted marine microbial communities from Coal Oil Point, Santa Barbara, California, USA - Sample 1 (SPAdes) (version 2) | ecosystem: Environmental > Aquatic > Marine > Oil seeps ... | reverse complement strand
TGGCGGACAATAATCTAGTGCTCTAATACAAATATTTAATATATGCCCTGCAGTTTTTGAAGCTTCTTTTGCTAATCTGTTCACCAAATCAGGATGTAATTCTCCGTCAGGTAAAACCCCTGAACCGCCTGTCGCTATTCTAATTAGGTCTGCTATCCGAGCTTTATAGATAGTAAGAAAGGCATCAAATACAGCTGCAACTAAGATACTGCCACGTTTGTGTGGTTCTAATATGGTTTCATATTCTGATACATCAGGTTCTTTTCGTTTCCAAACTTTTTCTTTTTTATCAAAATAACCGATGGCATCCCTTAAACTACCATAGCCACCAATGGCATTACCAAACTCCTGGGCTAACTGACCCAATAGGTTTTGATTTTCTAAATTTCCTTTGGTTCTGGCAATTTGACTCTTAAGGACTTCAGGCATTGTAAAATGTTGAAATAAGGCTACAATATCTGCAAAGGCTTCATGAAAAGCCAATACATCAGGATTGGTAGGTTCATTATAATAAATATTTAACCCATCAAGAATGGCATGTGTCACTTCATGGGCAATAATACCATGACTCAAGCAAGTAAATACCCATGAATTGGGCATATGGATTTGTTTCTCACTAGGTTTTGATTTAAAATATCCAAAAAGTAGCGCTCGTTTAGCCGGACTATAATAGGCATTAGGTTCTCTCATAGCATGCGGATAAACTCTTAATCGTTCTACATAACTTTCTCTAATAGAACCCCATGCTTTCTCTCTCCAAATAATTTTTCGCCCTAATGCTTTTTCAAAATTTTTAATAGTTTTCATTGCCACTGCATATACCATTTGTTGATGGAACTGCGGGTTGCTATCACTTGGTGTCAAACCATATTCTGCCAGAATATAAGGCTCGTTTAAATCCACACCTTTGTAAAATACACCATAAGTACCATCTGGTTTTTTAATTGTAGGGTCATAATCTATAACTTCTAAATATTCTCCTTTGGGTCCTTGAGATAAGTCATCTTCCCAAGGCACTTTATACGTGATTTCATTAAAATCTGAGGTATCGGTTTTAAGAGATAAAGATGGGTCAAAGGCATATCCCTTTAATTTTCTACTTAACGGGCGAGGTAAACTGGAAGAACTTGACATAAATGACAGATTTATTTCATTAGGAAATTAGCTTAATTTGAGAAATAAATCAGTGAATACGTCTATCTAGATGGATACATTTCTATTTCTCAAAATTTTTTCTACTAAGTTAATTTATTTAAATTCAAAAATCAATGGGGTTTTACCCCTATTCTCATAAGGGTATTTTTCCCCTATTTCAACTCTTAAAATTAAATAAAATATTATGAGATTGTTTGAGGGATTTCCTCAATAATGCTATGGCTTTTCCGTAAAAGTATATTATAGATAAATTGTAATTTAAAATACTTACCTTTTTAGTATTATTTTTTCGATAGATACACCTTATGGAAAACAAGAAAACAATCTGTAAAAATTGCGAAAAAGAATTTCAGGAAACATTTGAATTTTGTCCACATTGCGGCCAAAAGGCCAAAGACGACCTTACTATGCGTATTTTATTTTATAATACCATAAGTAATTACTTTTCTGTTGATGCCCGATTTTTCAGGAGTTTCATTCCATTAATGTTCCGCCCCGGTTATTTGGCAAAAAAGTTTGTAGAGGGAAAGCGTTTGCAATATCTTCATCCTGCACAATACTATTTATTTGCATCTGTAATATTCTTTTTTATTTTCTCTTTTCAAGCACGAGAATATAATCAGAAAGTAGATAAGGTATTGAAAAAAGGTTTCGAGCAGGAAACAATATTAGGATTAGATTCAATACCAAAAAAAACATTGGATTCTGTTAGCTTAGCTAAAATCACCGAACCTTTAAAAGGCAATCAAAAAATTACAGGGTTAGATAAAGAGGAAATAGAAAAGCTGGATTCCATCATAAAACATAATGCAAGATCTAATAATGGTGCTAATATAAATCTTGGATATGATAAAAATAAATTAGATTCTCTGATTGCTATAGGTGCTCCTGAGCCAGCAATGTTAAAAGCTATGGGAATGAGTGATGATGCGGGGTTTATGAAGCACCGATTTTACACTCAATTACTTAAATTTCAAAAAAATAGCGGAGGCGGTATTTTACAAGCATTTTTTGACAGTATACCTATTGCTTTATTTATTTTACTTCCAATATTTGCATTTATTTTAAAGATCTTTTTCTGGAGACGTGGCACTTTTTCTCATCATCTGGTATTTGGATTTTATTACTTCTCATTTCTTTTTGTTGCCATGAGTATTATTTTGCTTGCGAATTATTTTTGGAATATACCAGGATGGATCAATTTGATAATTGGACTGTCATCATATTTATATCTTCTAATAGCTATTAAACATTTCTATCGACAAGGGTATTTTCTTAGTTTCTTTAAAACCGGAACAGTTACTTTTATTTATTTATTATTTGTTTTACCTATTGCATTAGGCATCATGATATCTGCATCGTTTTTCTTTTATTAGAGAATGGAACCTGTTGAGACTAAGGAATTAAAAATAATGAAAAATGAAAAATATTTTAATTAAAGAAGGGCTATACTTAGGATGAGCTAATGAAGAATATTTCTATTTAATATAAAAAGAGTGCTTTCTGCACTCTTTTTTAACTCTAAACGGTCATAAAATTAGTTCTCTAGCAATTTTGAACTTAAATAGGCAATTTCACGTACAATCTTTCCGTCATCATTAAAGTCATGAATTAAAAATAATGGGACATCAATTTTTTTCTTATCCAATTTACGAGTTACTCTTAATGTCCACCAAGATTGAACAACTTCAGAATTACCTTGTTCATAATGTAAATAATCTGGATACCCGCTTACATCAATACTTGTAATATCAAAAGCTTCCAAAAATTTATTGAAATTCGTCTTTTCCTCATCAAGATTTCTAAATTCTCCTCTTGGAGTGTCAAGATCCATAAAACGGGCTTTTTCATCAAAAAAGCTAAATGCATTATCAACATCCTTATGTTCTAAGGCATGTACCATCTTCCTTACAATATTTATATACTCATGATTTTTGTAAATATTGCCATTTTTGCGATCAACATAACTTTCACGAACATTTGTCCAAACATTGGCATTATTATAAGTGATCAATGTCTTGATCTTATTGTTTTTATCAACTACAAACAATCTATGCATTGGCATATCTATTTTAACTCCGGTTTTATCATGAACACCACTAAGGTCTTCCCAGGTTTGTACCCATGTTACATCGTCATTGTCACTATCTTTATAGTTCAAAGCATCAGGGTATGCTCCTTTTGAGCGTACTATGCTCAAATAATTAACATTTTTTTTCCACCATTCAACACCACCTAAAAAATCCTTTTTAGTTCTACCCTTAGCATCTTTATTAGTATTTGTTCCATTATATGATTTAAAATCATCTGCCAAAAAAGTTGAAACTTTGGTCGAATCGCCTTCAACAAAAGCTTTGTTCATTGATTCCACCACATTAATAGCTGGATGTTCTATGTAAATTGTTCCATTTTTTTTCTTTTGTGAATAACCTATCAGTGTACTGATAGCCATAGCAAAAACTACAAAATTTTTCATGTTTTTAAGATTTAGTTATTTTAAGGTTGTTGATTGATATTTTTTTACTCAATGCGCTTCTAAATGATGAATATTTAAAAGATAAAACAAACGTTTTGGGATGAATACTCTTATTATTTGTCCAAAGGTCTTTGAATTTTTATCAAAGCGGTACACAGGCCTAAAATCATTTGCCGATTAAACCATGAATTAAGTACCTTTATACTTCAATAGAAATTATGACAGCGCAAAATTTTGAATTAAAGGAAGGACAACCTTTTATACAATTAAATAAATTATTACAAATTTTAGGTATTGCTCAAACTGGTGGGCATGCAAAAATATTGATCAAAAATGAAGAAGTAACTGTCAACGGAACTATAGAAACCAGGGTCAGAAACAAATTGATAAAAACAGATCAAATACAAGTAGGCGATTATTTAATAACTATTAAATAATATTAATTTTTAGATATCTATTTAATCTTCTGGCGGATAACCATGTATTTCTTCAAATATGGTATCAAAGTTCAGTCGTAAAAATGAGTTTAGCTTTTTCTGATAATCCTCTTTTAACCAGATCAAAAAGTTATTCGTGCTCCTACTAATGCATTTCGCGTATTTATGTATTCGATGATCTATATCATCATTCAGCAATTTAGCCAACGTTAGCGCATCAAAAACATCTTCACTATTTTCGATACAAATTCTGCCGTGTTGGACAATAGAACGCTCTAATACTACTTTAGATGATTCGCCACTAGTGGTAGCTGCTTTGTAAGTTTCTTTAATGTCAAAATAAACTTCTTCTGACTTCGCAAATTCTGATCGAATTTCCTCTGGCATTTTATATCGAAAATTACTTTCTAATTCTTCATCATCAAGTAATTTATCCATATAATAATCGGGATATTTAAATATACTTTGCCAATCTAAATCTGCTCCCCAAGGACCAAATCTATAATAGTTATTCCCCAGATCAATTACAGAAAAAGTTGATTTGTTATTTAAAATTCTTGAACCACGACCAATCATTTGGTAAAAAAGTGTCAATGATTTAGTGGCTCTATTCAATATTATGGTATCTATAGTTGGTTCATCAAAACCTGTAGTTAATATACTTACAGAAGTTAAAATTGCATTGGGTGTTTCATTAAACCATTTTAAAATCTCTTGTCGTTGCTTTTTTGTAGCCGTATTATCTAAATGTGCGATAGGCAATCCAGCAGATTTAAAGGTATAGTAGACTTGAACTGATGTATTTATTCCGTTATTGAAGATCAATGTTTTCTTACCTTTTGAATGTTTTTGATAAGAATTTAGTAATTTATCTAACATAGAATTACTAGCGTATAAATCTTCAGAAGATTTTACAGTATAATCGCCATTTGAACCTACTTCAAGCGATGTTAATCCCATATCGTATTGATAAACTTCGGCGCTAGCCAAAAATTCATTTTTAATCAATACTTCAATAGTTTCACCAACTATGAGCTCATTATAATTATCATTCATTGGTAAGTTCTTATTAGAACTCAATGGTGTTGCGGTAACTCCTAAAATAAAAGACTTTTCAAAAAATTTAAAGAGTTTGGTAAACGAATTATAATGCGCTTCATCAATAATAACCAGACCAATATCAGAAATGTCTAATTTATCATCGTTCAAACGATTATTTAAGGTCTCTACCATTGCCACAAAACAACTGTATTTTGCTTGGTCATCTAAATTGGCAGTACTATTCACAACTTTGTTAACAACACCAAAGCTTGTGAGCATTTCAGAAGTTTGCTTACACAGCTCAACACGGTGTGTCATTACTAATACTTTTTTGTTATGGTGTTTTAAATACTGTCGGACTATTTCAGAGAAAATAACCGTCTTCCCTCCTCCTGTAGGTAATTGATACAATAAATGATAATCATCTGGTGCAGTCTCAAATTTCTCAAATATTTGACTGATAGCACCTTGCTGGTAACTGTATAATTCTTTATCCGATTTTCTCTCTTGTAACCCTATTGCTATCTCTGACATAATATCCTTTAATGGAAGCAGCAAAAATAAAACCTTTGGTCGTTTATAACGAATAATTATGAAAAAATTATAAAACTATTTTAAATATCAGAGTTCTATCTAATTATCAACACTCTCATTTAGCTATTACTATTAAACTCTAGGTAAATTAATGTATGATAATTTGTAACATATACATTAAGTGTTTTATAACGGTTACTATTAAATAAGTTAAAATTAAAATCATGTTTTCAAATTCAACAATTTTTATATTATGAGAAAGGCAAGTAACTCGTATTGATATAAAATTAGTTTTCTAACTCTTTTAAAATATTTTCAGCTGAGTTTGTAATATTTTGATAAGATCTATATCCCCATTTTGCAAAGAAAAATAGTCCAACAAAAAATAATGGTAATACTATCCAAAATTTGGTGCTATGTTCCGTATTAAAAAAATCTTTATTATTGAATATTTTTGAGGCAACTGGCATTATAACAAGTGCAAGAAGGAAGCTTAGATAAATACCTGCCTTTTGGAATGTAAGGAGATTCTTTTTCGCTTTGGCAAAACTAATAATTGTTTCTTTGTAATTATTAGAGGTTAAATTTAGATGCTTAATGCTTTTAATTGATCGCAATACAAGTATTGGCATTAGTATTAAAAATGCTATTGTTATAATGCCAAAAGTCAATAAATACCAGGTATCTAATTTTCCTAAATTAATAATTATAATAAGTGCTGCCGCGAAGCATATTATTGCTCCGACACTTTCATACATTTGAATTTTGGTGAATTTATTTACATATCGTTCTTGTGTCATATCTAAGATCAATTTATCTGTTAAACATTTTTGATTTTCTAATTTAAGAGACATTTCTGCCCATAAAGATTTCATTTCTTCTAGTTTCATCAGTTTTTATTTTATAATTTCATCTTTTAATTTAAGCTTAATTCTACTTAATCTAGTACCAACATTTGAATTTGTAAATCCTGTGATACTTGCTATTTCATCATAACTTTTCCCTTCTAAATACAATAAAATAATTCCTTTTTCTATTATTGACAACTCCTTTATATGAGCATATAAAATATCAATTCTCTCTTGTATTAATCCATCATATTCCTCTACTCTATTAAGCAATTCAAAATCAATGGATACTTGATTGCTTTTTCTTTTTTGTGAATTTAAATAAGTAATTGAAGTATTTAAAGCAATTCTATACATCCAAGTACTGAACTTCGAATTGCCTTTGAAAGAATCAAAAGATTTCCATAATTGGAAGACTATTTCCTGATACAGATCTTTTTGATCTTCAATATCATTAGTATAAACTCTGGATATTTTATAAATAATTCCTTCGTTCTCCTTTATAATCTTAATAAATTCTTCTTTTCTTTGCATCTAAAAGTTAGTTACTCCTTATTGGTACGAGAATAATTAAAAAATCACAAAAAAATGATCTTTTCTTTAAAATTTTAAAATGGTTCGTAAAATTAAAACAAAGTATGGCGTACAGAAAAATAACTTTTTAGATAAATATATTTATTAAAAAGCAACTATTATTATGAATAATTAGTGGAAGAATTAGTTTAAATTTTTTCTTAAATTTTTACTTACTGCTCTAATGGTTTCTTTAACCTCTGAAGTACTTACTTTTTTTACCTCGGAAATCTCTTCATAGGTCAATTTTCCAAAAACAAATAAATCAAGAATATTAGAAGTTTCAAATGGTAGCCAATTATATATTTTATTCAAAGTATTTCTTTTTTCTTCACTGAGGTCTTTTCTCGGGTCGTGTACTTCGAGGGTGTTTATTATATTTTTTTCTGCATCATCATAAAGAAAAGAAGGCTTTTTAAAATCATCTTGACGATATGAAATATCATCTAATTCATCACTCATTAACAAGTCTTCATCTAAATCACTTTCAAAATTTTCTTCAAATAGCTCTAATTCTTTCTTTAGAATCTGGCTTGTACTCATTGTGTATTTATGGAATTCTTCCTTTTTAAACAATCTATCTAAACGGTCATTCACAAAAGAAAAAAATTTAAGTTTTAAGTTAAAGCCATTGTCTCCTTCTTCATTTATATATCCATAAAGCTTTAAAATTGCATCATCAATAATTTCGTTGCTTTTAAACATATTCAACGGAATAATCCCATTAATTTCTGCTGTATACAAACGGTGTTTTACATATGGTTGCAATTTTGCTACTTCAGATAAAATTCTCTTTTCAAAATCAGTATTTGCGTTATTCTTTTTAGATAGATCGTTCATCATGATACTTTTTAATATTTAGCTAAATGTAGATAAGTAATATAAGATTACAAATGACATCCATCATAAACATGTCAAAAATTTACATTTATTACCCTTGAGAAAGTGCTTTTACATGGGCATAAACTTCTACATCATTTACTTTTAATTCTAATGGTACTTTAAACATTTTAATTCCTTTGACATCATTTAATTCTCCTTCTGGTGAAAGTGCTTTAACACCATAAAATTTACCTTCTTTATTAATTGCTTTTATATGGATAATATTTCCTGAGCGTGCAACTCCTTTAACATCTAATTGATCGCCATTCGGCATAATAGCCTTAATTTCATAGAGTGTTCCATCATCCGCTATAGCGTTAAGAGGTGCATACCTGTCATCACTTATTAGTAATTTTACCGGTAATTGCTTGGTTTCTCCAACAAAAGCTTTGATATCTAAAAGACTGCGTTGATCAGCGTCGCGAATAGCTTTGATATCATAAGCATTTCCATTTTTATCTATAGCCTTTATATCTAAAGTATATCCTTCAGGATGAATAGCTACTATATGCCAAAGAAAATTATCGCCAACACAACCGGTTTGAGCTACTGCTTTAATATGTGCATATATATTGGCTCCATTTAATGTATATTCAAGATCTTCTTTGACAGTTTTAACTCCTTTTACATCATTTAATGCGCCTGTTGGTGATATGGCTTTTACTCCATAATAATTGCCATTTTTATCGATAGCATTTAAATGTACAATGTTGCCTGAACGTTTTACACCCTTTATATTTAATCTATCACCATTTGTCGCTATTGCTTTAATGTTATATAAAGTACCATCATCGGCAATTGCTTTAACGGGCGTTAACTTACCATCATTGACCAATAATTTTACTGGTAATATTTTTCCCTTAACAAATGCTTTTATATCCATTAAGCTTGTTTGATCGGCATATTGGATTGATATAACGTCGTAAGTATTTCCATAACCATCTATGGCCTTTACATCTAAGAATATACCATCTGGATGTATTGCTTTTACTTCCCAAATAGTTTTTTTAAAATTACTAACAACAACATCTTTTTTAGGATTAACATCCTCTTTTGATTCATTTTTACAAGCAACAAAAAATAATATAAGTCCAAATAATGTTACTGTTTTAATAATTGAAAATGTAAACGATCGGTTTAGTATTGCTTTCATGGTTAAGGTATTAATTATTCAACCCTTAAAGTTAGAACTTATGAAAGTATCATATACTGATATAAATCAGGTTCTTACTCTTTGATACAATGAAATAGTATTTTCAAAGCAGTAAAAAATTAGTTTATTTTTTGATTGTTATACTCCTTTTTTAACTCACTTTACAACGAAAATGATGTGATTTTGAGTAGTGATTACTATATTATTTTTATAATTTTAAAATATTTCACACTTTTTTAACATATTGTAAAGTGTTGTTATATAGCCTTTTAAACAATATAATAAAAGAATATAGTACTTTGTTTTACATAGTACTGTAACAAAAATAACCTTGTGGCGTCTATTAAGTGTAAATCAATTAAAACAAAAAAAATGAAAACTTTAAACAACTATCAAATCAGATTATCAGTTAGAACAACAAAAAGTAATATTTGGAACTTAAAAAGACGTTACAGATAAATCTAATCTAATAAAACTAAAACCTTAAATTATGAGAACTTTAAACAATTATCAAAACAGATTAACCCTTAGTACAACAAAAAGTAATGTTTGGAATTTGAAAAGACGTTACAGATAAATTAAACTAACAACACTAAAACCTTAAATTATGAGAACTTTAAACAACTATCAAAACAGATTAACAATTAGCACAACAAAAAGTAATGTTTGGAATTTGAAAAGACGTTACAGGTAATTTTAAAAAATAACAACTAAAACTAACTATTATGAGAACTTTAAATAATTATCAGTATAAATTAAAAATTAGCACGGCGAAAAGTAATGTATGGAATTTAAAAAGACGTTACAGATAACTATAACAAATTGTAAAACTTTAAAAAATATGTCATGAAACCTATTAATCACATTCAACAGAGCGTATCTAGCTTTATATTAAAGCAAATAAAATTAAAGTATCACACTGTAAATACCTATAATTATGAAAAAGCTATGCTTGCAGAAATTAAACACTAAACTTGTTACAACATATGTATCATTTAAAAAGGCTGAATTTTAGAACAAATAAAAATTCAGCCTTTATCTTTTAATAAAAAAGTACAGTCCCCTACTCTTTTTTAGGCATTGGCCCTCTCAAATGAATAATCAATCCATTTAAAAAATTACGTAATATTTGGTCACCGCACTCCATATATTTAGGATGGTCTTCTTTTCTGAAAAGTGCACCTAATTCACTTTTAGAAACTCTAAAATCTACCAAAGCACAGATTTTCACAATATCATCATCACGTAACTTATGTGCTACTCTAAGTTTCTTCAGAACATCGTTGTTAGTTAATGCCATAATTAAATAGTTGTTTCTTTAAACGCTATACCCAACTCTTTTTGAATTTCATTGATTCGTTGTAATTCACTCGGAATTACCAATGCTATTGAGACGCCTGTTTTTCCTGCTCTCGCTGTTCTTCCGCTTCTATGTGTATAATATTCTAATTTTTCAGGTAACTGATGATGAATTACAAAAGCTAAGTTAGTAACGTCAATTCCCCTGGCAGAAACATCTGTAGAAATTAACACTTTCAACGTCCCTTTTTTAAATGCTCTCATCACTTTATCTCTATCTCTTTGCCCCATATCACCTTCAAGAGCTGCTACAGAGAAGCCTTCTTCTTTTAATATGGCAGTAAGATTTTGCGTACCTGCTTTGGTTCTACAAAATATAATACCTCGTTCTTCTGGGTTGCTATCCAAAAATTTAGTCAATAAACCTACCTTTTCTTTAATAGTAGTTTTGATATATTGATGATCAATATTAGCATTAACAAGAGCATTTTTATTAACTTCAACTCGTACCGCCGCTGGAGACATATACGTTTTTACTATTCTTTGAATTTCATCCGGAAAAGTTGCAGAAAACAACCAAGTGTTTCTTTTTCCACCAGTATATCTTAAAATTCTGTTTAGATCTGGTTTAAAGCCCATGCTCAGCATTTCATCTGCTTCATCTAAAACAAGTGTATTTATATTTTTTAAATCTACTTCACCCCTTTCAATCAAGTCAATTAGTCTTCCTGGTGTCGCAACAACAATGTGTGTTGTTCTTTGCAATGAATTTATTTGTTTTTCTATTTTCTCTCCACCATAAACAGCTTCTGTAAAAATTTTGCTATCTATATATTTAGTGAATTTAAATAGCTGCTTTTTTATTTGCTGTGCTAATTCTCTGGTAGGAGATAAAATCAATGCCTGAATGGTGGGTGTATCAGCATCAATATGGTGTAAAATGGGTAATCCATAAGCAGCAGTTTTACCTGTTCCTGTTTGAGCCAATCCAATAAAATCGGTTTTTGATTCTAATAAAACGGGAATTGTAGCTTCTTGAATTTTTGTAGGATGTTTTATTCCTAACTCGTTCAATCCTTTAATAAAATCCTTACTAATTCCCAGCTCTAAAAATGTAGACATACTTTCACTTTTTATTTAAAAATGCAAAAGTACGCTTAATTATGACGTCTACGCAGCATCAGACTGAAATAAATATAAGATAAAATATGTTTACTGAGTATTTTAGATTTTCTTTACTCGAACGGCATTCATTCCTTTTTGACCACGTTCAAGCTCAAAACTTACTTTGTCGTTTTCAACTACTTCTTCTGTTAATCCACTTACATGTACAAAAAACTTTTCTTGTGTGTCTTGTTCCATTATAAATCCGAAACCTTTTGAAGAGTCAAAAAATGAAACTTTTCCTTTTCTAATAGGGTCAACTGCATCTTCTCTATCCTCCATTTTAGGAATACCAATTTCAATACTTGAGGCATCAATTTTTACGCGTTTTGAAGGATCTGGTGGTGTATCTGTAAGTTGACCAAATTCATCTACATAGGCGATCATATTATCAAATCCTGTACCTTTAGAATTGTCATTTTTACGTTCTTCCTTCCTCTTCAATTTATCCTCACGCTTCTTTAAACGTTTTTTTTCTCTTTCCTTTTTACCAAAAGTTTCTTGCTTTTTCGCCATTAATTTTAAATGTTAAAATATGTTACTCCTAAATTTTTATTGTGTTATTGAAATAATAAATGTTTGAATGGAAAAGTACCTCTAAGGAGGTTGACTAACCTAATGGTTATCCATTAATTTCAATAAAAGAATTAGTAAAATTATACTTTATATAACTACTAAAATTTTGGCAAAGATAGGATTTCTATTTGATTTTAAAAAAACGTCTTTATTTTTCTAAAATTTAAGCCCTAATAAAAAATGCATGAAATACAACAAAATACTAGCGAAGTTGATATACGTCGCTAGTATTATTCAATTCATTTATGCTACTTTTATTCTAATTCCTTTTCTTTCTTTTATCCTTACCTGACTTACTATTTCCTTTTTTAGTACCTTTCTTTCCTTTGCGCTTCTTAGCTTTTTGTTTAGTTCCAAACTTATTTTTTGTTCTAACAACTTTTTTATTACCATTTGGTTTTTGAACAGCTAATGCTCTTTTCTTAGTCCCATCTGCTTTATTAACTCCAGCTACTCTAACCTTTGTACCATCAACCTTATTGACCCCTCCAACTCTTTTTTTAGTACCATTTGCTTTATTAACGCCTGCTGCTCTTATTTTTGTCCCATTGGCTTTGTTAACTCCTGTTACTCTAGCTGAATAAGATCTATTAGGGTATTTTTTACCATAATCATTACGTCTTGTTTTCTTGTGTAGGCGCACTGCTGTTCTACTGCCTCGTATATGTGTTCGCACATAGGAGTGACGAACATTAATATGTACATGAACATTTTTTCTATATACATGCACATGGTGCGGATGCCAAAAATGGAAATGTCTTGGATAATACCCCCAATAAAAAACCGATTTATAAGGACGATAAAATGGTCTCCAAAAAATTGAAAACAATAATGGTCTATGCACATAAACTGGTCTAACTATATAATTTGGACCATACATATATACATCACCAACAACTTCTACGCTTGTTTTACCGTTAGTATCTTTTTCTACTTCTAATGTAGCAACATCTTGATATATGTCATCACCCAATACTGCCTGAATCGCGATTAGATGTGTATTATTTTCGGCAGTTTCTACTACTCTTAGGTAGTCTACATAATTATCTTCATTTAAATCAAGATTAGAAATTTGAGTTTCCGGATCATTTAGTCGTTGCTCAAAATCTTCTAAATCTTTTGAATCGCCAAAAATTGATGCTACAGCTTCAAGATCAAGATGATCACCAATTTCATTGTTTGATGCGTTAACAGTTGTCACATCTTGTGCGAAAAGCCCATTTATGGTAAATAGCAATACCAATATTGTACTAATAATTTTTCTCTTATTCATAATTTATTATTTTAACTATAATTAAGACCTGTACGATCATAAAAGGTTTAATGCAAACGTAAAATGTGAAGTAAATATTATAAATTGAAGCAAAACACCTATTCACAAAATATGAGAATAGGTGTATAATATCTTTATCAATAAATAACGATAAAATAAAGCTAATTGACTGATTTTCTAACTTTTATTCATCTTTTTGAGCTGACGCTTTATTTTATTGATAGCAGACTCAATAGATTTTTCAGGTTCAATGACGTTATAAGAACCCCAAAACTCCGGATCCGAGAAACCTGAAGCTTCATCGGCAATAATTACTGATGGTCGTAAACGTTCTTTTTGTTTAACATTCTCTTTGATTGTATTTAATTTCCAATCTGTAACTGCCATTTCACTAGACAAAGAATATATTGAATTAAACCATTTGCCTTTGCGCTTAATTTTAAAAGTTAAATTAACATTACTATAACCATAATACCATTTACCATTTTTTTCTCTATAATCAACTCTATAAGCAGCTACTGTAGGATATACAAAAACATCTTTAGGTCTTTTCTTAACAAATAAATTACTTGTTAATTCTTTGTTTTCTACATTGAGATTATAGCTTGCACTTATAATTGCCAAGGTGTTAGTATCAATATATAACTTACCATAATATAACGGTTCTGCTACATCCTTACGTTGTTTAAAATTAATTACATAAACAGGTTTTTCATTAATTATAGTAGACTGCCCAAAACTAAAATTATAAAAGCTCATAATATCATCAGTAAACATATACTCCGGATATTTCATTAAGTCTATATACAAGGGATTAAAAGGGCCTCCTTGCAACTTTAATGCAAGTGTATCAAGCTTTTTATAGTCAGTACTTTTTCTTGCTTTATAAAGTTTGATAACATCTTTTTTTACCGAGGTGTATGGTTGTTTATAAATATTGACTATGGCTTCAGCCAATGACACATTTTTCTTTCGTTTTTTAATAGTTTCACGATAAAACCCAGTCATTATAACCCTATCATTCAAGTTATTTTCCTTTTTCTTTCTAAGTGCTTTAATCACCAAAGATTTAGCATTATTAGGTAATACAATATTAATTTCCGGTAATCTTGTAGCTGATGCAATAAGGCTTATAGTGTTCTTTTCACTTTTTAAATTTGATAAAAGAATTATTTTAGTTTCATATCCTAAAAATGCAATTATTATTTGAGTACTTTGAATATCTGAAGGAACTTTCAATAAAAATTCTCCAGATGTATTGGTTACAGTACTAATGTTTGAGTCATCAATTGATAGTGACGCGAAAACTAATGGGTTGGCCGTTTCACTATCTATAACCTTACCGCTATATTGTTTATAATTTTCTTGTCCTTTTATTGAAATTGAAATTCCTAAAGTAAATAGTAGAATGAGAAAAAGGCTAACTGGTTTTAGTTGTGGAATGGGATTTGATATTTTCATGATTCATAAATTAATTAGATTTAATATCATCAAATTTTAACGTTATAATCGTATATAAATTTAGTAAAAAAACTTAATAAAGAATATATGTTTATCCCATTTTAACATATCCTTTATTCAAAAAGACAAGGCGTAATCAGAAAAAAAGGTAGCAGCGTATTTATTAAATAAATAAAGACCCAATATATAAATATTGAGTCTTTAAAATGTTCAATTGAATTAATAATTGTTAACTAAGTCAAAAAATTAATTTTTTACTACTTCTTCATCAGCTAGTAATGCAAAAAACTTATTTATGTTAGGCATAATAATGATATTAGTACGTCTATTACGCGCTCTATTTTGTCTTGATTCGTTATCAGATAATGGCACATAACTACTTCTTCCTGAAGGTATTAATCTTGATGGATCAACTTTATGTTTGTTTTGTAATATTCTAACAATTGATGTAGCTCTTTTAACACTTAGATCCCAGTTATCATGAATCTTTTCAGTATGAATTCCTCTTGAATCAGTATGACCTTCAATCATTACATCCATACTTGGTTCTGAATTAATAACCCCTGCTAATTTTTTAAGAAAACTATTGGCTTTATTGCTTACTCTATAACTAGCTGTATTAAACAATAAACTGTCAGCAACAGTTATCATAACTACAGTCTTATCTATATTTACGTCTATATCTATGTCTTCATCACTATTAAGTTGATTTTCGGTCATTGACTTTTTCAACTTATAAGAAATCGCTAAATTCATTGAATCTTTTAATGTTTTCGCACCTGCTAATTGTTCTGGAGAAACATTTGCAAGTGTAGAATTTAATTTAGACTTCATGTCATTAGAGATCACAGCGCCTTCTTTATATTCAATTTTCTTATCACTAACTTCTTTCAAACTTGTCGTTTCTTGCTTCAAAGAATTTATTTTAGAGTTATACTCTGCAACACGCTTATTAATTTCAGTAACCTTAGCTTCAAGGCCTTCTTTTTCAATAGTCGTTTTTTGTAACTGACCTTTAGTATCAGTTAAGTTTTGTTCTAATTCAAGATATTTCTTTTTTGAAACACATGAAGTTACTAATGTAGCTAAGACAATAACTGCAATAACTTTCTTTAACATAATTTAATATTTTAGGTTTATAATTATTTTCCACGACAATTCATTGTCACGAATTTTATACTGCAAGATTATAAACCAAATCTAAAGGAATTCTTAAGATTTAATAAATGATCAATTAACAGCAGTAAAAAAATTAAGAAATCAAGTTTGAACTAGGTATTCCTGTATACTAAAAAAGCAGTTCTTATATTCTTGGACTTTTCATCCAAGTTCTTTTCTAAATAATAACCATTCATCATTTAGATGCTATAATTGCAACAGTTGGTTGCAAAGATGAATTTATCCTTTTTACGTCCATGATAGTAATCTCAGATGTGATCACAAAATTTGAAGTATATAAACGCAAGTTATATGTTCCAGATTCTACTTTGGTCTTATCTATAGTACATTCATTACCATTATTTTTTAATGATAATACTGGCTCACTTGTTATCTGATCAAGTATTTCATATCTGTAAAAATTATTTGCTGACTCTAATTTGAGATTATCTTCTAGTGTATTATCATAAATAGTAATACCTACAGACCCATCTGGTGCTGAAATTAAATATTTTAATCTTTTGGGAGTATTTCCATTATCTTGTGCGAACCCTACAAACCCTATAGTTACCACTAATACTGTTAAAATTGCCTTTTTCATAATTATTAAACTATAATTTCCAGGTATGTTATTCATAACACTTATTGATGCAATCCTATAATTAAAATCTAAAGAAATTCTAAAGATTTATGAGATAATTTTTAAAAATGAATCAGCAAAGTACTTAATTTACCGAAAGTCAATACAGTATAACTTTATGTTAAAGTTATAATTCTTTATCACACTGAAGGTCAATTCGAATTACTTCCTGTTTTAACGATTGATTTTTTGCTTTCCAAATATTAAATTTGCAAGAAAAATGAGGAAATATTATATATTTAGGCAGTAATTGCCTGTAAAATCTAATTGTTTTTGAGCGTTATTTTTTTATCCAAGAAACTTTCTAAAGGAAGTGTCCCTAAATTAATTTGTTTGCCAAGTGCTACAGCGGTATCAACATCGATACCTTTGTACTTAACTAAATAAGCAGTCCATAAATGGCTAGCTCTCCAGGCAACCGTACAATGCAACAACACTTTTCCTTCCGATTGTTCTATGGCTTCATTAAATATAGTCAACGCTTCCGGTGTATAAGGATTTTCTTTTCCGCCCAGAGGTATATGAACATATTTCATTTTTAAACTGTCAATATAAGCTGCTTCATCATAAGGTACTACCTCTCTATTATTCATTTCTCCATCTGTCCTTAAATTGATAATGGTGGTAACTCCTAAAGATTTTAGTTTATCCAAGCCTTTTTTTTCTGGTTGACCCGCTATATATAAATTATTTACTTGTACAAGCACTGTCCGAAACCCTTCAGTATCTAATTTTATAACTGAATCAATTTTCTCTTGTGCAAAAGTCACGGCACAAGATAAAAATGCTATTAAAACGAGATATTTATAATTTTTCATATTGTTTTATATTTTATTACTTATTTATTCTCTCTTGCCTGAGGTGTGATCATAATATGCGCATTTGCTTTTCCTGGAAACATCAACCAAGGGTGTCCTGGTGCGTTAGGTTTAAGTGACAAACCGGTACTGGCCTGAGTTGCGAATGGAATATATACCACATATCGGTATTTTGCATTTCTGATTTTTGTACTATCAATATCAAACCAACCTTTTGCACCATGTAAAATATGCAAAGTTGCTGGTCTTTTTGGCATTAAAAGTAAACCTTCTTTAGCCTCTTTTTCTCTAATATCTCTACGTTCTGCAAAAGATTTACCTTCAGTTTTCAATACTCTTCCTCTGGCCATATATGGCTCCAAGTCACTATGATAACTCACTACTTCAAATCCATCTTTTTCAGGATTATCAGCAATACAGATCATTTCATTGGTACCTTCACGAAGGGTTATAAATTTGTTTTCATCATCATAACCATAAACTTTAGCTCCTTCTCTAACTTCTTGTGGTGCCGCAGAAATTGCAGAAGTAATTTGCTGATCTACAGTAAGTTTTTGATTAGGTACATATTGAATAGTATCTTTAGTTGTTGCCTCCTTAATTATTTCTGAAGCATCAGATTCTGATTTAGTCTTATCGCAACTTAAGAGTAGTGTTCCAAAAAAGAAACAAACAGCCAGCGTTTTACATAGTTTCATAATGTGTGTTTTAATAGAATAATTTCGTTTAAAGTTAATTAAAAATATGGATTTTAATTATTTATTTACTTCAATTGAGTTTAATGCATGGTTAGGGTCTATAAAATTCAATACCTTGACCAAAATTTTTCCTAAACTAGTTAAAGTCTTTAAAACTTCATTTTTCCCTAAGACACTTGAAATTGTCTCATCTTCAAATCCAAATTTATAACCCTCTTTTGATATAAAAATATCATTGAATAAATCTTGCATTGCAACATTCCCCATTTGATCGATAGCAAAAGCGAACTTATAAAAATATCCGTTACTGATCTTAAATAATAATCTGAATTTATTTCGATAAATAAACTTAATTACAGTATAAACTATTCCGAAAGGGACCGTTAATATAGTCAGTAGTATTGAAATGATAAACAATATAAAACCCATAATATATTTTTACTCCAATATACTAAAAATGGATTTATTATATTTACTCAGCATAAATAATATCTAATATGAGAGCAATCTTTTTAATCTTTATAATTTCATTATTTTCATCTTGCTATAACGAAAAAAAAATGACAACAAAAGAATTAACACAATATGCAAAAGCCATTCATGAACACGTAATAATTCTAGATACACATGATGACATTGACATAAAGAATTTTACCGACTCAATAAACTATTCCCAGCGTTTAGAAAATCAAGTAAATCTGCCAAAGATGATTGAAGGGGGTTTAGACGTTGCCTGGTTTGTAGTTTATACCGGGCAGGATTCGTTAGACGCTAAAGGTTATAAAAATGCATATGATAATGCTATGAGTAAATTTGACGCTATTCATAGATTAGTGGATAACTATGCATCAGATCAAATAGAATTGGCTTTAAGTTCTGATGAAGTTAGAATAATTCATGCTTCCGGTAAAAAAGTGGCCATGATTGGCGTAGAAAATGGTTATCCAATTGGTACCGATATCAATAATGTGAAGAAATTTTATGATTTGGGAGCCAGATATATGTCTTTAGCGCATAATGGACATAGTCAATTGAGCGACTCAAATACTGGAGAAAAGGATGGTATTTGGCTACATAACGGACTGAGCGATTTAGGTAAAGAAGTGATTTTAGAAATGAATAAATATGGCATTATGATAGACATTTCGCATCCATCTAAAGAGGCAATCAAACAAATGATCAGCTTATCAAAAGCCCCGGTTATTGCTTCACATTCGTCTGCGAGAGCGTTGTGTGATCATAGTAGAAATTTAGATGACGAATTATTGCAGCTAGTTAAAGCAAATGGTGGTGTTGTTCAAACCGTAGCATTTAAGTCATATCTAAATACAGAAAAGTTCACGGCAAATGATAACGCTAATAAAGGATTATATCATGAAATTGCAAATGAATTAAATACTCAGTTTTTAGAGTATAATGAAATAAAAAAATTATCAATTGATGAACAGGAAGGCTACTATAATGCTCGCGTAAAAATAATCAAAATTGCGAATACGAGAAATACGAAAATTAATGAAGAATTTCCGCCGGTTGATGTAACTGATTTTGTTGATCATATAGATTATCTCGTAGAAAAAATGGGGGTGGAACATGTTGGTATTAGTTCAGATTTTGATGGTGGCGGAGGTATTGAAGGATGGCAAGATGCTTCTGAAACATTTAATGTGACACTCGAGTTAGTTAAACGTGGATATACTGAAGAACAGATACATATGCTCTGGGCAGATAATTTATTAAGAGTTTTAGACGAAGTACAAAAAGTAGCAATTGATATTCAAAATAAAAGCTAATCTTATTTTGTAAATAACTCTAAAATATCATTACCAATTCTTTTTGGTTTTAATGTCTCTTTATCCAATAGACAAAAGGTTGTTTTCGATTTTGTCAGTATTTTATCATCGCAATAAATATGTACAATCCTTGCTGATTTTACACCGGCAGATTCATCAATCCATGTATATATAGTAATCGTGTCACCTACATAACTCTGGCTTAAATAGTCTATTTCATGCCGTAATACCATCCATATATAGTCCTCTTTCATTGCTGGAGATGCTAATTCATCCCAATGCATATATGCGATTTCCTGTACCCACTGCAAATACACAATATTATTTACATGGTTTAATGTATCAATATCGTGTAACTTTACTTTAAATGAATGTTTGAAGGAAACTTTATTTTCAGGAACTTTAATTTTCATTTAATTAATCTTTCAAGTTTTATTCAGCCTTAAAAGTACAAAATCTTCTATTTAGATGTTAAAGTTGTCACAAAATCAAATCATTACAGTCAATAATTCTATAAATTAGACTCAAACTATTAATTATGTTTTTTAGATTATTTACTATAGTATACATATTTCTAACTTATTCTTGTGTTAATTCTCAAAATAGAAATGCCATAGAAAAATTAATTGGTGGCCCATGCGAAGGCTGTGAAGCCATTTATGAATATGGAAATAAAAAATTAAATGCTACCGATACCATTGCTGGATTTTCAACCTCTAATCAAAAAATAAAAATTAGCGGAACAATATATAAAAAAGATGGAAAGACTCCAGCCAAGGATGTTATACTTTATGCTTATCACACCGACGAAAATGGCATTTATCCTAAAAATAAATCTTCACAAAATTGGAAAAAAAGACATGGATATTTACGTGGTTGGATAAAAACAAACACTTCTGGCAAATATGCTTTTTATACTCGAAAGCCAGCGTCATATCCAAATACTTCAATACCCCAACATATTCATATGACCGTGAAGGAACCTGATAAAAATGAATATTATATAGCTGATATTTATTTTGATGATGACCCAAATCTCACTGAAAGTATAAGAAATAGAAAGAACCATAGAGGTGGCAATGGTATTGTTAAGTTCTCCAAAAATGGACAGCTATTAGAAGCAAAAAGAGATATTGTTTTAGGTTTACATATTCCAAATTATGACTAAAACAATGTTTTTGGTTCTTTTGCTAATGTAGGGATTACCAAATCCGTATTTAATTCAGTATTTAATTTTTCGATAAAGTGAGCCGAAAGTAATGGTGATGCTACTTCTAAATTTTGGTGAACAAAAAAATGAATCTTTTGTAATCCTAAGGCGATCCATTCTTTTAGTCTGATTACCCAATCATCCAACCTAGAATAATCACTTTCATGATTGGCGCCTACATAACGAATAAAAGCTTCATTATTTGTCAAGCGCATATGCATAAGATCTCTTCTACCTGCAGTATCAACTAATACATTTGCAATATTGTTTTCTTCTAAAGCATAATATAATTCTTCCGAAGTTGTATCATTATTATACCAATCTGTATGTCTAAATTCTATTGCTAGTGGAATTTCTTTAGGCCAACATTCTACGAAAACAAGAACTCTATCAATATCTTTTGGTGCAAAATTACTGTGCATTTGTAAAAATATTGTCCCTAGTTTTTCTTTCAAGTTTGAAGCAGCATATAAATAATTACCTACTGATTGTTTTACATCATTCAGACGTTTCCAATGGCTTATTTCTTGATTTAGTTTTGGAAAAAATTTAAAGTCATCAGGCGTTTTATCATACCATTTTTCAAACTGTTCTGGAGGGAAAAACCGATAAAACGTTGCGTTCAACTCTATACTGTTAAATTGCGATGCATAATATACCAACTCATCTTTTGTGCCTCTAGGGTAAAATCCTTTTAGGTCTTGACGATTCCATTTAGCACAACCAACAAATACTTCCGGATTTTTCGTTACTTTATAATTTGACAATACTCTTTTGGTATCTAGATGGTCATTCGGTAAGATAAAATCAATATTTCCTGGATGTTCTACGCGTCCGAATTTCATATTGTTTATTCTATAATATATATTATTAGAAGTCCTACTGCAATACAAATGGCAAAACTCATCAATGTGCCTATGAGTACATACTCTGTCTGTTTTCTACCTCCTTTTGAATCGCTAAATCGGAGTATAGATTTAGCACCAATTAGAAAGCCTATTGCTGAAAAATTACTAGATAAAATAAAGGTGAGCACCAAAATACGCTCAAAAATTCCAATATAACGCCCTGCTTTTTTTAAGCTGCTTTGCTCCTCTTCTATGGCTATTTCTTTTTGCCAACGTTCGGTAGCTTTTCCAATGATAAATCCTACTGGAAAAATTACAACCAGGTATCCTATCAAAACTGCTAACTTTTCTGTTGATGAAAAGAAAGTTCTTATTTCTGAAAACACATTGCTAAAATTTTGTGTAAGATATAACCAAGTTAATACCAGTATAATAATATGGAAGAATTGATCTAGTAAAAAGTATTTTAAATTATCTTCCTTTTGATGTAATTTCCATAGATCTATTAAAAAGTGACTTATAATTATAACTATAGGTACTAAAAATGAAGACCATTGTTGTAAAATGAGATAGGTTAAAACACCGGCCAAGACACTGTGTGCGTATAAATACCATGAACTCGCTTTATACGTTCGTTTATGCTCAACCATTTTTTTGTTTTGAAACACAAAATCGGTTAACACATGCGCCAAGAGTAATTGTAATATGATTATAGTGCTATACTCCATTATCTACGTAATTTTTAATAGCTGTTTTGTAGCGTTTTAATAAAAGAGCCATTGAATCCCAATTCGCAACTTTTTTTCGTTGGTTTACAGCAGATTGATTGATTCCTAAAATTTTAGCAATTTCTACTTCTTTATGTCCTTTATGCATGTAATAAACAGCCTCAGCTGATGATAAACTCCATTTACTGGATACACTATCTAATAAGCTAAAGTGTACATTAAACTCATCATCCAAATTAGCATTTGCCGTTTTTAACAATAATCTCGGATAATCTCCTTTCATAGTATCTAATGCCCTCCCAGAAAATTGAAAAGCTTCACCATTAGATTCTAAAATAGATTCGCGTTTTAAGTTAATCGTTCCAATACCAATTGCAATTCGAAAATCAGGCAGGCCGGATATTTGCTTATTTTTTATAGGGATTTTATTTACAACTGTTTTTATAGCTATTACCAAGTCTAGTGCGATTGTTGGATCCAACACTATTCCTTGAAAACTATCACCTCTAAATATTTTAAAATCTGTATCATACGCTGAACGAAAATGCTCGAATTCCTGATTTACAGCATCAAGAATGGTATCTAATTCTTGAGAAGTATATTTTGTAGAGTCTATTAAATCTCCTGTTATTACTGCTTGCATATGACAAATATACTAAAATAAATTAGTCTGTAGCCTAATAAATGATAAATATTAGTCTGTAGGCTAATAAATGATAAATATTAGTCTGTAGGCTAATATTATTAATCAATTAAAGAAACACCATTCAAATCGGTAGTTAACACTTCACTCATATAATCAAAATAAGGTCGGATAGCTTTAAAAGCTGACATAACCTCCTTTAAAAAATCTGGTGAAGTAACTTGGGCATCAGAGAATTTCTTTGTGAAGATAAATTGTTTTTTTCGAATCAAATCAATATCGGCATGTTCCTTATTAAAACCTTTAGGTGCTGTTTTTACTTCATCGCCAACCAAATCACCCCAAACACTTTTAAATTTCTTCGCGTTAATTATTTTTCTAAAATCTACAGCATCCAATTCTAGTTCTTTACGAATCCTGAATAGATCATCTTTGTTAGGTTCCCAAAATCCGGTAGCTATAAATGATTCATTATTGGGCGCTATGTGTAAGTAATAGCCTCCTCGTAAACGAGGTTTTGTTCTACCAAAAGAACCTCCAAAATGTGTTTTATACGGTGTTTTATCCTTTGAAAAACGTACATCTCTATATATGCGGAACATTTTCATTTTATCAACATCATCTTGTTTTTGTAAACTTTCAAGTAAAGCATTATAAAAACTTTTAACCTCTGCTTCTATGCTTTTAAATTCTGGTTTATGTTCTGTAAACCATTCTCTATTGTTATTTTTTTCTAGGTTTTTGAAAAATGAAAATGCTTTTTTTGGGATCGTACTTGCCATGATGTTTATTATTTTATCCAAAGATATAAAAGTTTTCAAACTCTAATAATTTGGAAGGTCTCAATAAAATTTTATAAATTGTACACAGATATAGCTATTAACCATGCTATTCTATTAACTAAACCCAATTATTATGACAAATGAATCAACAAAGAAACCACCAGTATGGTTTTGGATTGTAAGTGTATTAGCACTCGTCTGGAACGGAATGGGCGTCAATGCCTATTTACAACAAGCTTATAATACCGATAGTTATCGAGAAATGTACCCACCGGAACAATTAGAAATTGCTGCCAATATGCCTTCTTGGGTAACAGCTGCCTTTGCAATAGCAGTTTTCGGTGGAGCTCTAGGAGCTATAGCATTACTTCTAAGAAAAAAGTTAGCTAATACAATACTGATAGTATCATTATTAGCCGTAATAGTGCAAATGGGATACCTTTTAATTAATGATTATGTGACTAGTATGGTCATGACTATCATGATTATTGTTTTCGCATTTTTTATAGTTTGGTTTGCTAGAAATGCTACTGCTAAAGGCTGGCTTTCTTAAAATTAAACATCATAAAATCGACAAAGGCATTAATAATTTTAATGCCTTTATTAATTAAATATCTCTAATATAACTTCCGTAAAGGTCATCGAACTTAAAACCTTTTGTAAATCGTTTTTTATTTAGTTTTTTATACTCTACTAAACCCCAGAGCACAAATTCTTTAAGGAAATAAATATCCGAGTCAGCGATTTTAGGGTGATACTTATCAATTAGTGTCTGCAAAGGAATTATTTTATTCAACTCATGTTTATAAAGATCCTCTTTCATATCATCTAACAATTCAAAATTGCTTTCATTAAAAAACCATTCAATAAGTTCATCATACGGCGTAACAGCTTCTTTATGTTCTAATTTTGGAATCTCAGGAAAATAACTACTAAATAAGGTTTTTACAGCATTACCAATTAATGTTTGTGCTATTGTTGATGCTCCTTCTTGTTCCCCTTCATACACCAATTCAACTTTGCCAATAATTGCAGGAATTACACCCATAAAATCGCTTAATCTAACAGTGGTATTATCTTCAGAAACTAAAATACTACGACGTTCTGCCGTACTTAACAAGTTTTCAAAGGCAGTAATACTCATTCTGGCACTAACCCCACTTTTTATATCAACATATTCACTTTTTCTTGCTTCAAAACTAATTTGTTCCAGTAATTTTTTTGCCAATTCCGGTACATAAATATGCGATGATTGCTTATTCAGAATATTGGCTTCCTGTTCAGTAATTTTTTGAGAAATTTCTATAGTTTCAGGATAATGAGTCAATATTTGAGATCCAATTCTATCCTTTAACGGAGTTACAATACTGCCTCTATTCGTATAATCTTCAGGATTGGCTGTAAAAATAAATTGTAAATCTAAAGGTAAACGTAGTTTAAAGCCTCTAATTTGTATATCTCCTTCTTGTAAAATATTAAATAATGAAACTTGAATTCTAGCTTGTAAATCTGGTAATTCATTGATCACAAAAATAGATCTATTCGCTCTGGGAATCATTCCGAAATGAATTACCCTATCATCAGCATAACTCAATTTTAAATTTGCCGCTTTTATTGGATCTATATCTCCAATTAAATCAGAAACCGTTACATCTGGAGTAGCTAATTTTTCAAAAAAACGTTCATTTCTATGCACCCATGAAATTGGAGTGTCATCTCCTTTTTCATTTATCATATCTATGGCAAATCGAGATAATGGTTTTAACGGATCGTCATTAATTTCTGAACCAGCAACAATCGGGATATATTCATCCAATAAGTTGACCATCAATCTGGCTAAACGTGTTTTTGCTTGACCTCTCAAACCTAACAAATTGATATTATGGCGAGATAAAATGGCTGTTTCTAAAGCAGGAATAACAGAATTTTCGTAACCCCAAACACCTTCAAACACATTTGAACCTTCTTTCATTTTTTGGATAAGGTTATTTCTTAATTCATCTTTAATCGGGGTACTTTGATAACCAATCTTTTTAAGAGCACCAAGTGTACTTATCATTTCTATATTCATATGCTATTTTTTAACCTCTTAGTTTTTTTCTTCTGTTTTGTTCATAATCTTCAAAGATCATTTCTCCTAACCCTTTAAGTCCCGTATAAAATGCCTTGCCTTGATTTGCATCTGAAAATTGACGTACAAATCGCATTAAATATGGGTCTTCAGCAATCATAAACGTAGTAATTGGAATATGCAATTTTCTAGCCTGTGCGGCCATATTGTAGCATTTTTCAACTATATAATCGTCCAATCCAACACTATTTTTATAATATGTCCCGTCGGGTAAACGAATACAACTTGGTTTACCATCAGTAATCATAAAGATTTGTTTATTGGTATTCCTTTTTCTACGAAGCATATCCATTGCCAATTGTAACCCAGCAACCGTATTAGTATGATAAGGACCAACTTTTAAGTAAGGTAAATCTTTTATGGCTATAGGCCAAGCATCATTTCCAAAAACCAATATATCTAAAGTGTCTTTTGGATATCGGGTTGTAATTAATTCTGCCAAAGCCATGGCGACTTTTTTTGCCGGGGTTATCCGATCTTCTCCGTATAAAATCATACTATGGCTAATATCTATCATCAACACAGTACTCATCTGAGACTTAAAATTAGTTTCTTCAACAACTAAGTCGCTTTCATTTAAAGTAAAATCTCCAATTCCGTTATTGATTTGAGCATTCTTTATACTTTCAGTAATTGAGATTCTTTCAAGTGAGTCTCCAAATTTATAATTTCTATATTCTCCGGTATGTTCATCTCCCAGCCCTATACTTTTACTTTTATGATTGCCTAGACCACTTCGTTTTAGTTTGCCAAAAATTTGATCTAATGCTTTTTGCCGAATGGCCTGTTCAGTTTTAGCAGTAATTTTTAAACCGTTGCCACCTTCATCAGGATCTATTTCTTCGCGTAAATAGCCTTTCTTTTTAAGATCTTCTATAAAATCAGCTAAGGTGTACTCAGGCGTGGTTAATTCATATTCTTTGTCTAACTGAGCTAACCAATCTAATGCTTCATCAACATCACCTGAAGTATGGGTAATCAATTCTTTAAAGATTTCAAATAGCTTATCAAAAGGTGACAGGTGTGGTGCCTCATAATTTTCAAATCTAAATCCCTTTCTGTTGCTACTATCCATATCATAAAAATAGTATAAATAATATAGACCGAATATAACAAAATGTTAATTAATGCCTGTTCTCTAAAACTTTGATAGCATCATTTAAGGTATATCCTTTAGCCTGTAATAATATTAAATAGTGGAATAACAAATCTGCTGACTCCTCTAAAAAGAGGTTATCATTATTATCTTTTGCTTCAATAACTACTTCTATAGCTTCCTCTCCTACTTTTTGAGCAATTTTGTTGATTCCTTTGTCAAATAAAGATACAACGTAACTTTGTTTGTCATCCTGACGAAGGTCAGGGTCTGTTTCGGCTATCTTTTTTCTATTTTGGATAGTATCTTCCAAAACGGATAAAAAACCGAACGATTGAGCATTATTTTCACCCCAGCAAGTATCAGAACCTTTATGACAAGTTGGACCTTCAGGATTCACTTTAACTAGCAATGTATCATTATCACAATCGATTTTTATCTCCATTAAGTTTAAAATATTACCGCTTTCTTCACCTTTTGTCCATAGTCGGCTTTTAGTTCTACTGTAGAATGTTACTTTTTTAGTTGTAAGTGTTTTATCATATGCTTCCTGGTTCATATAACCTAGCATCAAAACATTGTTGGTTAGTGCATCTTGAATGATTGCCGGTACCAATCCGTCCTTATTTTTTGTAAAATCTATATTCATAATTCTTATTTTATTTATGAGATACTAATCAAGTTCAGAATGACAATTAAAGTCGAACTTCAATTTTGTTTTTTTGTAATTCTTTTTTTAAATCTATTATTTCTATTTCTTTAAAGTGAAAAACACTGGCTGCCAATGCTGCATCTGCTTTCCCTTCAATAAAAGTATCCACAAAGTGTTGCATATTTCCGGCGCCACCAGATGCAATTATCGGAATATTCAATTCTCTGGATAATCTGGACAAAGCTAAATTTGCAAATCCATTTTTTGTACCATCATGATCCATTGAAGTAAACAGAATTTCTCCTGCTCCTCTGGTTTCTACTTCCTTTGCCCAATCAAATAAATTTAGATCTGTAGGTACTTTGCCACCAACCAAATGTACTTTCCATTCATCATTTATTTGTTTAGCGTCTATGGCAACAACAATACACTGATTTCCGAATTTAGCGGCTAAATCATTAATTAGTTGTGGGTTTTTAATGGCGGCTGAATTAATAGACACTTTATCTGCACCAGATTTTAGTAATGCATCAACATCCTGAACCGAAGAAATTCCACCCCCAACGGTAAATGGAATATTTACTTGCTCTGCTACATGTAATACTAGATCAATCAAAGTTTTACGTCTTTCTTCAGTTGCAGAAATATCTAAAAACACCAATTCATCAGCGCCATTTTCTGCATATAATTTTGCAAGTTCTACTGGATCTCCGGCATCTCTTAGATCTACAAAATTAATACCTTTTACGGTTCTTCCGTTTTTGATATCTAAGCATGGTATGATTCGTTTTGTAAGCATAATTCTTTCTTGTCATTCCTGTGAAAGCAGGAATCTCATTGTTTTTAGTTAGCCATATAAATGGATTCCTGCCTATGAAGGAATGACAAACTATTTTTGTAAAATATAATTCTCTAATTGTTTTAAACTGATCTTGTTTTCATAGATAGCCTTTCCGATGATAGTCCCTTCACAACCCAGTTCAGCTAGCTTAGGAATTTCATCAAAAGTAGAAATCCCACCTGAGGCGATTAGTTTTATACCCTTGGCTTGTTTCAAAATCTTTCTATACAGATCAAAGGAAGGTCCATTTAACATTCCGTCCTTTGCAATATCTGTACAAATAACATATTGTACACCTTCCTTTTGATAGTTCTGAATAAACGGAATTAGATCTTCATTACTTTCCTCTAACCATCCCCCAATTGCCACCTTTTCATTATTCGCATCAGCTCCAAGAATTATTTTATCATTTCCATAGGATTTTAACCATTTATTAAAGATAACAGGATCCTTAACTGCAATACTTCCACCAGTAATTTGATTAGCACCACTTTCAAAAGCAATTTTTAAATCTTCATCTGATTTTAGTCCACCTCCAAAATCCACTTTTAGCTTTGTTTTAGAGACTATTTGTTCTAATATTTTATAATTTACAATATGACTACTTTTTGCTCCGTCAAGATCAACTAAATGTAAATATTCGATACCATGTGCCTCAAAATTCTTTGCAACTTCTAGAGGGTGTTCATTATATATCTTTTTAGTAGCATAATCGCCTTTTGATAAACGTACACATTTACCTTCAATAATATCTATGGCAGGAATAATTCTCATTTATTAATTTGTTAATCAACCCTGAACTTGTTTCAGGGTCATTTAGTTATTTTTAATAATATATTTCTCAACTAATCCCTTCGACTGCGCTCAGGGTGACATCCAGAACTATTTTAACTTCAAAAAGTTTTCAAGAACTTTTTCTCCTGCCTTGCTACTTTTCTCCGGATGAAATTGAACTCCATAAAAATTATCTTTTTGTAAGGCAGATGAATATACCAATCCATAATCACTCACGCCTATTGTTTCTTCACATAAAGGGGCGTAATAACTATGTACAGCATACATATACTCTTCATCGTTTATATCAGAAAATAATTCTGTTTTTAACTTAGACACTTTATTCCATCCAATTTGTGGAACTTTCAAAGTGTTATTAAATTTTGTTACACCTACGTCAAATATCCCAAGTCCCTTAGTATTACCTTCATCAGAATAATTACACATGAGCTGCATACCCAAGCAAATACCTAAGACAGGCTGCGACAATGTTGGTATGACGCTATCTAATCCACTTTCAATCAGTTTTTTCATGGCGCTCCCAGCTTCACCCACTCCGGGAAAAATTACTTTATCAGCGCTTTTAATTTCCTCTATACTATGGCTTAAGATTGCTTCATAACCTAAGCGCTGTATTGCAAACTGGATACTTTTAATGTTTCCGGCACCATAATCTATTATTACTAATTTCATTATAACATTCCTTTTGTTGATGGTAAAATCATCTTATCTGTGTCACGTTTAACCGCGACTTTAATAGCCTTGGCAAAAGCTTTAAATATGGCCTCAATTTTATGATGTTCATTAGTTCCTTCGGCTTTTATATTTAAATTGCATTTAGCTCCATCGGTAAACGATTTAAAAAAATGGTAGAACATTTCTGTAGGCATTTTTCCAATCATTTCACGTTTGAATTCCGCTTCCCAGACTAGCCAATTTCTACCACCAAAATCAATTGATACCTGTGCTAAACAATCATCCATAGGTAAACAAAACCCATAACGTTCAATCCCAAATTTATCAGATAATGCTTTAGCAAACACCTCGCCAAGTGCAATAGCAGTGTCCTCAATAGTATGATGTTCATCAACTTCTAAATCGCCTTTTACTTTAATATTTAAATCCATTTGGCCATGACGTGCAATTTGGTCTAGCATATGATCGAAAAATGAAATACCGGTCTCAATACTACTTTTACCGGTTCCATCTAGATTTAACTCAATACTTATATCAGTTTCATTCGTTTTTCTTTTAATCTCAGCAGTTCTCGATTTTAATTTCAAAAATTCATAGATCTTTTTCCAATCATTCGTTTCTAAGACTATATAATCATCAAGATCATTTCGTTTTACGGTTATTTCATCTGTTCCTAAATTCGTATTATCATTAATAAATATCCCTTTTGCTCCAAGATTTTTGGCTAATTCTATATCAGTCAAACGGTCACCAATTACTATAGAGTTTTCTAAGTCATAGGCTTCAGTGAAATAGTTGTCAAGCAAACCGGTATTTGGTTTTCTAGTCGGAGAATTATCTTTTGCAAAGGTTCTATCAATGTATTGCTCTTTAAACACTACACCTTCGCTTTCAAAAGTTTTAATGATAAAATTATGTATTGGCCAAAAAGTATCTTCTGGAAAAGATTCAGTTCCTAATCCATCCTGATTCGTAACCAGAACAATTTCGTACTCTAATTCCTTTGCAATTTTAGCCAACCATTGAAATACGTTAGGATAGAAAACTAATTTTTCAAAAGAATCAATCTGCTCGTCGGCTGTTTCTTTAATGATGGTTCCGTCTCTATCTATAAAAAGGACTTTTTTCATAATAATGATTTTACCCTGAACTTGTTTCAGGGTCTTTTAATTAATACTTAATGTTTCTAATTTAGGGTTTGATGTTTTGATCAAATCCCATTTCCACTCTTTATGCCAGTTTTTTAATTGTGATTCTCGCAACTTAGCTTTTTTCTTTTCTTCAAAACATTCGAAGTAAATTAATTCAACTACACTATATTTCTTAGTGAATGATACTCTAATTCCTTTCTCATGTTAACTAATTCTTCTATTCAAATTCTCTGTATAACCTATATAAAGGACGGTTCTATTTTTATTCGATAATATATAAATATAATACTGTTTCATAATAAAAGTTGCTGAATCAAGTTCAGCATTTCGAAATTAATAAAAGGCTTTTTATTAATTTCTCATTCTCTTTTTTTGTTCCTACTGTAATCCGTAAACAATTCTCAAGTAAAGCTTGTGTCGTTCTATTCCTTAGAACTATTCCATTTTCTATTAACTGTTGATACCGTTTATTAGCATCATCTACTTTTATTAATACAAAATTAGCATCAGATGGATATATTTCTCTAATGAAATTTATTTGAAGCAATTCTTTAAGTAACTTCTCTTTTTCATCTAAAACTAAACTTATTTCATTTTTTACCTGATTAATCAACAATATTTTTTCCAGTGCTTTTTGTTGTGTTAATTCATTGATATTGTAAGGCAATTTAATTTTATTCAGCACAGCTATTATTTCTTTTGATGCATAACAAATACCTAACCGAATTCCTGCTAATCCATATGCTTTCGAAAGTGTTTGTGTTACTATAAGGTTTGAAAAATTATCAAGTTTAGATATCCAACTTTCTTTTGATGAAAAATCAATATAAGCTTCATCTATCACCACCAATCCATTAAATAATTTGAGTAATTTTGTAATGCTCGTTGCATCAATTGAATTTCCTGTCGGATTGTTAGGTGAGCATATAAAGAGTAGCTTAGAATTTACATCTATACTTGCCAAAATAGCATCAACATCAGGCTGAAAATTATCATTTAGGACTACTTTTCTATTTTCAATATTGTTAGTATTCGCCAACACATCATAGATACCAAAAGTTGGCGGTAATGTAATTACGTTATCTATTGACGGTTCACAAAACACTCTAAAGATCAAGTCTAACACTTCATCACTACCATTACCCAACAATATATTTTCTGCTTGTACACTTTTTTGTTTTGCTAATACTTCCTTTAAACTTAATTGTTGTGGGTCAGGATAACGATTCAAACCATTCTCAAAAGGGTTTTCATTAGCATCTAAGAAAACCAAATCAGCAGCCTTTGAAGTAAATTCTGATCGTGCAGATGCATAAGGCTTCATTTGTTTGATATTTCCTCTTATGAGCTTATTAATATTGAATGTATTTGTTTTCATTTATTGTTTGTCAGAGTTTTATTTATAAGATTCCTGCCTCCGCAGGAATGACATTGCTTTTCATCAATTTCTGAAATAAGTTCAGAATGACTGCATCATTTTAAACTATTTAATCTTAAGGTCACAGCATTTTTATGTGCTTGCAAGCCTTCTGCTTCTGCCATAACTTCTATGGAATTACCAATTTTTTGAATTCCTTTTTTAGATATTTTTTGAAAGGTCATACTTTTCATAAAACTATCTAGATTTACTCCACTATATTGCTTAGCATATCCGTTAGTTGGCAACGTATGATTGGTTCCTGAGGCATAATCACCTGCACTTTCCGGTGTATAATCACCAATAAAAACAGAACCTGCATTTTGTATTCCGTTTACATAGAAATCTTCATTCTTTGTACAAATAATAAGGTGCTCTGGTCCATATTCATTCATCAATTCTAATGCTAGAGTATCATTTTCTACGTAAATTAATTTTGAATGCTCTATTGCTTTTTCAGCAATTGCTTTTCGTGGTAAAACATTGAGTTGTTCTTGTAATTCTTTAGAAACATTATCTATTAATTGTTTAGAAGTAGAAACCAGTATCACTTGACTATCAATACCATGTTCTGCTTGACTCAAGAGATCTGATGCAACAAAAGCAGTATTTGCAGTATCATCGGCAACAACTAATAATTCAGAAGGACCGGCGGGCATATCAATTGCTACTCCAAATTTGGTTGCCAATTGTTTCGCAACTGTTACAAATTGGTTTCCGGGTCCGAATATTTTATATACATTCGGAATAGTTTCAGTACCGAAGGTCATAGCCGCAATTGCTTGTATACCTCCTACTTTAAAAATATTTTTGATTCCACAAAGCTGCGCTGTATATAAAATTGCCGGGTGAATTTTACCTTTGGCATTAGGTGGTGTACATAATATAATTTCTGAGCAACCTGCAATAATTGCCGGAATAGCCAACATTAAAACTGTAGAAAATAAGGGTGCCGTTCCTCCCGGAATATAAATACCTACTTTTTGAATAGGCCTTTTTTCCTGCCAACATTGTACACCTTCTGTTGTTTCTATTTGAATTTTTTTGCTAATCTGTGTTGTGTGAAATTTTTCAATATTTGATTTTGCCAATGCAATTGCTTCTTTTAATTCTGATGAAACCAAATTTTCTGACATTTGAATTTCTTCATTAGCAACTGATATTTTTTTCAATTGAACATTATCAAAAAGGTTGGTATATTTTGCTAAAGCTATATCTCCTTTTATTTTAACTTCGTTAAAAACTTCAATTACAGTCACCTCAACATCTTCAACAGTAACTGTTGGTCTTTTTAATAATGCTGACCATATTTCTTTACTAGGATTGTATATTTTGTTCATAGTTAATAGTTAATCAAATTTACCCTTCGGCAAGCTGTGCTTGTTATCTTTGAAGCAAAATATATTTTGCATCTCGGTAATGCTCAGGGTAACATTTTCTATGTTAGAGAACCATTTTTTCTATTGGGCAAACTAATATTCCTTCAGCTCCTAAAATTTTTAATTCATCAATTATTTCCCAAAATTTATCTTTACGAATAACCGTATGAATAGAACTCCATCCCTCTTCCGCTAAGGGAAGAATAGTTGGGCTTCGCATTCCCGGTAACAATTTGGTAAAAGCATCAATGTTTACGTTAGGAGCATTAAATAATACATATTTTGAATCTCTTGCTCTTAAAACTGATTTAATTCTGAATTGTATTTTGTTAAGTATTTCTTTTTTAGAATCCGATAAATTAGGGGCAACAGTTAATACAGCTTCACTTTTAAATAATACTTCTACTTCTTTTAAATTGTTTTTAAACAGGGTGCTCCCACTAGAAACAATATCGCAAATAGCATCTGCTAAACCTATATTAGGAGCAATTTCTACCGAACCATTTATCACGTGCAATTCTGTTGTTATCCCTTTCTTTTTTAAAAATTGATTGATGGTATTAGGGTAAGAGGTAGCAACTCTCTTGTTCTGTAAATCGGCTAAAGATTTGTAGTTATCATTTTTAGGAACAGCAATTGACACTCGGCATTTAGAAAATCCTAATTTTTCAATTATTTCAAGTTCTTGGCCTTTTTCAAGCAATACATTTTCCCCAATAATGGCGATATCAACAACTCCATCTTTTAAATATTGAGGAATATCTCCATTTCGTAAATACAATATCTCCAACGGAAAGTTTCGCGCTGCTGCTTTTAACTGATCTTTACCATTATCTATAGAAATTCCGCAGTCTTTAAGTAGTTGCAATGAATCTTCGTTGAGACGTCCAGATTTTTGAATGGCTATTTTTAATTTACTCATTTTTTGTTTCTTGAGTTTGAGTAAATCTAATGGAAGTTTTATAAAACAAAAAACCCGATTGATTTACTCAAACGGGTTTAAAATATATGTTGTTATTATTCAATACATTTTCAGTTCGCTTGAGAGCAATTATGAAAATAGCGATGATGTAATTGAATAATATTCATTGTTGTTTTTAATGTTCTACAAATATTTCAAATAATTTTTTAATTATCCTAATTATTTTTAATCTTTTAACTTATTCATTTCTAAATGTTCACTTTCGGCATGTTTATATCCGTATTTCCACCACTTGGTCATTAACTTTCTATTAAATATCAAAGAATTGGTGGTTAATACAGTGGGCGTATAATATAAATTCAACTTAACATTGCTATGTTTAGCTTGTAATTTCCCTATAGTAACATTATGTCTTTCAACATGATCTAACATAAATTCAAAAACACTACTCAATAAGGAAAAAGGGTTTTTGGAAGGCATCCTATTGAATTGGGTCACCTCTGTTTCTAAAATAATAGCATCAACTTCAGTAGCTCCTCTTAGTATCGCTTCGCGTATAGGCACCAAACATCCAAAACCACCATCGGCATATTCATAACCATCTTTTCGCAATAAACTCATAAAAGGCACATAATTACACGAGCCCCAAATCCAGTCGCAAAAATCTAAGTAGCTATGATCTTTAATTGATTTATACTCTACTTGATTAGTTGTCAAATTTGAAACAGTGACAACAACATCTTTATCAGATGCACGAACTTTGTTATAATATTTCTCGGTAATCTTATTTTTAATAAATCTTCTAAGGTTTTTACTTTCTCCAAAGGTTCTTCTACCGTTAAAAAAATTCCAAAATGTATTTAAGTGATTGATGCTTACAACTTTTTCACCATGTATAGTTTTTACAACAAAAGGATTGTTACTAAAAATTCTACGCTGATTAACAGATGTATAAAGTGCTTTTAATTCAGTTAATCTACCTAAGGCCAGATGTGTAATTAACAAACTACCAGTAGAAGTACCTACAAATAGATCGTAATCATTTTTTTTCTCTTCAATCAGGTATTGAGCAACTCCACCAGCAAATGCCCCCTTACTCCCTCCACCTGAAATTACTAATGCCTTCATCCGTTTATATTTATTGAATTTTATCTGTCAGATAGAATCTTTTATGTCTATATAAATTAAAGATTTTACTACTCTTATCTTAAAAAAAATTACTTTTGATAAATTTATAACTTTTGTGATGAACTTAAAGCTTATTATACTCTTATTTTTTTGCACTTTTACCTCGTTTTCACAACAAAGAAATTTCGATAATATAACAATTGAAGAAATTAGAATTGACAGCGCAAGTATTCGCGCTATTCAGGTTCTAAAAGATGCTAGTTTGATTTTTGCCACGTCTAATGGAATAATTGGCTCAGTAAGTCCAACGAGCAAAGTTTTAAAATTCAAAAAAATAGTTTATGATACGGTAGTTCCTCATTTCAGATCTATTGCATCAAATGGTCATAGCATATACGCATTGAGTGTTGAAAACCCCGCGTTACTATGCAAATATTACAATGATAATTTAAGTGTTGTTTATAAAGAAGAACATCCAAAGGTTTTTTATGATTCTATGGCATTTTTTGATACGCAAAACGGAATTGCCATGGGCGACCCAACTGAAGATTGTTTGTCTATTATTATCACCCGTGATGGAGGAAATTCCTGGGAAAAATTATCATGCGAAACTTTACCTAAAACTGAAGATGGGGAAGCTGCGTTTGCCGCAAGTAATGGTAATATTGCAATTTCTGGTACAAAAGCTTGGTTGGTAACAGGTGGCAAAAGAGCCAGAGTTTTTTATACTCCCGATATGGGTCTTACCTGGAAAGTCTACGACACTCCAATTGTGCAAGGAGGTCAAATGACAGGTATCTTTAGTGTCGATTTTTATGATTCAAAAAACGGAATTATATTTGGAGGCGATTGGGGTGACAAAAGTAATAACATTGCTAATAAAGCAATAACTAATGATGGCGGGAAAACTTGGCAATTGATTGCTGATGGTGATGGGCCAGGTTATAAAAGCAGCGTACAATACGTTCCTAATACCAATGGAAAAGAAATCTTTGCAGTGGGTTTTACCGGAATTTCTTTTTCTAATGATGGTGGATATATCTGGAAAAAAGTAAGTAACGAGGCTTATTATACAATAAGGTTTGTCAATAAGAATGTTGCTTGGTTGGCCGGGAATAATAAGATTGGAAAAATGATTTTAGAATAAACAGAAAATTAATATAGAAATTCAAACTAAAAGACCTTGAAACCAGTTTAGAGTAAAAAATTAATTCATGAAAAAAATATTAGTATTATTATTAACAATCAGCTTTATAAGCTGTCAAAAAAACGATTTAAAATCGGAATTTAATTGTAAGACTTCAACTTCTTTTACTGATACGAAAGAAGTAAGAGATGTATTGAAAAAATTTAAAATAAAATTTCCCAGAAGCTGGAAAACACAATTGTATTATGATGATTTTCAATCAGAGGTTTACAGTGCAGATACTACAAAAAGTTTAACAGAAACCTATATCCTAGATATTTCTTGGCATCAAGGCGAATTAAACTTAGATAAATCATTTGACCAAAATGTAAAGGATACTTTGGCTATTAAAGAAAACTTAAGTCCGGTGAAAACCAAATTTATAAAGTTTAAAGAAAAACCTTCTTACTTTAACTTATCAAAGGGTAAAAACGGAAATCATACATATCATTTTTTACAAGTTTATGTAAAAACAGAGGTCGACGAATATTATACATTTACAACGAAAGTGTATGGAGATGAAAATGTTGATAGTCGTCTTTGTGAGGCCATACAGCTATCAGACGAAATTGTCTTTATTGAATAAATTATTTATTTTTTGATCATCAGTTATAAACATATTGAATGCAATTAGGAAAAACAAATCAGCTTAAAGTTTCAAAAATAACAGAATTAGGCTATTTATTAGAAGATGAGGATAGTAAAGACATTTTATTACCTACTAATGACGTTTCTAATAAACTGGAGGTCGCAGATACAATTGAAGTATTCGTTTATAAAGATAGTACTGGGCATCTTATTGCAACGGCCATAAAACCCACCATTCAATTAGAGCAATTTGCATATTTGCAGGTAAAAGATGTAAACAAAAATGGTGCTTTTATGGATTGGGGTATTTCTAAAGATCTATTAGTCCCTTATGCCGAACAAACAGTAAAAATGTCTGAAGGTGAATGGCATCTTGTGTTTATGTTATTAGATGAAGAAACCAACAGGCTAATAGGGTCATGTAAAGAAAATGAATTTGTGTTTTTTGATGAGATCGATGTAAAGGAAGGTGATGAGGTAGATCTATTACTGTATAATAGAACGGATTTAGGCTTTAACGCCATTGTAAATAATTTATATAAAGGATTAATATTTAATTCGAATATTCATAAAGATATTAAAAGTGGTGATCAGATCAAAGGTTTTGTTAAACTGGTACGTGATGATGGTAAAATTGATCTTTTATTAGAACCATTGGGTTATAAAAAAAGTATCGATACTACTACTGAAATCATTCTCAACAAATTAAAGGAAAACGATGGTTGCATCTTTCTAACCGATAAAAGTACTCCAGAAGAGATAAAAGAACAATTAGGTTTAAGTAAAAAAGCATTTAAACGTGGTTTAGGAAATTTATACAAGCAAAAAAGTATAACTATTCAAGAGGATAGTATTAAACTTGTATAGCATTAATATGATGACTCCAAGAATCGAAACTATAGGTGAGAAAAAGTTTATTGGCAAAAAACTAACTATGTCATTGGCCGATAATAAAACTTTTCAATTATTCAGTGATTTTATGCCAAAGAGAAAAGAAATATTAAATACTATAAATACTGATATTTTTGCTCTACAGGTTTATCCAACTCATTACTTTACAGACTTTAAGCCTTCTATTAATTTTACAAAATGGGCATTGCTTGAAGTATCGAATTTCGTTGACATTCCAAATGAAATGGAGTCTTTTCTATTGCATAGCGGTCTATACGCTGTTTTCGATTATAAAGGACTAAGTACTGATAAACGTATATACCACTATATTTTTGAGACATGGCTGCCAAATTCAAATTACTTAATAGATATTAGACCACATTTTGAGATCTTGGGTAAAAAATATAAGAATAATGACCCTAATTCGGAAGAAGAAATATGGATTCCTGTAAAACGTAATTTATAGTATGGTAGTTATCCGAATTTTCATTGCCAATTTTATATCGATTTATTACTTTTGAACAAAACTTTTTTTATGCAAAATATAACAGACCGATTTATAAAATATATTACAATTGATACACAATCAGATCCAAATAATCCTACTTTCCCAAGTACAGAAAAACAATGGGATCTGGCCAAAATCTTAGTGGAAGACCTAAAAGAAATTGGTATGCAAGATGTTTCGATAGATGACAATTGCTATATAATGGCAACACTTCCAAGTAATGTTGATCATAAAGTACCAACCATTGGATTTATTTCTCATATTGATACGAGTCCGGATTATTCGGGCACTAATGTAAATCCACAAATTCATACAAATTATAACGGAAAAGATATTGTCTTAAATGAAGCTGAGAATATTGTACTTTCACCAGATTATTTTGAAGACCTTTTGCTCTATAAAGGACAAACATTAATCACAACTGATGGTAATACTTTACTTGGTGCGGATGACAAAGCCGGTATCACTGAGATTATGACAGCCATGGAGTTTTTAATTCAACATCCTGAAATAAAACATGGCGAGATAAAAGTGGCTTTTACTCCTGATGAAGAAGTAGGAAAAGGAGCGCATCTATTTGATGTAGAAAAATTTGGTGCTGAATGGGCATATACCATGGACGGTAGTCAGATAGGCGAATTAGAATATGAAAATTTTAATGCTGCGGGTGCGAAAGTTACTGTAAATGGAAAAATAGTTCATCCCGGTTATGCCAAAGGGAAGATGATAAATTCTATGCTGATTGCCAATGAATTTATTGCAGCTTTACCTAACAATGAAATTCCGCAAGAAACTGAAGGTTATGAAGGGTTTTACCATTTATATGGAATGAAAGGAGAAGTTGAGAAAACAGAGTTACAATATATCATTCGCGATCATGACATGAACTTATTTGAACAACGCAAAATCGATTTTCAAAATGTAGCGGATGTTATTAATAAGAAGTTAGGAAACGATTTAATTATTGTTGAGATCAAAGACCAATATTATAACATGCGGGAAAAGGTTGAACCCGTAATGCATATTGTTGATATAGCTGAGGACGCGATGACAGATCTAGGTATCAAACCATTAATTAAAGCTATTAGAGGAGGAACAGATGGTTCTCAATTATCATATAAAGGACTACCCTGCCCTAATATTTTTGCCGGTGGACATAATTTTCATGGTCGCTACGAATATGTACCTGTAGAATCTATGGAAAAAGCTGTGGAAGTTATTGTAAAAATTGCTGAAAAGACTGCCTTAAAGTATCAATAATTATCGGTTCGAATACCGACTGTGAGAAAGTGTATCGAGAACAGTTTATAACAATTCTAATCATTTTGTGATAATTTTATACAAACCTTTTCAGATTAAAACATGTTAGCTATTTTTACCGTCTAATAAATTTAAAATGAATAGAGAACTATTATTATCATTAGTTAAAAAATATGATAGTCCGTTATATGTATATGATGCTGATAAAATTGAAGCACAATATAAACGTATGGCCGATGCATTTTCTGGTGTAAAAAAACTTAAAATAAATTATGCTGTTAAAGCATTGTCTAATATTAATATTTTAAAGGTACTCAACTCTTTAGATTCGGGATTGGATACCGTTTCTGTTCAAGAAGTTCAATTAGGATTAAAAGCAGGGTTTGATCCTAAGGATATAATTTTCACACCCAATGGAGTCTCACTTGAAGAAATAGAACAAGCAATGGAATTAGGTGTTCAAATAAATATTGACAACCTATCTATCCTAGAGCAATTCGGACAAAAATATCCTAAAGTACCTGTTTGCGTTCGTATGAATCCACATATAATGGCAGGCGGTAATAGTAAAATATCTGTTGGTCATATAGATTCTAAATTCGGAATTTCCATTCATCAATTACCACATATACATCGTGTTGTTGAAAATACAGGCATGTTAATTACCGGTATTCATATGCATACTGGTTCTGATATTTATGATGTGGATGCTTTTTTACGAGCTACAGAAATTCTCTTCGATGCCGGAGCAACATTAAAAAATCTAGAATCAATAGATTTCGGTAGTGGTTTTAAAGTGCCTTATAAAGAAGGAGATATTCAAACCGATATCGAAGAATTAGGTATAAAACTAACAAAACGTTTTAATAAATTCTGTAAGGACTTTGGCAAAGACCTAACCTTAATGTTTGAGCCAGGAAAATTTTTAGTGAGTGAAGCCGGTAAATTCTTGGTGCATGTAAACGTCGTAAAACAGACTACATCAACAGTGTTTGCCAGTGTAGATAGCGGTATGAATCATTTCATACGACCTATGTTCTATGATTCTTATCATCATATTGAAAACATCTCAAATCCAAAAGGTAAAGAACGTTTTTATACAGTTGTAGGATATATTTGTGAAACAGATACATTTGGTGCAAACAGAAGAATTAGTGAAATTAAAGAAGGCGATGTTTTATGTTTTAACAATGCCGGAGCATATTGCTTTTCAATGGCATCTAATTACAATTCTCGCTATAGGCCTGCTGAAGTGCTGGTTAAGAACGGAAAAGATTATTTGATCAGACAAAGAGAAACCATTGAAGATCTGTTGAAGGGTCAGGATTTAGTTGAGTTTTAATTATAAATGGTATTTTAATGAATTTAAAGAAAAATATATCAATACTTTTTTTGTTGCTTTCCTTAAGCTTATATTCACAACAAGATGTTTTCACACATCAAGATACACTTAGAGGAACTATAACAAACGAAAGGGCATGGTGGGATTTAAAACATTACGACCTCCACATTAAAGTTGATATTCCCAATAAGAGCTTAAAAGGTTCTAATACGATTCGATATAAAGTATTAGATGAAGATCAGCTCATGCAGATTGATTTGCAAATTCCGATGAAAATTACTGGAGTAAGCCAGGGTGGAAAAACACTTAAATATAAGAGAGTTGGAAATGTCTATTATATAGCGCTTCACAAAAAACAAATTCCAGATAGCATCAATGAATTAACCATAGAATATGAAGGAGTTCCTAAAATTAGTGAAAACCCACCTTGGGATGATGGATTAAGTTGGAACAAGGATAAAAATGGTATTGATTTTATAGCCACTACAAGTCAAGGTGGTGGAGCTAGTATTTGGTGGCCCTGCAAAGATCATATGTATGATGAACCTGAAGAAGGTGTAAAAATAAGTATCACAGCACCGAAGCACTTAACGAGCGTAGCAAATGGACGTTTAAAAAACACCGTTGAGAACAAAGATCAAACTAAAACTTTTGTTTGGGAAGTTATAAATCCTATAAATAATTATGGTATCAATATGAATATTGGTGATTATACCAATTTTTCTTCTAAATATAAGGGAATAAATGGCAATTTAGACTGTGATTATTATGTGCTATCCTATAATTTAGAAAAAGCAACTAAACAATTCAAACAAGCTGATAAAACATTGGAAGCTTTTGAGTACTGGTTTGGTCCTTATCCTTTTTATGAGGATAGTTATAAATTAGTAGAAGTGCCATATTTAGGCATGGAGCATCAAAGTTCTGTAACCTATGGTAATGGTTTTAAGAATGGGTATAGAGGGCATGACTTGAGTGATACAGGATGGGGTTTGAAATTTGACTTTATCATTGTACATGAATCCGGGCATGAATGGTTTGCAAATAGCATTACAAATGTTGACATTGCTGATATGTGGATTCATGAAAGCTTTACCGCATACTCAGAAAATTTATATTTAGATTATCATATTAGTACTGACGCAAGTAATGCTTATGTGATCGGTACCAGAAAATTAATACAGAATGATAAGCCAATTATTGGAGCATATAACGTTAATAATGCCGGTTCTAGCGATATGTATTATAAAGGGGCCAATATGCTACATATATTACGTCAATTGGTGAATGATGATGATAAATGGCGATCAATTTTAAAAGGAATTAATAAAGATTTTTATCATCAAACTGTTACAACAAAACAAATAGAAAATTACTTGAGTAAGCATATTGGTATTGACCTTCAATCCTTTTTTGATCAATATTTGAGGAGTGTGAAAATTCCTGTTCTTGAATATTCAATTAAGGATAATTATTTAGTCTATAGATGGACAAATATTGTCAAGAAATTTAAGATGCCAATTAAAATATATGTTGATAAACAAATTCATTGGCTTACACCTACTGGTTCATGGCAGAAATTACCTGTTAAAAACACTAATACAGCCTTAAAAGTTGATCCAAATTTTTATATAAACACGGAGAATTTAACGGCGAAATAGAATTTATTGCTAGCAATTCTAATCTTTAAAACAAGAATGTCAATGGCATAACGACGCAATTGGTATGATAAACTATAAATTATATTAAGATAATAAGTAGCACTGTCATTTAAATTTAAATACTTGCAAAAGCAACGTAATAAATTATACTTTCCTAAATTTAAACTCAAATTATTAAAAATTTGTGATTTTTTCCAATGGCAAAATTACATATTCATAAAAAGATGTCTTTGCTATTGTTTTTAAAACAATAACTACTACATTTGAACCATGCAAACTAGCAAGTACATAACAATTACTTCTATGATCTCAACTTTCGTTGAGACAGTTATGACTATTGGCACATCTATGACTACCCTTAGGGGTTAATCATGTATATATCACTCTGTAAGCTATTCCTATTTTTCAATAGAAAACAATTATAATTTATTCATTACAATTTATTTAAAATGAAGGTTTTAAAATTCGGCGGTACATCTGTAGGTTCTTCCAAAAACATCAAAAAACTCATTGAAATAATTTCAACAAATGAGGACTATGACACTCAGATCATTGTAGTATCAGCATTTGCAAAAATTACGAATTTACTACTCGAGACAGGGCAATTAGCTTCTATTAAAAAATCGTCTTATCTCTCTGTATTAGAAGAGATTAAATCAATTCACTTAACAATTATATCTGAATTATTTGATGAAAAAGTTAGACAAAAATTAACCGTTCAAGTTGAAGCAAAATTAAAAGAACTAAAATTAGTATTAGAAAGCATTTCGCTTATAAATGAGTTGTCCGCTAAAAGTGAAGCTAGTATTCTTAGTTATGGTGAATTACTTTCTTCATATATAATTACCGAGGCATTAAAATCGCATAAAATTGAGGCACTGCGTAAAGATGCCCGTGAGCTAATACAGACGAATAATTCTTATACAAATGCATCTGTAGATTTTGAAATTACAAATAGAAATATTGTTACATTTTTTAACAATAACACAACAAATGTTGTAGTTGTACCAGGTTTTATCGCTGCATCCGAAAATGGTGATATTACAGTATTAGGTCGAGGTGGTTCTGATTTTACTGCAGCCATTATTACGGCAGCAGTTGATGCAGATATTCTTGAAATTTGGACAGATGTTAGTGGTATGTTCACTGCGAACCCAAAACTCGTCTCTCAGGCAATGCCAATTAAACAAATTTCTTATGAAGAGGCGATGGAATTATCACATTTTGGTGCTAAAGTTATTTATCCACCAACCATACATCCCGTACTACAAAAAGAAATTCCGATACTCATCAAAAATACCTTGTCCCCTGATGAAAATGGCACGTTGATCACAAATAAAAGTAATGGAAAATCAAATCCTATAAAGGGCATTACGCATATTGAAAACGTAACGCTTATCACTTTAGAAGGCTCTGGTATGGTAGGTATCCCCGGATTCTCCAAACGTTTGTTCGAGACGCTGTCTGCAGAAAAAATTAATGTGAAATTAATAACACAAGCTTCCTCAGAACACTCTATTTGCATTGGTATTGATGATACTAACGCCGATAATGCTAAAGTGGTAATTGATGAGGCTTTTGAATTTGAAATTCTAAGAAAAAAAATAAATCCGTTAACTGTTGAAAAACACTTAGCAATTATAGCAATTGTTGGTGATAATATGAAAAGTCATCAAGGGATAAGTGGAAAAATGTTTAGTACACTTGGTAATAATAATATAAATATCAGGGCAATTGCTCAGGGTGCTTCAGAAAAAAATATATCAGCGGTAATTGTTACCAAGGATGCAAAAAAAGGATTAAATAGTTTACATGAAGCCTTTTTTAAGAGTAAAAATAAAAGGCTGAATGTTTATATAACCGGTGTTGGTAATGTTGGTGAAAAATTGATTGAACAAATAGAACAACAAAGACAATATTTGTTAGATAAATTAAAAATTGATCTAAGGGTGGTTGGTTTATCAAACTCAAGAAAAATGATTTCTGATCAAGATGGCATTTCATTATCCTTATGGAAAAATATACTTGAAACTGGTGTAGAAGCGTCTCTATCCGGTTTTTTAGATACAGTAAAAAGATTAAATCTTAGAAATAGTATTTTTGTTGATATCACTGCTAATGTAGATGTTGCTGACATGTACGACAATTATTTAAAAAATAATATTGCTGTAGTAGCTTGCAATAAAATAGCATGCTCATCAGACTATCATCATTATAGTCAATTAAAAGATTTATCATTAGAGTATAACTCGCCGTTTTTATTTGAAACAAATGTAGGTGCAGGTTTACCGGTTATAGATACCTTAAATAACCTTATCGCTTCTGGCGACGAAGTACATAAAATTCAAGCTGTACTATCGGGAAGTTTAAATTTTATTTTTAATAATTTTACTTCAGAAACTAATTTTTATGATATAGTTAAACTAGCGCAACTTGAAGGATATACGGAGCCAGACCCTAGAATTGACCTAAGTGGGGTTGACGTGGCAAGAAAAATACTAATTTTGGCCAGAGAAAGTGGTAAAGAATTGAATTTAGGAGAAATAGAAAATGATTCTTTTCTGACACAGAAAAATCTTGAAGCCGATAGCGTGGATGACTTTTATGATTCGCTTCTAAACGATGCAGAACATTTTGATCAATTACTCGCGTCGGCGGTTAAAAATAATTGTCAATTAAAATATGTTGCTGAGTTTAGCGATGGAAAAGCTAAAGTGGGACTCAAAGAAATACCAGAAGGTCATCCATTTTATAATTTAAAAGGAAAAGATAATATTGTAATGTTCTATACCAAGCGCTATCCTGAACAACCAATGATCATTAAAGGTGCCGGTGCTGGTGCTGACGTCACTGCTTCTGGACTTTTCGCCGATATTATTAAAATTGCAAGTAATTAAATATGAATGAAATTAAAATATTTTCTCCTGCAACTGTCGCAAATGTTTCTTGCGGATTTGATGCCTTGGGTTTAGCATTAAACGCTGTAGGTGATGAAATGGTCCTTAAAAAAACTATTAATAAAGGTGTCACAATTAGTGCCATTGAAGGTGCTGATCTAACTCACAATATCAAAAAAAATGCTGCTAGTTTAGTGGCATTGGCGATGCTGAATTCAGTTAACGCCGATTTTGGAATTGACATAGCACTATATAAAAAGGTAAAACCTGGTAGTGGACTTGGCAGTAGTGCTTCGAGTGCAGCCGGTGCAGCTTACGCCGTAAATGAATTATTAGGAAAGCCATTTTCTAAATTAGAATTAACTGAATTTGCCAGAATTGGTGAAAAAGTAGCATGTGGTTCTCCTATCGCAGACAATGTTGCTGCTGTTATTTATGGTGGATTTATCTTAGTAAAAAGTTACCATCCATTAGAAATTATTAAGTTGCCTGTACCTAAAGAATTATGGATTACCGTTATTCATCCGCAGATAGAAGTCAAAACTGAAGATGCACGTAAGGTACTAAAACAAGAAATATCAATTGAAGATGCTGTAAAACAAAGTGCAAATCTAGCAGGTTTAGTTAGTGCATTATATACAGATGATTATCAGCTAATTAGCAGATCTTTAGTTGATGTGATTGCAGAACCTTACCGTAAAAATTTAATACCCTTATTTGATGACGTCAAAACAGCCAGTTTACAAAAAGGAGCTTTAGGAGTTGGTATTTCTGGTTCTGGCCCTTCTATTTTTGCATTATGTAAAGGTCAACAAATAGCCAACGAAGTTGCTTCGGCAATGAAAGAGGTATATCAAAAATCATCTTTTGATTTTCATGTTTATACTTCTGAAATTAACAAGCAAGGAATTAAAATACTCTAGAAAAGAGAAGAGATAAAAGATAAAAGAATGTGTTATTTAACCATTTAAAGTATCTACTCAATTTTCTATATTCTTTTTTTAAAATAGATTTAAATGAAATACTACAGTTTAAATAAAAAAGCACCAAATGTTAGCTTTAAGGATGCCGTTATAAAGGGATTAGCCCCGGACAAAGGCTTGTATTTTCCTGAATCTATTAAACCATTGAGTAAGGACTTTATTAACAATATCAACGAATATTCAGATCAGGAAATTGGGTATGAAGTAATCAAACAATTTATTGCAAATGAAATTTCCGAAGTTTCATTAAAACAAATTATTGCCGAAACATTAGCATTTGATTTCCCATTAATTGATATCGAGAATAATATCAAAACGTTAGAGCTTTTTCATGGACCAACTATGGCATTTAAAGACGTAGGAGCTCGTTTTATGGCCCGTTGTTTAGGTTATTTGAATGCGGATAGTAATAAGAAAGTGACCGTGTTAGTAGCTACTTCAGGTGATACGGGTGGTGCTGTTGCAAGCGGATTTTTAGGAGTTAAGAATGTAAATGTTGTAATTTTATATCCAAGTAAAAAAGTGAGTGATGTTCAGGAAAAACAGCTAACAACCTTGGGTGAAAATATAACAGCCTTAGAAGTTGACGGTACTTTTGATGATTGTCAAGCCATGGTCAAAAAAGCATTTTTAGATGCATCAATTACTTCAGTAAAACAACTTACTTCTGCAAATTCAATAAATGTGGCGCGTTGGTTACCACAAATGTTTTATTTTTTCATAGCCTATAAACAATTAAATAATAAGGATAAAAAACTCGTTTTTTCTGTGCCTAGTGGAAATTATGGGAATGTTTGTGCCGGAATGATGGCTAAAAAATTGGGCTTACCTATTCATGGTTTTGTAGCATCGACAAATGTTAATAATATTGTTCCAAAATTTTTACAAACCGGCCAATATAATCCACAACCATCTATTCAGACAATTTCAAATGCTATGGATGTCGGCGATCCAAGTAATTTTATTCGAATTATGGAAATTTATAATAACGATTTTAAAAGGTTGAAAAATGACCTTTACTCCTATTCCTTTACAGATGATGAAACACGTAAAGCGATGCTAGATCTATATAAAAATTATAATTATATTGCCGACCCACATGGAGCTGTCGGTTATTTAGGGTGTAAATCATACCAGAAACAAAATCCAGACACGCTCTGCATCTTTTTAGAAACCGCACATCCTGTAAAATTTTTAGATGTGGTAGAACCAGTTATTGAAAAAAGCATTGATTTTCCACCTCAAATTCAATCGGTTATACATAAAACTAAAGAAGCTACATTTATTAGATCATACTCAGAACTAAAATCTTTTTTACTCCGGAAAACATCTAATGATTAATTTAGTAAATGAAAGTGTGCGAAAAACATCAGTACAAGGCTGAAGGAAAAATATTCCGCAAATATAGCTGTAGCTATAATGAGGAAAGATTTTTTCTTAAAACGGAGTAAAGGTGCTTTACAGCCACTTGCAATAAAAATTAATTATTGGAGGTTTTTCATAACAATTAATCTGTAAATTTGTTGTACTATTAATCATTTCTGTCCCGAAAATTTAGGAATAGGAATTTATTTTTTAACAATTAAGTACATCAAATAAATGAAAAACACAGCCTTAACCCACATACATGAATCACTTGGAGCAAAAATAGTTCCGTTTGCAGGTTATAATATGCCTGTTCAATACGAAGGTATTAATATTGAACATGAGACGGTTAGAAACGGCGTTGGTGTTTTTGATGTTTCCCATATGGGAGAATTTCTTATCAGTGGTCCAAATGCATTAGCCTTGATACAAAAAGTATGTTCTAATGATGCCTCCAAACTTTTTGATGGGAAAGCACAATATAGTTGCTTACCAAATAATGAAGGTGGCATTGTAGACGATTTGATTATTTACAGATTGAATGAAGAAAAATATGTGTTAGTAGTAAATGCTTCGAACATTCAAAAGAATTGGGACTGGATCTCATCTCATAATGATGTAGGTGCAGAAATGAAAAATTTATCGGAAGATTATTCGCTGTTGGCAATTCAAGGTCCAAAAGCTTCACAAGCTATGCAGTCTTTAACTTCTGTAGATCTAGAAAACATGAAATATTATACTTTTGAGGTCGCAGATTTTGCAGGTATAGAACATGTAATTATTTCGGCTACCGGCTATACGGGTTCTGGTGGTTTCGAAATTTATTGTAAGAATTCAGAAGTTGAACAAGTATGGAATGAAGTAATGGAAGCCGGAGCTGATTATGGTATTAAACCAATCGGATTGGCAGCTCGTGATACTTTACGTTTAGAAATGGGCTTTTGTTTATATGGTAACGATATTAATGATACTACTTCTCCGATTGAAGCTGGATTGGGTTGGATCACCAAATTCACTAAAGAGTTCACCAATTCTAAGGTTTTAAAAAAACAAAAAGAGCAAGGCACTGACCGGAAGTTAATTGCTTTTACCTTGGACGAAAGAGGAATACCACGTCATGATTATGATATCGTTGATGGTAACGGCAAAAAAATTGGTATAGTAACTTCAGGTACTATGAGTCCGTCTCTAAAAATTGGTATCGGACTAGGATATGTACCTACAATTTTTGCAGAAATTGGCAGTAAAATACATATTCAAATTCGTAAAAATGCCGTTCCGGCAACGGTAGTAAAATTACCTTTTTATAAAGGTTAATTTTAGTGTGTTTAAAACGGGTATTGATTTTTTTAATTATTACTTAACAGTTTTACAATATTAATAGAAATGCTTTTTGGCATTTTTGTTGATGCATTAAATTATATTTAATACTCTACGCTTCATGAAATATTCTATTAATTTCTTTCTTTTATCAATAAGTATTCTCTTCCTTTTTATTCAAAACATTACCGCCCAAAAAGGCTGGAACAAAACTAAACAAGGTAATGCATTGATTTATGTTCCTAACGATTTAAAATCTGATAAAACATTTAAATATACAGTTAATGTTCCTGTAGCACTTAATGGTCAAAATGAAAAAACTTGGTTATTAAATGTTGCAAAAAAACTGCAAAATACTTTAGGAAAACCATTAAAACCATGGAAGGTCACACCTGAAAAAAATGGAGGATTGGGAATTGTAAATATGTATTTAAATTCACAAGGTGAAAAAATATCTGTTGGATATCAAAGCAAATACTTATCGAATAGTAAAGTCTATGTTCTTCAAATGATTACGAGTAATGATGTAACCATCATCATGAAATATGGTAAACAGATTGAAAGAATTATAAACGACGCCGAAAGCACATTCAAGATTAATCCATCATTGGCTTCTATAGATTCCTATCCCTCAAGTGAACAGCAAGCGCAAACCACAAAAAAATCAAATCCTTATAAAAAGAAAACAAAGCTTAGCGGTAAAGAAAAAAGATTGGCCATTGAAAAATCCATTCGCACTGCTCCGGGCAAAGGTGTAAACCTATCAAGTGTTGCTGCTATTTGGGTTGATAGTGGAATAGATGTACTTTGGGGAGGTATTCGAGTAGATTCTTACATACTTTTTAAAAACGGAACCGCTTACGATGGTTGTGAAATTCCACCCAATGAATTACTTGTAAATAAATCAAAAAAATTACAACCAAAAAAATGGACAAAATGGAGAAAGTCAGGTTCAGGATATCAAATTCTATATCGTAAAAAGGGCACTTGGAAAAAATTAGAAGGTAATAGAGCCATCAAAACTAGAACCAATGAAAAACTAAATAAAAAATATATTACTACTGGAGGTAGTCAGACAGCTGGTTCTTGGAAAAACACCATCACTTTTAAACCTGATGGAAGATTTGAAATGAGTAATTTTTCAATGAATGGCAATAAGATGTTAGGTGGTGGTACAACAGGACCATCGGTTACGGTGGTTCATAAAAGTGATAAAGAAGGAACGTCGGGGACTACTGTTGTTTCCGGAGGCGATTTAGGAGGTGGAACATCTACTAAAAAGAAAGACGGCTCTAAAAACACTGGAACCTATTATCTTAATGGATATACCATTACTCTAAAACACGATAATGGTTATGAACATACTGAACTTTTCTTTTTTGATAATACAGATAAAAGATCCTTCATTTATAAAGATGAAAGGTTTTGGATACAAAAGAAATAAATAGTTTAAATTTGATATGATATGAAAAAACTAAGCGAATCTGAAATAAAAAAACATCTAGAACAACTACCTGACTGGTCATTTATAGATAATGCTATTGAAACTACGTTGGAGTTTGAAACCTTTAAAGACTGTTTCTCCATTATGATGCGCATTGCTTTTGAAGTAGAAGCCCAAAACCACCATCCTGAATGGTTTAATGTGTATAATAAATTATCCATTAGACTCTCAACGCATGATGCTGATGGTGTAACCGATAAAGATTTTAAGCTGGCAAAGGCAATTGAAGCTATTATTACAAATCAGTAATTAATTTATATCCTACTTTGATATGTATAAAGTTCGTGATACCTTCCTTTATTGGCTAATAATTCATCATGTTTACCACGTTCTACAATATTACCATCTTCAATAACAAGAATTTGATCTGCTTTTTGAATAGTGCTCAATCTATGGGCTATTACAAAAGTTGTTCTATCTTTCATTAATACCTGTAAACTTTTCTGAATAAACGACTCACTTTCTGTATCTAGATTTGATGTCGCTTCATCTAGAATAATAATTTTTGGGTCTGCTAACAAAGCCCTGGCAATAGATATTCGTTGTCGCTGTCCACCAGACAACTTTACCCCTCTTTCACCAATTACAGTATTTAATCCGTCCTCAAATCTGTCTGTAAACTCATTTACATAAGCACCTTTTACGGCTTCCAACAATTGTGCTTCAGTTGCATCAGGTCTTGGGAAAAGTATGTTCTCTCTAATTGTGCCTTCATATAAAAAATCATCCTGCAATACCACCGCTAGATTGCTTCTAAAACTACTTAAATTAACCGTTGAAAGGTCTATCCCGTCTAAGGTAACTACTCCGTCGCTAGGGTTTAAAAATGTTGCTGCCAGTCCGGCAATAGTAGATTTTCCCGAGCCTGAAGATCCCACTAAAGCAGTTACACTTCCCGTTGCCGATTTAAAAGAAATATTATGCAAGACCTCCTTACTTTCCTCATAACTAAAAGAAACATCTTTAAATTCTATATCACCTTTGATGGCTCCTAATTTTATAGGTCTCGTTTCCGGGTTATCTTCTTCAGGTAAATTCATAAGCTCTTGCGTACGATCTAATCCAGCCATAGCCTCAGTCAACTGACTCCCTATATTGCTCATTTGAACAATTGGTGCAATCATAAAACCTAAGAATAAGGTAAAAGAGATAAATTCGCCATAGGTCATACTACCATCCATTATAAAATAACCTCCAATTCCCATGATTCCGGCTGATGCCAATCCTAATAAAAATGTTGATGAACTTGTCATTAATGCTGTAGCAGTCAAACTCTTTTTTACATTTAAATATAAACGTTCTACCCCTTTTTCAAAGGTCATATTTTCTTGTTCTTCTGCATTGAAACCTTTTATGACACGAACACCGTTAAGGGTTTCTGTCAATCTACCAGTTACTTCGGCATTTATTTTACCACGGGCTCTAAAAATAGGTCGAATATATCCAAAGGCCTTTAATGCGATAACAGCAAAAATACCAACCGGTACTAACACAAAAAATGTCATTGTGGCATTGATCTTAATTAAAATAACCAATGATATAATGGAAGTAAATGTACCGCCTATCAATTGTACCAATCCGGTTCCCACTAAATTACGAACACCTTCAACATCTGTCATTACACGAGAAACAAGTGCACCAGATTTATTATTATCGAAAAAACTAATAGGTAAAGTGAGTAATTTCTTTTGCACTTTTGCTCTCAATAATGAGATCAAATGCTGTGCTTCAACACTTAGTAATCGTGTTAGTGAAAAAGAACTTACTGCTTGAATCAATATTGCAACCCCAACTACAATTAATAATAATTGTAAAGACTGCATATCTTTTGAAGGGATAATGTCATCAATTAAGTTTTTAGTAGCATAAGGTAAGACAAGACCTGCCAAACTCCTTAAAATGATCAATATCAACCCTACTAAAACAATTTTTTTTCTTGGCCAAATAAACTCTTTAAATGCCCATGCAAATGATACTTTATTTTTACTCATGATTTTTATGTGTCGAATATCAAGCCAAAAATCTATTCAATGCCAAATAGACAGATTTAAATAGTTAGGATAAATTTAAGTTAATTTCTGGTGCTTGCCTATAATACCATCAAAATAGCTGTGCAAGTTTTTAAAATCGGCTTCCATATCGTTGGTTAGGTAATATGGATTAGAAATTTTTACTTGTTTATGTTTGAAATCAAGTGTTGCCATAACAATAGGTACATTGGCACCCTTCGCTATATAATAAAATCCGGTTTTCCACTTAGAAACTTTTTGTCGTGTTCCTTCAGGTGACATGCCTAAAATAAATTGATCCTTTGAATTAAAAACATCAACAATGCCTTGTACTTTATTGGTACTTTTGCTTCTATCAACCGGTGCTCCACCCAACCATCTAAACAAAAATCCATAAGGCCATTTAAAGAGAGATGCTTTACCAATATAATTTATTTTTGTACCTGTAATAAATTTTACAAAAATTCCTATCGGAAAGTCTTGCCAACTGGTATGTGGAGCTGCTATAATCAGGTATTTATTCAACTTAGGAAATTCATTGACAATTTTCCATCGCATAATATAAAGCAAAATTAGCTTTGATATAAATTTCATACTTCAATGTTAAGCTATTAATAACAAAGCGACAAATTTATCAATACTTGCTTATAATTTTGTATTATTAACATCTAAATTTTACAATATGAAAAAAATATTATTTCTGCTTATTTTTATTAGTTCTATATCGGTGAACGCACAAAAAACAGCAGCAAAAAAGGGTCAAATAATTAATAATTTTGGTAAAGTATTTCAAATTGAGAATCCTGATCTTTTATTAGAAAAAGATAAAGAGTATAAAGTTATCTTCGATGTTTATACTGATGCATCTAAAGGAGAAAAAATAAATCCTTTGTTAAATACGGTTGCCAGATATTTAAATATGCATGCACAGCAAGGCGTATCGAAAGAAAATATGAAAGTGGTTGTTATTATGCATGGTGCGGCAGCAAGAAGCACATTAAATAATGACGCCTATCAAAATCAATTTAATGTTGAAAATCCTAATAATGAATTACTTAAAGCATTAAAAGGTGCGAATGTTGAATTATTTGTTTGCGGACAATCGTATATGGCAAGAGGTTTCGAAATAAAGGATAAATCTGAAAATATAAAAATTGCATTATCAGCTTTGACAGCCTTAACTAAATATCAATCGGATGGTTATCAACTTATCAATTTTAATTAATTTGAGTAAATTTCTCCTGATTCTTGTAGATATTTCGTAATATTATCGCCTCAAAATTATTGCTATGAAAATTATTATAAATTTATTATTTATACTGAGTATAAGTGTAGGCTTTTCGCAGCGCTCAGGGATTATTGTTGAAGATTATGGAAAGGTATATCGAGTAGAAAATCCTGACATAGAATTCGAAAAAGATAAGCAGTATAAAGTTATTTTTGATATTTATACTGACAGTCCTAGTTTAAACATGGACAATCCGATGCTTAAAAAAGTAGTGCGTTATTTGCAAATACACGATCAATATGGCGTTCCTAAAAAAAATATGAAAGTAGCTGTTCTATTGCATGGTGTGGCCACTAAAAATATATTGACAGATAAGGCTTACAATAAAAAGTATAATATTGACAACCCAAATACTGAATTGCTTAGAGCCTTAAGAAATGCGGGAGTAGAATTATATGTTCCTGAAGATTCTTTAGCGGATGGAGGTTATGTATCAAAAGATAAATCATATAATGTACATATTGCACTGTCAGCTTTGACAGAGTTAGCATGGTATGAAACGAACGGATATAAAATTGTTAATTTTAATTAATTAATGGAACAATATGTTGCCTTTTTTATCATCTTTATAATCGCTTTAATTATTGGTTTTTTTATAGGGAAGCTATTATCTAAGGTTACTTCTGAAAAAGAAAGATCAAGTCTTCAAGAGCGCAACAGTATTTTAATAGAAACAAAAGTAAACGCAGAGAAAACTATCTCTGAACTACAATTAGAATATAAACAACTACAAAACGAAAAAGAAGATATTGTTCGTGTAAATATTCAACAAGATGCTGCTATTAAAGGATTGAATGAGAAACTAGACAATCAAAAAGAGGAATTAGAAAGCATTCAGGAAAAATTTACCAAAGAGTTTGAAAATTTGGCCAATAAAATTTTAGATGAAAAATCTACCAAATTTACCGAACAAAATAAAGAGAACATCAAGCATATCTTAAACCCATTACAAGAAAAGATCAAACTTTTTGAAGATAAGGTTGATAAAACCCACAAAGAAAGTATTGATTACCACGCGGCATTACGCCAACAAATTATTGGTCTTAAAGAGTTGAATGAGCAAATGAGTAAAGAGGCTATAAACCTGACCAAAGCATTAAAAGGTGATAGTAAAACGCAAGGGAATTGGGGAGAATTGATTTTAGAACGTGTTTTAGAAAAATCTGGTTTAGAAAAAGATAGAGAGTATGTATTAGAAAAAAGTTTTAATACTGACGAAGATAATAAAACCCGCCTAAGACCAGATGTTATTATCAATTTACCAGATAACAAAAAGATGATCGTCGATTCGAAAGTCTCATTAACAGCCTACGAACAATATGTAAATAATGAAGATGAGAGCGAGAAGGCTCAATTCTTAAAAGAGCATATTGCTTCATTAAACAGGCATGTTACGCAACTCAGCGAAAAAAAATATGAAGATATTTATGAAATAGATTCACCAGATTTTGTTTTGTTGTTTATTCCTGTTGAGCCTGCTTTTGCGGTCGCTATCAATGCTGATGACCAATTATATAATAAGGCATTTGAAAAGAATATAGTAATAGTAACACCAGCAACTTTGTTGGCAACCCTACGCACAATTGACAGTATGTGGCAAAATGAAAAACAGCGTAATAATGCCGTTGAAATTGCTCGTCAGGCTGGTGCATTATATGACAAATTCGAAGGGTTTGTAACAGACCTTACCCGAGTTGGTAAAAAAATGGATGAGGCGAAAACTGAATATAAAGGTGCCATGAATAAGTTGGTAGAAGGGCGAGGTAATTTAATTACTAGTGTTGAAAAGATAAAAAAATTAGGGGCTAAAGCAAAAAAATCATTACCACAAAATATAATTGATCGTGCAAATGATCAGGAATAAAAAAAAGCACATATTGTGCTTTTTTAATTATTAAATTATTATTCTGTCTGAACCTATTATACTTGAAAAAGTGGTCTTCCACTCATCATTTCATTTACTTTTCCTGCCACCGTTTCTAATACGGTTTCATCCTCAAAATTTGTAATTGCTTCATCAATCAAAGCAACAATAATCTCCATATCGTTTTCTTTTAAACCACGGGTTGTAACTGCTGCACTACCTACACGGATTCCAGAGGTAACAAAAGGTGATTTATCATCAAAAGGTACCATGTTTTTATTTACTGTAATATCTGCTTTTACAAGCGCATTTTCAGCCTCTTTTCCTGTAATATTTTTATTACGTAAATCAATTAACATCATATGGTTATCTGTACCTCCAGAAATAATATGATAATTTCTGTCTACAAATGCTTTTGCCAGTGCTGCAGCATTCTTTTTTACCTGAAGTTGATAATATAAAAACTCATCTGTTAAGGCTTCACCAAAAGCTATGGCTTTGGCAGCAATAATATGCTCTAATGGTCCGCCTTGATTCCCAGGAAAAACTGCACTATTTAGAAATGAGGACATCATTTTTGGTTTACCATTTTTCAATGTTATTCCCCAAGGATTTTCAAAATCTTTACCCATCATGATCATGCCACCACGAGGGCCTCTTAAAGTTTTATGTGTAGTGGTTGTAACAACATGGCAATGTGGCATCGGGTCATTTAAGATACCTTTTGCAATTAAGCCAGCAGGATGAGAAATATCGCCAACTAATAATGCGCCTACACTATCGGCTATTTTTCTAAAACGTTCAAAGTTTATATCTCTTGAATATGCTGACGCCCCGGCAATAATTACTTGAGGTTTTTCTTTATTGGCAGTTTCTTGTATTTTATCATAATTCAAAACTCCCGTTTCTTTTTCAACACCATAAAATGAGGTCTTATATAAAGTTCCAGAAAAATTTACCGGAGAACCATGTGTTAGATGCCCACCGTGTGATAAGTCAAATCCTAAAATTTTATCTCCTGGTTTTAACAATGCAAAAAACACAGCTGAATTGGCTTGTGAACCTGAATGAGGTTGCACATTTACATATTCAGCACCAAATAAGGTTTTGGCACGATCAATGGCCAGTTGCTCAACAATATCAACAACCTCACAACCTCCGTAGTATCGTTTATTAGGATATCCTTCAGCATATTTATTTGTTAAAACTGAACCCGCAGCTTCCATTACTTGATCACTTACAAAATTTTCTGAAGCTATCAATTCAAGTCCGTTTAGTTGTCTTTCCTTTTCATCTTGAATAAGGTCAAAAATTTGTTGATCGCGTTGCATTGTTAAATTTTCTTTAAGTTTTGTTAAATTGACGTCAAAAGTACTAATTTCATTTTGCAAATACATATAAACTTCTATATTTGAACAAAAATAATTCTAAAGAATATTTATGAAAATTACAGCTAATGATCCGAATAGAAAAACTTGGTTAAAAGTTGATAAAAATTCTGATTTCCCTATACAAAACATTCCCTTTGGCGTATTCTTAACTCGTGACGATATCATTACTATAGGTACAAGAATTGGCGACTATGCTATAGACTTAGGTGCCTTGCATCAGTTAGGTTATTTTAAGGATATTCCACTAACAGATGATATCTTTTTACAAGATACGTTGAATGACTTTATTGCGGATGGCCGCAAAACATGGCGTTTAGTAAGAAATAGAATTGCCGATATTTTTGATGAAAATAATTCTTTGCTCAAAAAAAATGACAAACATAGAAATAGTATAATATTTGCGATGAATGAAGTGGAAATGAAATTACCGGTAAATATTGGTGATTATACGGATTTTTATGCGAGTAAAGAGCATGCCACTAATGTGGGAAGTATTTTTAGAGATCCTGAAAATGCATTGTTACCAAACTGGTTGCATATTCCAATAGGATACCATGGAAGAAGTTCTTCTATTATTCCGTCAGGAACACCCATTAGAAGACCCAAAGGGCAAATGAAACCAGCGAATCTTGATGCTCCAATTTTTGGCCCTACAAAGTTGTTAGATTTTGAATTAGAAATGGCATTTATAACAACAGATGTAAATAAATTAGGGAAAACAATTAATATAGACGAAGCCAAAGAATATATTTTCGGGTTGGTATTATTTAATGACTGGAGTGCAAGAGATATTCAAGGTTGGGAATATGTACCTTTAGGTCCGTTTTTAGGAAAAAGTTTCGCCTCCACAATTTCTCCTTGGATAGTGACTTTAGATGCCTTAAAACCATTTAAAGTAGAGAGTCCAAAACAAGAACCTACCCCTTTACCCTATTTACAACAAGGTGGTAAAAGAAGTTACGATATACACTTGCAAGCTTTCATTAAGCCTGAAGATGGAGAAGAAACATTGGTAAGCAATTCGAATTTCAAATATATGTATTGGACTATGAATCAGCAACTCACACATCATACTATCAATGGCTGCAATGTAAGAGCTGGTGATATGATGGGGTCTGGTACTATTTCGGGTCCTACACCTGAAAGTTACGGCTCGATGTTAGAATTAACTTGGAGAGGGCAAAACCCGGTTCAATTAAAAGACGGTACTGAACGTAAATTTATTAATGATAATGATATGGTGATCATGAGAGGTTTTTGTGAAAATGAGAATGTTAGAATTGGTTTTGGTGATTGTGCAGGTAAAGTTTTACCAGCTTACGAATAAGTTTTGCGAAAAGATGTTGCATTGAGTTTACACTTTTTTCAAGAAGGAATGAATGTCATTTAAAACTGTAACTTTGTCATAGCGTATTAACCAAGTATTACTATGAAGCATTTACTGATCCTTATTTTATCCATTACACTTCTTTCTTGTGGCGGAACACAAAAAACGACAACTCATTTACAAACAGGTAATTATATTGAAGCTTTTAATAATTCAATTGCTAAGCTTAATAAAGATAAAACCAAAAAATCAAATCAGAAACATATTCCACTATTAAAAGAAGCATTTAACAAAGCTGTTAAATCTGATATGGCCAAAATCAAGATTTTGGAAAAAGAGAATACTCCGGAAAGTTTAAAAAATATATATGGCAAATATCTTAACCTTGATATACGACAAGACGAAGTTAGTGCATTGCAACCACTCTATTATGAAGGCAAGGAAGTGACTTTTAAGTTTGACGATTATTCATCGGATATAAAAACATCAAAGGAAAATTATTCAGCATCACTTTATAATACTGCCATCCAAAATTTAAAGGGAGACCATTTAGAAGCTAGAAAAGCATATAAACATCTAGAGAATTTAATTTATATCAATCCTGATTATAGATCAGATTTAAATGATCTATTGCAACGGTCTAAAAATAAAGGAAGTAGTTTCGTTTATGTAAACCTTAAAAATAATGTTACAAGCATTAGAAAAGATAGCATCAAAGATTTTGCGGTCATCAATTCAACAAACTTTAACAATCAATGGGTTATTTTTCATCACAAAAAAGATCGAAAAATTAAATATGATTATCAAATAAATATTTCTTTTGATAAACTAATTTTTATTCCTGAAAAAACGGAACAGCAAACGGTACCACAAGAAGCGAAGATTCAGGATGGATGGAAATATCAATTAGATGCAAATGGCAATGTAATAAAAGATGATAAGGGGAATGACATTAAAGTAGCCAAATTCAAGATTATTAAAGCTGAAGTGTCCTTATATCAGCAAAGCAAATCTTCAAAAATAGAAGGTAACATCATTATAAAAAATTTAAATAAGAAAACTACCTTATCTACTAATCCTATTTTTGGAGAGGCCAAATTCCAGCATGTTTATGGTAAATATAGAGGGGACCAACGTGCTATAGAGCAAAAATATCATGAAGCAATTAAAGCAAAAGAGGTTCCATATCCAAATGATCATGAATTTGTAAAATACACTATTAGCAACTTTAAACAAAAAGTAACTGCATTTTTGAGTCAACAAGAACTGTAATTATCTTCATATCAACAAATTGAGCATAACAAATTCAAATGTTTTGCCTTACAATATCCTGAAAAACAAATCGTTATTTAGTTGAAGTAATTGTCTATCAATTAAAAACCCAATTAACCATGATTTTATCAAAGATATATATGAGCGTAACTAATAGTGTCAATACTGCATTCACTAGAAATACCAAAATAAAAATTTTAAATATTGTTAAGGGCATTAGCATATTTGGTTTATTCATTCTTATGCTATCTTGTGGTGGTGTGAAAAACACCCAAGAAGCATTAAATACAGGTAATTATTACAGCGCTATCAACAAATCTGTAGCCAAACTTTCTGAAAATAAAACAAGAAAAGGAAATCAAGATTATATCTATATGCTTGAAGATGCCTTTGTAAAAAATACAAAAAGAGAGTTAAAAGAAATTGATTTCTTAAAGAAAGATGGGAATCCTGCTAATTATGAAAAAATTTATAATCTTTATAACAGATTAAATTCAGTTCAAGAGAGAATTACTCCTTTGCTCCCACTACAATTATATGATGAAAATAGAAACGCTTCATTTTCTTTTAAGGATTATTCCAATGATATCTTAAGTTCTAAAAGTAAGTTATCTGATTATTTATATAATAATGCAACAACGTTACTTACTTCGGCCATCACTAAATATGATTTCAGAAAGGCATATGATGATTTTAAATATTTAAGCAAGTTGAGTCCAGATTATAAAGATGTACGCGAAAAAACGGAGGAAGCTTATCAAAAAGGTATAGACTTTGTTCAAGTAAGACTTTCTAATAATACAGACAAAATAATTCCGGAAGATCTGGAAAGTAGTTTATTAAACTTTAATACTTACGATCTAGATAATTTATGGACCAGATATCATACTAATCCGCAAAGAGACATTCATTATAATTATGAAATGTTATTAGATTTTACTGCTATTAATATTAGTCCTGAACATGTTGTTACAAAAGTAACTACTGAAGAAAAAGAAATAAAAGATGGATGGAGATATGTTTTAGATGAAAATGGAAATGTTGCAAAAGACAGTTTAAATAATGATATTAAAGAAGACAAATTTATAGTAGTGAAATGTGATTTTCGAAAATTTACACAGCATAAAGACGTACAAATTTCAGGAAATGTTACTTATTATGATCTGAAAACAAAACAGCAAATCAATTCTTACCCATTAACTTCTGGGTTTGTTTTTGAACATATATATGCCAATTACAATGGCGATAAAAGAGCGCTAGATGATAAATTAATACGGTTAGCGAATAGACGTCCAGTTCCTTTTCCTTCTAATGAACAATTGATCTATGATTCTGGAGAAGACTTAAAAAATAATATTAAAAGTATTATAAAGAAATATCAGTTTAATTAATTATTTTAAATATCTAGACTTATATTTTTATTGATTTTATAATCACATTTAGGCCATTAAAATATGGCAAGTCAAATAATTCATTGAGAAAAACTTAGCTTATTTAGTATAGTATACTGTATCTTAGCAACGCAATAAGTTCAATATAATTTACTAAATAAGCTTTAACTGAAATGAATCTTTATACCAATAATCTCTTCTTTTTATTACTGAGTATTAGCATCACTTTTTCTGTTCAAAGTCAGCATCACCATAACAGAAAAATCAGTTTTCCTGATGTACCTGGTTATAGAACCCTCAAATGTGATTTTCATCAACATGCCATTTTTTCTGATGGGAAAGTACATCCTTCAATTAGGGTTCAGGAAGCAATTAAAGATGGCTTAGATGCTATTTCAATCACAGAGCATTTAGAATATCAACCACATAAAGCTGATATTCCACATCCCGACAGAAATAGAGCTTATCAACTTGCCATTGAGACAAAGAAAAACATGAGAGACACTACCCTAATTATTGCAAATGGCTCTGAAATTACCAGAAAAATGCCGCCAGGACATAGCAATGCTATATTTATTAAAGATGCAAATTTACTTTTAAAGGATAGT
>Ga0209633_10000263_pt1 | contig 63124 bp, 69 predicted proteins | sample Cruoilmetagenom1_FD_187290 | JGI IMG/M metagenome (GOLD analysis project Ga0209633, IMG submission 187290) | Oil polluted marine microbial communities from Coal Oil Point, Santa Barbara, California, USA - Sample 1 (SPAdes) (version 2) | ecosystem: Environmental > Aquatic > Marine > Oil seeps ... | reverse complement strand
CCCAAGCCTCTCGCTACACCAAACCAGGGCCAAACCACCCGTGGTGTAGGCCTTCCAAAGTGCATATAGATAGGGGGTGACAAAATCGCAAAACAATTATGGTGACATATTCGCTTGACAGCAACACTCTAATAGCGTATTTCTATGGCTAAGATTGATCAGGTGCTTGACTTTAGCATGCGATATGGCCCACTTTGACAAGCTAGGCGGCGGTTACTGGCTTTCTGGCCGAGAAGGTCATTTCATCACCGGACACGCCGACGATTACGGTGTCCCCCTCCCTGAATTCGCCGGATAACACCTTCATGGCCAGAGGGTCCAGGATCAACTTTTGCAGGTTGCGCTTTAAAGGACGGGCACCATATATGGGGTCGTAGCTGGCATGCGCCAAGTATTCTTTAGCAGCATCATCTAACTCAATATCTATATGCCTTTCAGTCAGGCGGCCCTTAAGCTCTCGGAGCTGAAGCCCTACAATGCCCTGTATATGCTCTGGAGAAAGCTTTTGAAAGATGATTACTTCATCTACCCGATTCAGAAATTCCGGACGAAACTGGGCTCTTAAGGCATCCATCACCCTTCTTCTTATCTCCTCCTGGTCCAGACCTGGCTCAGCTATCCACTGGCTTCCCAGGTTGGAGGTCATAATGATTACGGTGTTTTTGAAGTCCACGGTACGCCCATGACCATCGGTGAGGCGCCCATCGTCCAGCATCTGTAAAAGCACGTTGAATACATCCGGGTGGGCCTTTTCGATTTCATCCAGCAATATAACGGTGTAGGGCGAGCGGCGCACTGCCTCCGTGAGCTGCCCCCCTTCTTCATAACCAATGTAGCCAGGGGGAGCCCCGATGAGCCGGGCTACGGTATGTTTTTCCATATATTCTGACATATCCAGGCGCACCATGGCTCTCTCATCATCAAACAGAAACTCAGAAAGAGCACGGGTAAGTTCGGTTTTCCCTACTCCGGTAGGCCCCAGGAAAATAAAGCTAGCTAAGGGACGGTTGGGGTCTTGAAGCCCGGCCCGCGCTCTGCGGATAGCATTGGAGACCGCCGCTACTGCCGCCTCCTGGTTTACTATTCTCTGGTGCAGCCGATTTTCCATGCTCACCAGCTTTTGCACCTCTCCTTCCATCAGGCGGCTTAGTGGTACGCCTGTCCAATGACTAACTACCTCGGCGATGTCCTCTTCGTCCACCTCTTCCTTTAACATCTTTTGCTTTTTAGTGGCAGCATCTCCCTCCATATTCTTAAGCTCTTTCTGAAGCTCAATCAAGGTTCCGTATTTGAGTTCGGCCGCTCTCTCATAATCGCCAGAACGCTCTGCCCTCTCCATCTCCTTGTGAGCAGCCTCTAACTGCTCCTTGAGCTGGTGCATCTTCTGGATGCTCCCCTTTTCTTTTTGCCACTGCTCCTTAAGTTCACCTTCCTTTTCCTTGAGGCCTGAAAGCTCCTTTTCCAGGTTCTCAAATCTCTCCTTAGAGGCATCGTCCTCTTCCTTTTTCAATGCCTCACGCTCTATGGTGAGTTGCATGATGCGACGGTAAAGGTCATCTAACTCTCCTGGCATGCTGTCAATTTCAATGCGGAGCTTCGAAGCGGCCTCATCCACCAGGTCGATGGCTTTATCGGGCAGAAAGCGGTCGCTTATGTAACGATGAGAAAGCAAAGCTGCCGATACCAGGGCAGAATCCTTGATACGGACACCGTGATGTAGCTCATATCTTTCCTTAAGTCCGCGAAGGATACTTATGGTGTCCTCCACTGTAGGCTCATCAATGAGCACCATCTGAAAGCGTCTCTCCAGGGCGGCATCCTTCTCAATATGTTTTCGATATTCATCCAGGGTGGTGGCTCCGATACAGTGAAGTTCACCCCGCGCCAGCATGGGCTTAAGCAGATTGGAGGCATCCATAGCTCCTTCCGCCGCTCCTGCCCCCACCACGGTGTGCAGCTCGTCGATGAACAAGATGATCTTCCCGTGAGACTCCTGTATCTCCCTGAGGACTGCTTTAAGCCTCTCCTCAAACTCACCGCGATACTTGGTGCCCGCCACCAGCGCCCCCATATCCAGAGCTACGATCTGCCTATTTTTCAACCCCTCGGGCACATCTCCCCTGCTCACACGCTGGGCCAATCCCTCCACCACGGCGGTCTTACCCACTCCTGCTTCACCCACCAGAACAGGATTGTTCTTGGTACGTCGGGAGAGAATTTGCATCAGCCGTCTTATCTCCTCATCCCTGCCTATCACCGGGTCCAGCTTTCCCTCATGAGCAAGCTGGGTAAGGTCTCGTCCGTACTTCTCCAGGACTTGATACTTGCTTTCGGGGTGGGGGTCAGTTACCCTTTGCCCTCCCCGTATGGAAGTTAACACTTGATAGATGCGATCCTTGGTTATACCATAGCCGGCAAGTAGTCGCGCCGCCTTTGAAGAAGAATCATCAGCAATGGCGATAAATATATGCTCCGTGCTTACATATTCGTCCTTGAACCTTTCTGCCTCGAGATAAGCACTATCCAGGATTTCATTCAGGTGGTGTGAGATATAAAGCTGAGTGGGGCCGTAAGATTTGGGCTCCTGCCTTAAAATCTCCTCTACCTTATTCTTAAGATGAGCGGAGCTCACCCCCAGCTTACCCAGAATCTGGGGTACCACCCCTTCTTCCTGACCCAGGAGGGCCAAAAGTAAGTGCTCCACATCGATCTGGCTGTGATGGTTATCCTGAGCTGTCCTCTGCGCCTCAAGAAGAGCCCCCTGGGCTCTTTCGGTGAACTTATTCAAATCCATGTTTTACACTTCGCGGAAATCACCCTCCACTGTCCCTCCGCCATCGCCACCGCCACCCTCACCGGGCCCGGGCTGACCTCCGGTCTGACCATACACTGCCTGACCTATCTTTTGCATGGAAGCAGAAAGTTCCTCCATCGATTTCTTCATTTGATTCAGGTCAGTTCCGCTTAAGGCTTGCCGAACCTGGGTTATCTTTCCCTCAATCTCCGACTTAAGCTCAGAAGGTACCTTATCCGCGTTTTCTCGCAATAGTTTTTCTGCGCTATAGGCCATACTATCGGCAGTGTTGCGGGTTTCTATCTCCTCCCGCTTACGGCGATCCTCTTCGGCGTGCATCTCAGCTTCCTTGACCATTTGAGCAACCTGTTCTTTAGATAGACCGGAGCTGGCCGTAATGGTGATCTTTTGCTCCTTCCCTGTTCCTTTATCTTTGGCCGATACGGAAAGGATGCCGTTGGCATCAATATCAAAGGTAACTTCGATCTGAGGCACTCCTCGGGGGGCAGGGAGGATACCATCCAGCATAAACTGCCCGATGGTTTTATTCTCCGCTGCCATGGGCCTTTCACCCTGAAGTACATGTATCTCCACACTGGGCTGGCTATCCGCAGCAGTGGTGAATATCTGGCTCTTAGCGGTTGGTATGGTGGTATTCCGGGTGATGAGCGAGGTCATGACTCCCCCCAGCGTCTCAATGCCCAGAGTCAACGGGGTTACATCCAGGAGCAACACATCCTTGACCTCTCCCTTAAGCACCCCTGCCTGGATGGCAGCGCCTATCGCCACCACTTCATCAGGGTTCACTCCTTTATGAGGTTCCTTACTGAACATTCCCTTTACCTTGTCCACCACTGCCGGCATGCGGGTCTGTCCACCCACCAAGATCACCTCATTAATATCCGAGGGTCTAAGCTCCGCATCGGCTAAAGCTTTCTGGCAGGGTTCCCCCGTCTTATCGATAAGGTCGGATACCAATTGCTCCAGCTTAGACCGGGTAAGGGTAAGGGCCAGATGCTTGGGCCCGGTAGCATCGGCAGTTATGAAGGGAAGGTTTATCTCTGTTTGCATCACCTGGGAGAGTTCACATTTGGCCTTCTCTGCAGCGTCCTTGATCCGCTGCAAAGCCATGCGGTCCTGTTTTAAGTTGATACCCTGCTCTTTCTTAAATTCATCCACTATCCAGTCAATTACCCGCTGGTCAAAGTCATCTCCTCCCAGGTGAGTATTACCATTGGTAGACTTCACCTCAAACACTCCCTCACCAAGCTGGAGTATAGATATATCAAACGTTCCTCCCCCCAAATCATAGACCGCAATGGTTTGCTCCCCTTTCTTATCCATCCCATAGGCCAGGGAGGCAGCAGTGGGCTCATTTATGATGCGTAATACTTCAAGGCCAGCGATCTTCCCCGCATCCTTGGTTGCCTGACGCTGGCTATCGTTGAAGTAGGCCGGCACAGTGACCACTGCCTGAGTGATTTTTTCTCCCAACTTAGCTTCTGCATCCTGTTTCAGCTTTTGTAATATCACCGCGGAGATCTCCGGGGGGGAGTAGGCCTTGTCTCCCATTTGAACATGGGCATCCCCGTTGGAATCCTTTACAATCTTATAGGATAGAAGTTTGGTGTCCCCTTGCACCTCGGAGTCATCATACTTGCGGCCCATAAGACGCTTGATAGAATAGATGGTATTCTCAGGGTTAGTTATAGCCTGACGTCTGGCCATCTGCCCTACATATCTTTCCCCGGTCTTAGGGTTAACTGCCACCGTGGAGGGGGTTGTCCTCCCTCCCTCGCTATTCTCCAGGACATCGGGCTCTCCTGCCTCCATGATCGCCGTACAGGAGTTGGTGGTTCCTAAGTCAATTCCCAGCACCTTGGCCATTTCTAATCCTCCTTATCTTCATCTGCTTTTCTTTTAGTTACCACTACACGCGCCGGGCGAAGCAGTTTACCATATAGCTTATAGCCCTCTTGAAGTACATGGACAATCTTCCCTTCCTCTTCACCGTCCTCGGTCATAACCGCCTCATGCTCCCAGGGATCAAAGTCTTCTCCCTCCGCCTCAACGCGACATACTCCTTCCTGGCGCAAGATTTCCCCAAGCTTATGCTCGATGAGAGCTATACCTTGCACCCAGTCAGAATTTGCTATTTCGGAAGGTATTGCCGCCACAGCATGCTTCAGGTCATCGATGATGGGAAGAAGATTTTGTATCAGGCAGGCATTGGCCATCTTGGCCTGCTCCGAGCGTTCATCATCCACCCGCTTTTTATAATTGCTGAAATCAGCCTGTACTCTCTGGAGTAGATCTTTGTATTCCTCTGCCTCTTTCTCTAAGTAGCCTATCCTTTCTTCCAAAGATACTTCAGGAGATAAGGTTTCATCCGCGCCTTCAGTCATTTCTTGCTCAAAATTTTGGTTGCTTTCCACCTTTCAATATCTATTATACGAACCGTCAGTCTTTATGGTCAACGCTACGACTAAACTGGGGGAGGCAGATAAGTTATGGTTTCATTCTTGAATTCCTTCACCGTGGGCAGCACAACATACTCCTGAGTGTCTGTTTCCCAGGATAGCTTTTGCACGATTTTATCCAGGTCATTGTTTTCCTTACCATGGATCACCGTAAACAGGTTATAAGGCCATTGTGGTCTGGTTTCGCGCTCACAGCAATGACTTACCTCGGGGAAGGAGGCCATTTTACCGCCTACTATCTCTATCCTGGCGGAGGGAACAAGCCAGGAGACCATGGCATTCAGGGCAAACCCTACGTTGTTATGCCTGATTAAAGCTCCAAAACGCCGCATAATGCCCCTTTCCTTAAGAGAACAGCATTGCTTGAGAAATTCATCTTCGCTCATGTTCAAGCTGGCCGCCATTGCCTCAAATGGCCTCATGGTAAGCGGAAGGTCCGGTTGTAGTTTGCTGATTACAGCCCAATCTTGAGGTGATGCATGTGGAGGAGTTAGCGGAGGGATATAACAATATGCCTCGTTATCCGGCGAGCAACCCTTTGAGGGCTGTCCTATCAGATCAAAGTAGACTCTTACCTTGAAAATTCTTAAGGTCGGTAGATTCAGGATATCTTCAGCTTTGACTAGCTCGGCTAATCTTGGTAGTTCCTGTTGTAGACCAGCATTATTGGGAAGGATGAGGGTAAACCAGAGGTTAAAGCGATGGTCTCGAGCATAATTATGGCTGACTCCGGGATGCTGGTTAATAAGTCTTGCCGCTTGCTCCAGCCGACTCTCGCTCAGTCTCATTCCTATCAGGGTACTATGATAGCCCAGGCTTCTAGAATTAAACACAGGCCCTATGCTCTTTACTACTTTGTTCTCCTTCAGTCTGGCTATTCGGTGGATCACCTCTCTCTCGCTCACGCCCACGACAGTGGCCAGGGCACGGAATGGCTCTCTGACTAAAGGAAAATCTATCTGCAGAAGGTTAAGCAGCGCCCTATCAAGGCTATCAATATTCACACCAGTCATATAAATCTGCCAAAATCATAGTTTGGATGTCTGATGCTGGGCGATGGGTTCATAGACACAGCATGGATCTGAGGCCAGATAATCACCACTTGCCTCATAGGCTCGGGCACGGCAGCCACCGCATATTCTCTTATACTCACAAACGCCGCACTTTCCCTTGATGCGGGACAGATTTCTAAGGTCTCTGAATAGTGGGGAGTCAGTCCAGATTTGGCCGAAGCTTTTTTCCCTTACGTTGCCCGCCTCCACGTTCAGATATCCGCATCCCTGCACTTTCCCCCGGTGGGAGATAAAACAAAAGCCTACTCCGGCCAGGCATCCCCGGGTGAGAGAGTCCATCCTGGGCTTGCCCGCCGGTGATACTTCTGATGTAGTACCCTTATTTCTTTGCTGAGCAATGCGAAAATAATGGGGGGCATCAGTGGGCTTAAAGAATATCTTATCTCCCAGCTCTGCTTGCTCGTCGTAAATCCAGTTAAGAATCCCCTCGCATTCCTCCGGTGTAAGCTGGGAAGAGGCTAGGTCTTTACCCCGCCCGGTAGGCACCAGCAGGAAGGGGTGGAAAGCCACTGCCCCTACTTTCAGCGCCAGGTTGAGAAGCTCCTTAAGGTAGGGAGCGTTTAGCTTGGTAATAGTGGCGTTGATTTGAACCTGGATACCAATCTCACGAGCCTCCTTTATGCCTGCTAAGGCAGCCTCAAACGCGCCGGCTTTGCCTCGAAAATCATCCTGAAGGTCGGGAAAGGGGAAATCCAGGCTTACCCCTACTCGGGATATTCCTGCCCTTTTCAAGCTGAGGGCTACATCCTGAGTGATAAGTGTCCCATTGGTGCCCAGCACCACCCGAAGCCCCTTTTCGGTAGCATACCGGGCTACCTCAAATATATCGTGCCGCAGAAGCGGCTCCCCACCGGTGAGGATGAGGATGGATTTACCTACCTCCAGAATATCATCGACCAGGTGAAGGCATTCCCTGGTGGATAGTTCATCCGGATAGACCTTAGATTCTGCCCCCGCCCGGCAGTGGGCACAAAAGAGATTGCAGCGTCTGGTTATCTCCCAGGCCAAAAGCTCAAGCCGGGGGTTAAGATAATCTTCAGCTTGAGCCAATCTCCTCCTCAGTCAGATAACAGGCAGGGTCGTGAGCCCACATATCATTGAACATTGCCTCAGCTCGAGACCTGAGATTGCCGTTGCACAGGTCGACATATTTACATCCAGCACAACGCTCCTTAAGAAATTTTTTCCGGTCTCTAAGCTTTTGCATCAGCGGGTCAGAGGGGTTCATCCAGATATGGCCAAATTCTGCTCCTCGCACATTACCCAAAGAATGAGTCCTCCAAAACTGGTCTGGGTACACATTTCCCTGCTCATCTACTGCCCCTATATGAATGCCCGAGCTATTGCCACCGTTCATCTGGAGCAGGGAGAAGACCTTATCTGCCCTCTCAGGACACTCACGCTTCAGCTTGAGATAGATATAAACACCATCGGCGTGGTTTCCTACGGTGAGGATTTCCTTTTCTATTCCCCGCCGATATAGGTCCAGGGTGCGCTCACATATAAGGTCAACCGCAGACCTGGTCTCAGAGTGGCTGAGGTCATTTTGGGCCAGGCTTTTTCCTCGGCCAGAATAGGCCAGATGATAAAAACAAACCCGATCTACATTTTCTTTTTCTGCAAGGTCGAAGATGGCGGGAATTTCCGGGTAGTTGAAGCTAGTGATGGTGAATCTGAGGGACACCCTCTGTCCCAGCGCAACGCAGTTACGGATGCCCTGCAGAGCTTCCCGATAGGCATACTTCTTTCCCCGGAGCATATCGTTGGTTTCCTCAGCACCATCCAGGCTAATGCCCACTTCTCTGAAGCCAATGGCTCGTATATTGCTGGCCACCTCCTGGGTGATAAGGGTACCGTTAGTGGAAATAACTACTCCTACTCCACACTTTTTGGCAAAGGTGGCTAGTTCCAGGACATCCTTCCGGAGCAAGGGTTCGCCGCCAGAGAATAAAAGAACGGGTACACCAAAGTGAGCCAGCCCCTGGATGAAGTTCTTTCCATCCTCAGTATCCATCTCTGGAGATGCAGGCTGAATATTGGCATCAGCATAGCAATGGAGACAATGCAGATTGCATTGCCGGGTGCAGTTCCATACCACAACCGGCCGGCTATTTTGAGGAGAGGTACGGTAGCGTAGGGAATCACCCGGGCCCACCGCATCACAAAGCAATCGGGAAATTGATACCATCCAGCGTCATCTCCTTTATCTAGGGAAGAATCTTCCCCCGGGCTAATCGGGGTGAGAGGATTTGAACCTCCGACCTCAGCGTCCCGAACGCTGCGCGCTAGCCCCTGCGCTACACCCCGTCAAAGCCAGAGGGCATATGGTTCATAGAGATTATATGGTTTTCAGGTACCCAGGACAAGGCTTACAGGCGCACCCTTTTCAGTGAGACCAGGCTTATACCAAACAGCACAACAGTGAAGGCAAGGAGCACCAGTATCTCCCAGACTATCTCCTGGTAAGCTACCTGCCCGATTATCCCTGCCCTCAGAATATCCACAGTATAGGTCATGGGGTTCAGGTAGGCTACGGTCTTAAACCATGCTGGGATGGTCTCTGCTTCTAAAGAATAAAAGGCAGATGAACAGAGCATGAGAGGAAGAAGAATGACGGTGGTGATGGCAATGAGAAGGTTAGAGGATTTTATCATCATCATGAACGGTACGAACATAAAGCAAAAGCAGATGCTGCCCAGAGTGATAGAGAGGAGGATAAGCGGAATGTTAGCGGCGAAGAATTCCCACTCCAGGATGGGAAGACCAATGACCAACACCAGGAAGGCCTGGAAGAGGGAGAGAGTTATAGTAGATAGCACCTTGACCAGGATGTAGACTGACCTTGAGACCGGCCAGGATAGGATTTCTTCTAGCATTCCCCAATCCCTCTCATTACGGAAGGTCCAATCAATGCTCTGAGCGACGTATATAGTCCCCATGGCGATCACTCCTGGAGCAAGAAAGAGGACATAGTCCACGCTCGCATCACCCCAGCATATTTCCTCCCCTATCATGCCCCTCATACCCAACCCGAATAGAAACAGGTAGAACAGGGAGGTGATAACTGGAATGAGGCTTACCCACCATATTTTGAAGGTAATGTGAAGCTCTCGATAGTACATACCGGATAATCCTTGCATCATTCCCTTATCATTCTCCCGGTTAGTTTGATGAAAACATCCTCCAGGGTGGGCTTCCTCACCGACACAGTCCTGATCTTCCCACCCTTCCCAATGATGTACTGGCTTATCTCGATTAGACTCCTATCTGCACTTTCGACCTGGATGCTTAAGTTTGCGTCTCCGCTTACTCCCTTCACATAAGAAAGCTCAGAGATCCCCGGTTTCAGAGAGCTTAAGTCCCCTTCCACATCCATCTCGATGATATCCCCACCTCCGATGCCAGACTTAAGTACCTCAACCGTATCCAGAGCAACAATCCTTCCCTGGTCGATTATTGCCACCCTATCGCACAGATATTCTGCCTCGTCCATGTAATTGGTAGAAAGGATCACCGTCTGCCCCTTCCCCGAGGAATCCTGGATGAAGTCCCAGGTCTTCCTCCTGGATTGGGGGTCCAGCCCCAGGGTGGGCTCATCCAGAAACAGAACCTCAGGGTGGTGCATGAACGCTCTAACCACCTGAACCCTCTTTTGCAATCCTCCAGATAGATGCTCTATGGCCTCTTTCCTCTTGTCCTCCAGTCCAAATTCCCCCAAAAGCTGATCGATCCTATCCTTCCTCTCCCTTTTGGAAAGGCCATAGACTTTTCCATAGGTATCCAGGTTATCATATACCGAAGAAAACCAATCTAAGGCCAGCTTTTGCAGGACTACGCCTATCCTCTCCCTTACTCTTCCGGGCTGTTTTACGATATCGAACCCCAAAACTTTCGCTTCACCCTCAGTGGGGGGTATCACGGTGGTTAGCATTCTTATGGTAGTGGTCTTCCCCGCCCCATTAGGGCCGAGAAACCCGAATACTCCACCTCTCTCCACCTCGAAGCTTATGTAATCCACTGCGGTCAACTCGCCAAACTTCTTCATCAGACTGATACACTCTATAGCTAACAACTTCCCGGTTTACCTTTTCAAGCTTCATTTTATAGTATCTTTTATAAATCTTCACCACAAACCATGGTATAATCTGAACACTCATTTTAAGTTAAGGAGGAATGAATGATGGATCAGCCCAAAGGTAAAGCTCCAGAGATACCCGATATATTGCCCCCGGAGATTAAGGGAATGATGACGATGGCAATGCCTTTACTAGTACCAGGCATCTCTGCCCTTATCCACAAGATAGTGGATAGATTTGGTGATGAGGGATGGAAGGCGTTGGGGGAAGGCTGCTATGAGCTAGGGAAGCAAAGCGGCCCTATGATACAGATGATGTTCAACATTGATCCTCAGAATGCCAGCAGTATAGCTAAGCTTGTAGAGTTTATGGATAATCTGGCTGGTGTGGAGGGAGAGTGGCTGGAGCTCTCCCCGGAGAAGGCAGTAAAGCATGATCTATCCTGCCCTGTAGCTGACGGCTTGAGGGAGAACGGAATTTCTCAATTTTGTAGTCTCCTCATGCCCAGCGCGTTTCAGGGAGTTCTTGATGCCATAGGCAGTAGGCCAAAGAAGATGTGCCTTGGCCCTAAGCTTCTGTGCCAGGGTGATGAGTATTGTGAGATTACCATTGAGATGTAACAGCCTCTTGCCTCCAACTATAAAGAAGTCCTTAATCTAATCACAATATCTTTGAGATGTTCAGTGAAGGTACGTCATGTGGGCGTAATGGTGCTGGCCTCGTACCCGTACAGGAATAGCCCTTATTGTTTAGCAGATTTGGGAGAATCATAAAGAATGTTTGAAATAGAGAAATGCTGTCCTCAAAGCAAGGCCAGGGCAGGAAGAATTCTTACTCCTCACGGTGAGGTTCCCACCCCTGTCTTTCTTCCCGTAGGCAGTAAAGGACCGGTGAAGACGCTCACCCCCGAGGAGGTGAGGGAAATTGGTCTGAGTATGGTGTTGGCGAATGCTTACTGGCTTTATCTCCAACCAGGGATGGAGGTCATTCAAAATATGGGGGGCATACACCGATTTACCTCCTGGGAGGGGCCCATCCTGACTGACAGTGGTGGCTATCAGATCTTCAGCCTTTCTCGTCTCTCCCGGGTAAATGACGAGGGGGTAGTGTTCAGATCCCCCATCGATGGGAGCAAGCATCTTTTCACTCCCGAATTCTCAGTCGAGTTCCAGGAAGAGTTGGGGGCCGACATCATTGTGGCCCTAGACGAATGCCCGGCAAGCTTTGCTCCCGATGAGGTGAGAAGAGCGGTGGATAGGACAAGCCAGTGGGCCAAGAGATGCTGTGAGATTCATAAGAGAGGAGAAATATACGGCATTATGCAGGGTGGCCTTTCCCTGGAGCTCAGGGAGATGTCTGCCCTTAAGCTCCGGGAGCTTCCCTTCGATGGCTACGCCATAGGGGGGCTGTGCTTGGGGGAGACCAGGGAGGAGATGCTTTCCGTAGTGGAGAGGGCGGCAAATTTCCTCCCCTCAGAAAGACCCCGCCATCTTATGGGGGTGGGCTCTCCGGAGGATATCGTGAAGGGAGTTTCACTGGGGATAGATATCTTCGACAGCGCCCTTCCCACCCGGGTAGCCCGTAACGGTTCCCTCTTTACCATGAAGGGAAGAAGGAACATCAAGAACTCCTGTTTTCGCTTTTGCAACCAGCCTATTGACCCAGGATGTGACTGTTATACCTGTTGCCACTTCTCTGCCGCCTTTCTCCACCATCTATTCAAGTGTCGGGAGACTTTAGGGTTAAGGCTGGCCACCATCCACAATCTTCGTTTTATCGCCCGTCTCACAGAGAAGATAAGAACTTCCATACTGGATGATAGCTTTTCTTCCTTTAAGGAGGAATTCCTCTCCTCCTACCACCCCACGGATGAAGCTATCCGGCTTTCCCAGAGGCGAAGGTGGCTTTCCCAGGCTGGAGCAAAGATGCTCAACGACTGAATAGCTTGGCCCTTAAACTTGGGTCTATCAGCATCCCATCCAGCCTATACAGGGTGATATAAAGCCCACTAAGGTAAGCATGAGCCCCAGCAAATCCTTACCGCAAACAACAAGTGAGATTGTGCTCAGTAGTTCGGCTATTAAGGCTATCATATCAAACCTCCCTGGATGCCATCCACGGCCTTCGAAATCTGTTGATAGTAGCCATCTGAGGCGCCATCAATCCAGCCATCAGTAATGACCACCTTCATTCCGCCATGCTCAATGCTTGTCCTGTACTTTTTAAGCCCATCCTCATAGTACTCCTCCCAGGTGGGGGGGTCTACACCCCAGCATCCTCTTAGCCCCATCAATGTTTCAAACCCTGAGTTACCAACTTCGTAAGGCACATTTATACAGTATTGGTAGCCCTGGGCGGAAGCTTTATCCACTGCCTCACCCACGCTCATTATCTCATCTTGAGGGTCCATTAATCCCTCCACAAACTCGGCATAAACCTGCCATACATCGAATTTGCCCTTCCAGCCCTCGACTGCATCAAGTTCGTAAATTGCCTGGCTTGCCCCATCAAAGGCCGCCCTGGCATATTGATGATAAGGCTCTTTACTCCAGTCATAAAGGAGCATGTTTAAGTTGAACATTCCATGATGGGAAAGGAACACCACCACATCTGAGCCCTGGGGAATGTCCTTAAGCTCCTCAGAAACCTTATTTGCCACACCCAGATTGAAGGGTTCTGTTCCACCTATCTGGCCGGCGATGACAATATTCACATCCAACCCCTTTTTGTTGAGATATTCCTCAATGTCTGTGACTGGATGTTCAAACTCCGAAAAGCAAACATAGGCCTCAGCAAGTATAAGGTCGGTCACTCCTTCTTCCCTCACCATCTTTTCCGCTACCTGCCGGAAGCCCGGATAGCCTGGGCGGGCAGCGCCAAATCCCCGCTCAATGAGGATGTCGTTGCCATATCTCTCCCTTAAGCTTGCTTCGGTCTCATCCATTATGCGAAGCTCTCTTTCTTCACCAGGATTGTAATTGCCCATGTATTGGTAAAAGCCATACATGCAAAGACCAACATATTCCCAGAAATCGGGCTCACCCTTCCCCGGCCCATCCTGGACAAGATAGTAGGAGAATAAAGGTCCCAGCATGGGGAATCCACCTTCTGGAATAGAGATCCAACGATAGTCTTTACCTTGATATGGATTTCCCCAGGCATCTATCAAATTGGGGTTTGGCTTGGAATTTTGAGCAAAGGGTTCGTCTTTATCCACCAGCAAAGTTCCTACATCCATCATGGGTATCATCATTCCCAAAACCAAAGGATACATGAAAGACATGTGTAGCATCCTCATCCCTGAGGACATGTAATTCAGGAGAAAATTCTTCCAGGCAACCTCAGCATTAGCGTCATACCTTCCCGGCTCACCAAAGCCCACCATCAGAATTCCCGCCTTTTTATCCGGCGTTGCCGTGGTAAAGCCAGGGGACATGCTGAACATCAGGCAAGCTACCAGCACCAAACTACCGGCTAACTTTCTCATTTAACTGACCTCCCTCCTTTTTTATCCTACTGTTGGGAATAATCAAGTCCGCTGTCTTCACCTGTCTTTCCGCCAGGTTTTGATCTCTTCCCAAGATCATATGAAGTGTTGTTCTCCCCCCGCTTCCCAGGAAGCCACCAATTATTATGATCTCAGCTCTGTTGAAACTCCTTTGCCTCTGCGTCGCTGACCATCCGGAATACCGTAGTCTTGCGATCATCATCGGCCAGCCCTTTAATCGCTTTACGACCATTTTTTAATACCACCACCTTCGGATCAACGATCTTGCACTTTTTGCGAGTTCTAACGTTATATGCAGTCAGTTCTTTCATGATTTCACTTCCTCCTTCTAATTTAGATTACTCGTCCCTCAGAGTTTAGCTATGTTTTATTAGCTAGCAATTATCAATCGAAGGGCCTCGAGTCAAACCGTATAGCAGCACTGATACCCCCCCCATAAACTATTACTATGCCAGAGGCAACCTCCATCAACTCTCCTCTAATCTATAGCAGCTAGCACAGAGACCATAAGACTCAGATAGATGATATTCAGCATGAAAGCCAAAATCCTCAGCAAGCCTACTTTCCTCCCGGCATAATCCTCCATCGGCAAACTCCTGAATGGTTCCACAGCGGCGGCAGACCATAAACCGATGGCAACCTTCCTTCTTACCTAAGATACACTTAACAAAGCCACCGCTAGACAAGACTCTGTGAGCCAGATTAAGGCGGCAAAAGAGATCGAGTATGCGGTAGATGGTAACATGGTTTAGATATTTACCTCGTTCTCCCAGGAGTCTTTGTACGTCATAGGGCGAAAGCGGTTTTTGCGCTTGATCCAGAACCCCAAGAACTTGCTTTCGAGGCCTGGTCACCTTATAACCCTGAGCTTGCAAAATCCGGACTGAATCCTGAATCATGAGTGACATTGTACCAAAGCGGGATGCTAAATGCAACAACGTTGCAATGGAGTCATGATTTCTTAACCATCTGGTAAGCTTGTTGCACAAAGAGATTCCCTGAAGTTGGCAGCTATAGTACCTTAGCCTCGCCGATAAGTTTATACATCAAGCTCAAAACAGTCGCTAAGTCAAGCATTAGAAAAAAACGATAAAAACAGCCAAAGAATATCCTGACCTACTCTATTAGCAGGAAAAGTTAACTAAAGCCTAAGTAAATCGTTCAATCACCAAACTTGAATTTGGCACAAGCCTTGGCCAGAGCGTCATTTAGCCTCGCCATTTGCTCAGATGTCGGCTCCACCGCTTCACCTAGTTCCAACCGAAGCACAAAGCGCAGGTTGAGCCCGACACCAGCTTTTACGACATCGGGGAGACCCTCCACCAGATCCTGAAGTTCCGAGGACTCAAGTTCAGCTTCAGCGTGCTTTCGCGACGGGGTCAGTGGAGGCAATGAAGTCGGTGGCACTTCCTCCGGCACCCGCAGGTGAACGTTTGCCGCTCTTGGCCAATCGCACGGCCATGGCCCGGAGTCAGCAGTACGTTCCAGAAGTCTACTCCGGATAGCTCCATTAATAGCTGCCCGCACGATAGCCCAAGGCAGAGGTCTCTCATGCACTACTGAGAGTGCCTGACTGATAGCGGCAGCTGTGGTAACCGACTGAGTCCATGCCACAGGCAAGTTCTGGGGCAAGAGAGCTGTAGCGGAGATTTCAGCAGGTGGCAGGTGGAGCGCTGCAGCGTCGCTCAATACACCCAGGGGGATTTCCTCGCGGAAGACGCTGGCAGGGCCGGATATGAGCCATACGGCACCGGCCTTCACCGCCTCATGAACAGCTCTCCCTCTACCACCTCCCTCGACGCTTTCGGCACTGGGAAAGTCTCTTCATGGCCCTCTCGTTGCACCTTGCTTACATGTTTCCCATCGAAGAACTGGACCACTTCTCCAACAGTGATAGAAGAGTTATCCTGAGGCCACAGCCCTCGTAGAGCTCCAGGGGCAAGAAGACTGCTACCTAACTCTGAGAGTTCCGCTGCCTGTGGAAGGACTACTTCCAGGTCACGCTCTTTCAAATCTACTTCACTCACTTGGGATCGCCAGATGGTGCGTATGCTCCTATCTGGCCGGGGCAGACGCAAGACAAAATAGCCCTGCTCCGTGCCCAGAGCCAATGTATTCATGATATTCCGCTGTCGGAGCATCTTGGGCAGATGCGGAAACTGGGCAAAGGCTCGCGCGAGATCGCTGGCACGCCATGAAGTCTCACCTGCCCGCCACAGGTTGCGGATTTCGGTGAAATCGGCCACCGGGTTCGCTCCAAACCGGCCACCTTCTCGGTCAAATCGGCCACCCCTGCCAGGGATGAGTGGAGCAGTGCCAGGCTTTAAGCCAGTTTAGCTCAAGCTATTGTCATCTGCAAGTTTCCCTCCTTTCGCATTATTCTGATAAGAATGGGATTGACTCCGATCAATGTCATATCGTCGTATCCTCCGAGCTTATTTCTGAATTCACTCCCCATAACCTTGAATTTCCTCATCCTCCTAATAACATATTCTACCACTACCCTCGCTCTGCTCAGCTTCTTATTGTATCTTTTATCCTTATCCTCAAGAACTTTATCCTCCTTCTTTGGTAGTAAGCGTTCACCCACTCCGTATGTCACCCAGAGCGGAGCGAAGGGTCTCCGAGATTCTTCGGTCGCTACGCTTTCTCAGAATGACACCGTAGTGAACGGTTACCTTTGGTGTAATCCATCAAACTCTTCGATGCTTAGTCCTGTGAATGTCCTGAATATCTTCGGCTTTCTTGAAGTTAAGGCATAACTCATCGTTTTATCATCCCTCTTGGTCAAGTATATAGTTCTACCTCAGATATATTAGGGGGGTAAAGATATGGTTTGTGCTCGGAAAAGTTAATTATGCAAGAAATCTATTATGACTAGGTCAAACAGCGGAGTAACTGCCTTTCCACTTGCCAATGGTCTGATATAGCCCCTCGGTGCTGAAAAAACTCTGGAGTAGCTTGAAGTAGTATAGCTCTTCCCGGGATGAGATCTGGATATGTTCAGATGGTCCTCTGCTCTTCGAATTCAGCATCAGAGGTTCCATCCTCCACAAAAGCAGTGGTTAGGCTAGCCTGGGGTGAGCAGAGGCTGAGGTTCAGACATGAGTTCGGACATCTCCGAGGATGATTCCTCTGAGAGTGAAGCGATCTTATCTATCCCCAACAGACTCTTTAGATCCCTGAAGCTCTCCTCTATCTTCATCCTGGCTTTATAGATTCTTAAGGCCTCCTTCTGGCTCTAATTGCTGATTACCCATAGAGGTTCGTAGAATCATCTTCAATGGTCCTGGAAGGAGTATGAATTCACCCCCTGCTTTTTTTATGAGATTACCTTGTCCGAACTCATGTCCCAAGTCCAGTTTACGAAGAATTGACCTGGCTAACGGAAAGTAGAGTATGACCAAAGGAATTTCCATCAGTTGTGAGATGCAACCGGGATGAGATAAAATTCTCCAAGAAGACTATTGATTTACAGCTCGGATGTCGAAACCATAGAATTCAGGAGGAGATTATGAAGGAAATTAAGATGATGCGGAAGATAGGCCCGGTGATGATTACTGTCCTACTGGCGACAATGCTTCCTTTGACTACTCTGGGAAGCCAGGTCCAAATGGGGATGCCGGAGAAAGCAGTAGGAAAGGCAGAGCAAGAAGTTATCTTTCCTGACTCAAATCTTGAGGAGGCGATAAGGGAGGCAATCGATAAGCCTGAAGGGCCGATCTATACGACGGATTTGGAGGGACTAACTGAGCTTGAGCCTGGGGGAAGGGACATTACTGACCTCACCGGACTTGAATATTGCATCAATATGGAACATCTGTGGTTTCCTGTCAACCAGATAAGCGATCTATCACCGCTTTCAGAGCTCACCAATCTGGAAGTGCTGCATCTTGGGCTGAACCAAATAAGCGATCTAACACCCCTTTCAGACCTTACTGATCTGGAATGTCTGGAACTTTCTCGTAACCAGATAAGTGATATAAAGCCCTTAGTTGATAGCCCAGGGCTTTCTGAGGGGGATAACGTGAATTTAAAGGATAATCCGTTAAGCACTACCTCAATTAAAGTTTACATCCCCCAGCTTGAGGAAAGAGGGGCGCAGGTTCGTTACTGATAAGATCCCTATGGGCTTGGGATAAACTCAAGAATGCCTGCTGAAGGATGAACTGGAGATTATAGACAAGAGCAAAAAGAAGGTGGTAAGGGTATATTAAGTTCTAGTTGGAAAGCGGGGCAGTAGTAAAAATGACAACCAGTAAAAGAAAGGAGGTTCATAGCAATGGTAAAAAGGTTGAGCAGGGGATGGAAGCTTATGATGGGAATCTTCCTAAGCCTAGCTTTACTAGCTATGCCAATCCAGCAAATTTGTGCTGTAGACTGGGAGACCTATGACAGCGAAAGCTTCTCCATTGACTATCCAGCAGATTGCGAGGTAGATGATAGTTCCCTTTTGAACTTGTAGCCTACGCCTCTTACTGTCTCAATAAAGCTGTGAGTAGCATCTTCCACCTTACTTCTAACTCTCCTTACATATACATCTACTGCCCTGTCACCACCGTAGTAATCGTAGCCCCAGACCTTATCCAGTAAAGCATCTCGGGTAAATACTATTCCTGTGTTGCTGGCCAGGAATTTAAGCAATTCATACTCTCTGAAGGTCAACTCCACTAAGTTCCCGCTGAGAGATACTTCGCACCTGGCCGGGTCTATCCGGAGGTCGCCGCACTCAATTACCTTTCCCTGGCTGGCGTCGCTGGCTGGCCGTAGAACTCGCTTTACTCTGGCCACTACTTCATCCAGCTCCCAGGGCTGGACTACAAAATCGTCTATGTCCAGATCGGGATCTAGACCATCCAGTGCTTGGGGGAAGATAAGAGCTATAACCGCTAGCCTTTTCCTTTGTTTAACTCTTTGAGACAAATCCCATATCTCAGAACCAACGGGAAGGCTATTCATGTCTATAAACACCAGGTCTAAGGTCTGTTTTGCGATTTGCTCGATCACATCCTCACTATTTTGGACAATTGAGGAAGTAAAGCCCTTCTGGGCCAACCCCAAATTCAGCTTCTTTATCTCCGGGGTAGTCTTAGTGCTTATTATGAGTAAGTTAAACAGAGCCAGCTCTCTCCTCGTCCAGTTTTAAGAAACTATACGTTCTTTTACCTTTTCTGGACAGTCTAAACAACCCCTGATGGGTTACTTTAGATATTACTTCCCTTTTCTTCATATGGTGGTCGCTGAAGGATAAAGTGCTCTCTGGTTTCAATACCCGAGCCAGTTCTTTCAATACTCCATCAGGATCGCTTAACTCATGAAAGGTATCGTACAATAGAACCACATCTACGCTATTGTCGGGCAATCCAGTGGCGCAATCAGAACAAATGGCCTCTATATTTGCTAACCGTTTTTTTGAAGCAATATTTTGGACTCGTTGAATAGCCAGAGGGTGAATGTCCAGTGCATAAACTTTCCCTGTCGTTCCTACTAACCCAGCAGAGACGATTGAATAACTCCCCGGTCCACACCCATAATCAAGTACATGAAAACCTGGTTTTATCCCTGCTTCTTTCAGGATGCTCTTAGGAGACAGGAAAAAATCACGGAGTCTGAAACCGAAGGACATAAATTTGAAATGAACATCACTCATTGGTTTATCCATAGCTCAAATGCTCTCTAGTTTGTCCCTCAGTGGATCAGCACCGCCGCCTCCCGAAGGTATGGTCCAATCTTTTTCTCTTCCTCTGGATTTAGCAGGTTATGTTTATAAGCCAGGTTATCCAGCCATAGTTGGACGTGATCCTGCGTTGCCCAGCGACCTTCAGTGTCGTATTTGAATCCGTACCGTTGGGAGCTACCCAGATTCTCCTCCAACTCTTTCTCCATGTGATATCCTACTTGTTCTGCTACTGACCTCTCAAATCCCTGATTCTCGGCCAAGGCCACAAGTCTATAGTGGATCCCCGCCCCGTGCTGGACAGCTTCTTTAGGCCGCCAGGCTATTTCGGGAGGAACACCCATACTCGATGCCAGAGCACGGTGTATGTACTTACCTAGAATGTCTTCAGGATAGCGTATTTTGAGGTGGGGGTCAATGGCCAGGGCTACCTTGATCAGCTGAGGGTCTAAAAAAGGCACGCGGAGTTCAATACCATAAGCCATGGTTATTTTGTCCTCTCGTTCTAAGGTCTCTTTGTAGAGCTGATTTAAGTCATCCCACATGCGGAATTCGAACTCATCATATCCTTCTTGTTCGATGATGCACCGATACCAGGAATAGCCGCCGAACAGCTCGTCAGCCCCCTGACCCGTCAAAAGGACAATCTGGCCGTCCTGATGCGCTAGCTCCGTTGAGGCTATGATGGGGATGGCGACCTCTACCTGTCCCAGGCTACGGTCCTCCATGTATGAAATAGCTTTAACGATAGAGTTTAGCAGTGCTTGGTCATCCAGCTCATTGACTCTTATAGGAATACCAATCTGGTAAGCCGCTTCTCTGGCAAAGATGATGTCATGGCTATCTTTTACGCCGGCAGTGTAGCAAGTTATGTTGGCCCCCAACTGCCGGGCTATGGCGGCTATCAATACGCTATCCACCCCCCCGGAGAAAAATATCCCTACCTGTTCCAATTCAGGGATACGCTTTTGCACTGCCTCTCCTAGAGCTATCTTATAAGCTTCGAGGGCTTCAGCAAATTCATGGAGAGTAGGCTCTTCAGGGCGTAGAAAATCCAGTGTCCGACGGGTTGTCTCAAAGCCGGTGGAAGATAGATGCATAACTTCACCAGGAAGTAAGCGATGAATATTCCCTCTTATGTCCAGAGCCCACAGCGCTTTTTTCTCTGAGGCGAAGGCAGCAAGCTTTTCATTCTCTGTCCAATAAAGCTGCTTAACGCCAATCAAGTCCCGGGCAATGACCATGTCTTTTCCGTCAGTGGCTGCTATGGCATAGACTCCATCCAGCTCTGGAATTATTCTCCTCACGGTTTCCCATAAATCCCCGGTGTAATGCTCGGAAAGTAAATGGACCAGAACCTCACTATCCGTTTGAGTGGCGAAGTGGTAATGCTTTTTAAGATGGTTTCGCAGGGTCTTATAGTTATAAATCTCACCATTGTGCAGGAGGAAAATTTGCCCATCATCACTGACCAGGGGTTGCTGTCCTTGAGCTCCACCCACCACTGCCAGTCGGGTATGCCCCATAGCCAGGCTTCCGGACAGGGAATTCCAGTCCAGCTCACCTATCGTTCTACCCCGGCTAACTTTGCCCGATGCCACTATTCCTGCTCCGTCTGGACCGCGATGTTTAATGGCTTCAAGCATATCTCGCAATAATGGAACTACATCTTTGTCATCCCTGCTCAATATACCGGCAATACCGCACATACTTCTTCTTTTTGATCTAACTGTTGCTCAGTAAGCGTAAAGCCTGCCATAAGGTCTTAAATTAAGAGGAAAGAGCTTTATGAACCTGTGCCTCAATATCTCCCTGGCGTCATAGTCAAAGTAAACGGCAAACTTCTCCACAAACTTCTGAAGAACCTGGTAGTCACTCTCCTGTAGCTCACCCACACCCACCTCTTTACCCAGTTGGAAACCATCGACAACATTCCCTAAATAGATAACACCCCCATGCATCCCAGTGCCGATAAAATTAGTCTGCTGGGGCTCTCCTTCCTTCAGGTTAAGACCCAGAAGGATCAAAATTCCTCCGGCCATATATTCACCCAGGAAATCCTGGGCGGTGCCCCCTATAACCAGTACTGGTTTCTTATTCTCATACTCCTTCATGTGAATCCCTGCTCGGTAGCCTACGTCTTCCTTGATGAAGATTTCCCCCCCTCGGGCGGAAAGGCCCACGATGTCTCCAGCATGGCCATGAACAATTATCTCACCACTATTCATGGTGTTTCCACATCCATCCTGGGCATTGCCATAAACAATGATCCTGGACCCATTCATGAATGCCCCCAGGTCGTTGCCCGGGGTGCCGAATATCTCCACCTCCAGTGGTCTATCCAGGCCGGTGCCAATATATCTTTGACCATAGACGTTTCGAAGCTCAATCCTCTGCACGCCATTTGAAGCCGCATCCTTAATCCTGGCATTAAGCTCTTTATATGAAATGTCGCTGGCGTCTATCTTCATTGTCTGGTCGATCCCTTTTTTGTTCGTGACCATTCTAGCTTCCTGCCATCTTTACTCCCAGGATTTCAAGCTCGGTGTCGGTAAGGCCGACAGCCCTCAAGTGCAGGCGGTTGCCCCGCAGGCTCTCTACGGCGTTAATTCCCATGCCGCCCAGCATATCTTTAATCTCCAGACTCCAGCTATGAAGAAGGTTGGTCAGCCGCCGGGCACCAATTTCCGGGTTGACCCTCTTGGTTAAGGCAGGGTCGGTGGTGCAGATGCCCCAGGCACACTTTCCAGTATGGCATTGCTGACAGACATGGCACCCCAGGGCAATCAGGGCAGAAGTTGCAATATACACCGCATCAGCACCCAGGGCGATAGCCTTAGTTACATCACCGCTAGTTCTTATACCGCCTGCGATTACTACAGAGGCCTGATTGCGTATGCCCTCCTGCCTCAAGCGGCTATCCACGGATGCCAGAGCTAGCTCGATGGGGATACCCACGTTATCCCGGATAATCTTGGGAGCAGCCCCAGTGCTCCCCCTGAGCCCGTCCAGGACGATAATGTCCGCACCCGCCCGCACCATACCGCTGGCAATGGCTGCCGAATTGTGGACGGCAGCGATCTTGACCAATATCGGCTTTTGGTAATTCGTCGCCTCCTTCAAAGCATAAATAAGCTGGGCCAGGTCCTCGATGGAATAAATATCATGGTGGGGGGCTGGAGATAGAGCATCTGTCCCCTGGGGAATCATGCGGGTCAGGGAAACCTCCCGGCTCACTTTTTCGCCAGGAAGATGCCCTCCAATACCTGGCTTGGCTCCCTGGCCAATTTTAATTTCCACCGCCCTGGCTATATTAAGATATTCAGGATGAACGCCAAATCGCCCCGATGCCACCTGAACTATGGTGTTGGCTCCGTATTGGTAAAGCCTGGGGTGAAGCCCCCCTTCCCCAGTGTTCCACAATGTTCCTGCCTCAGTGGCTGCTCTGGCTAAAGATTCGTGTACATTAAGGCTTACTGCACCATAGGACATGGCGGAAAACATGACCGGGATTTCCAGTTTAACCTGAGGGGAAAGCTCTGTTTTTAGATCAATGGAATCGGGGGCCAGCTCCACTCTGTCTGGTTTACGGCCAAGCCAGGTGGTAAGTTCCATAGGCTCCCGCAGCGGGTCGATGGATGGGTTAGTCACCTGGCTGGCATTTAACACCAGATGATCCCAGTAGATACGGTAACCCTTATCATTACCCATTCCGGTGAGAAGTACACCACCGGTCTCGGCCTGTTTGATGACGTCTTCAATAGCCTCCGGACGCCAGTTATAGTTCTCCCGGTAATCCAGGGGATTCCTTCTAATAGTCAACGCCTGGGTGGGGCAGAAGACGGCGCAACGATGGCAGCCCACGCAGTTTTCTTCATGGCTTCTTACCTCATCATCCTCGGCATCATAATAATGGACATCAAAGCTGCACTGATTGACACACACCTGACACTCAATACACCGTTCAGGATCCCGATCAACCATAAACTTTGGCGCTAGATATGTTTTCATCTATCTTCGGACAGGAATCCCCCTCTCAGCCAGATAATCTTTGGCCTCCCCAATGGAGTAAACCCGATAGTGAAAGATGCTGGCGGCCAGTACGGCATCAGCCTTGCCGAGGACCAGCGCCTCATATAGATGCTCCAGATTACCCGCGCCACCACTAGCAATCACAGGCACAGTCACTGCTTTGCTCACCGCCCGGGTTAGCTCCAGATCGTATCCGGCCCGGTGACCATCACTATCCCAGCTGGTAAGAAGCAGCTCTCCCGCCCCCAGATCCACGGTCTTCCTGGCCCAAGTAAGAGCATCGATACCCGTTGGCTTCTGCCCACTGTGGGTTAAGATCTCCCACCTGGGCTCACTGTTTACCCGCCGGGCATCAATGGCTACCACCATGCATTGAGTACCAAACCTCTCGGAGCCTTCAGCTATAAGCTCAGGATTCGATACTGCGGCAGTGTTTATGGCCACTTTATCTGCTCCTGCCGTGAGTATGCAGCGCATGTCCTGGACGCTATGAATTCCGCCCCCCACAGTAAGGGGAATAAAAACCTGCTCTGATACGCGCTCCACCACGTCGGCCATGGTCTTCCGGCCTTCGGGAGTGGCGCCAATATCCAGAAAGACCAGCTCATCTGCTTCTTGCTCATAGTAGAAGGCAGCTTGCTCCACAGGGTCGCCGGCATCGCGGAGGTCGGTAAAACTTATGCCTTTGACCACCCGCCCGTTGGTTACATCAAGACAGGGGATAATCCGTTTAGTCAACACTGGATGTTAGACCTCCCCAGTCTCCCCACTATGGGCTCACCACCCATAGGAATCCAGGCCCGATCCAGGTCGGGGCAGATCAGGCGGATGGCCGCTTCCTCGGAGGAAAGGTAGAGCATTGATCCCTTTACTCCTACCGTGAGAGGGCGCAGCCTTATTCGGTCGGTAAAGCCAATCATTTCACCATGGTGAGCAATAACGGTGGTGAAGGGGCCATTCAACATAAGACTTCCATATACCTGGCGCAACGTCCGAAGCAAATTCTGTTCATCCGGAGGGCGGCGTTCTATATTGCTCCAGAAAGGAGGCGCCAGTACCTTAGCCATTATCTCCACCGGAAGGTGGTGTTTTCGCATCAAAAGGTCTACAGCATAGGCTATTACCTCGGTATCGGTGTGCATAGTACAGGGGTAGCCGAATTCCTCCAGGCGACGCTGGTTTATGCCGTAAGAGGAGATTTCACCGTTATGAACTACCGTCCAGTCCAGAATGTTGAAAGGGTGTGCTCCCCCCCACCACCCTGGAGTGTTGGTGGGGAACCTACCATGGGCTACCCAGAGGTAACCCTCATACTGCGTGAGGCAAAAATAGGAAGCTATGTCCTCAGGGTAACCTACTCCCTTGAACACGGCCATGTTCTTACCACTGGAGAAGACAAAGGCATCCTTAATACTGGCATTGATCTCCATGACTCTGTCTACCACATAGTCATCTGGTGATTGTCCATCACATTTCTGTGAGTCCGCTTCCAGAAAGTACCGCCATACCGAGGGTGGGTTTACGATAGCTGGTATTGGCTGGGTGGGCACATCTTCGGCATGAAGTAGGTAAAATTTTTGTTTAAGGAAAGCCTCCGTGTTAACTCTTCCTTCTTGACTTAAGTACATTACATGGAAGGCGTAAGCATCATCATACTCCGGATATAGCCCGTATACGGCAAACCCACCCCCCAACCCATTACCCCGAACATGCATGTTGGCAATAGCCCTCACTATATCTCTTCCCGAAAACCTTCTACCTGTGGTATCCATCATTCCAAACAGGGAGCAGGCCTCGATCAGCTTATCGTCGTGGTGAGGGTTATTCACCTGGTTGATGTTATACATAATATTATCCCCTGCCGAGTGAAGCTTCTAGACGTGGTCGCCATATCTCTTCAGGGAGAAAGGCCAGGCCAAAATCGTCATCCAGAATTGCCTGCTTAAAGCTACCTACATTTACCCGGTCCTTCATTAAACCAAACACAATGCCTGATTTTTCGATGTCTCTCACAAAAACCATCCCCACCAGTCGGTCATCCTTCAATATTACCTTCCGGTAGCTCTCGTTTGTTTGCTTAGTGAGCGCTTCGTAACCTTCCTCGTCCGGTGGAGCCACTATGCCCGCGGCAGCAATATCCAGCCCAAAGTAGCTGAGGGAGTTCATGCTGGTGCCTCCAGGGTATTCAGTCTCGACACCGGCCATGTTAAGACCAGCGACCCTACCACCAACATAAGCATTGGGCCAGATGGGAGTGAGACGATTGGTGTCGTAGACAAAATCGTAAGCCTCGGCCACATCTCCACAGGAATAGATATCGGGGTGACTGGTGGCCATGTGGCGATCCACCACTATGCCCCGATTTACCTTTATATCAGTGCCCAGGGTAAGCTCGATGCGCGGTGATACCCCGATAGCCACTACCACCAGGTCACAAGGAATCCCCTCCCCACTTCCTAAAACTACTTCCGAAACCTTGGGTGCGCCCGCGATCTCGGTCACAGTCTGCCCGGTAATGACCCTGATGTCAGCTCTATCCAGAGTTTCTTCTACTATCAGAGATGCTCTCTCGTCAAGGATGGTATTTAAGATTCTCTCCTTCATTTCGACGATCACGACCTCAATTCCTCGTTTTGCCAGGGCTTCAGTGGCGCTTACTCCGATAAGCCCACCGCCGATAACTACTGCTTTATGAGCATTATCCAAAAACTTGTCTATTGCTTTAGCATGGTCAAGGGTGGTGAAAGCGAAGACGCCTCTTTTATCCACCCCCTCTACTGCGGGAACTATGGGCACTCCTCCCACTGCCAGCAAAAGCCTTTCCCAGCCAATCCTCCGGCCATCATCAAGTTCCACAGTACGAGATTCCCACCCCAGGCTATCAACCTTCCTGTCCAGGAGAGAGATGATGTTGTTTTGGTCATAGAAATCAGCGGGGCGAAATAGCATCTTCTCTAAAGAGTGCCTCTCGACCAAATATTTTGATATAAACGGCCGTGAGTAGGAAGGATAGGGTTCATCAGAGATCATAGCGATTGATCCCGCTTTATCTACTTCGCGTATTGCTTGGGCTGCTCCGATGCCACCCGCCGAGTTCCCTATGACCAAGTATCTAACTCTCATTTTCTCACCTGAGCTTGCCTTCTGTCCAGCGCCATCTTCAAAAAGTTAGCATACATTTTGAGCCCATGCTCCCCACTCTTTTCGGGATGAAACTGGGTGGCTATCAGGTTTCCCTTAGTTAGAATGCTGCATATAGGCACCCCGTAGTCTGTTGTACCGACGACCAGCGATGTATCTTCTGGATCAGCATAGTAGCTGTGAACAAAATAGAAGTTAGCTTCATCCGGTATGCCCTCAAAGATAGGATGTGAGAACTTCTGCTTCACCTGGTTCCAACCCATATGAGGAATCTTGAGCCCTAAGGGCAATTTCCTTACCACTCCCGGGATTACCCCCAGACATCTGTGCCCGCCTCCCTCCTCGGTATCTGAAAATAGAACTTGTAGTCCAATACAGACCGCAAAAAGCGGTCGCTCCTCGCGAATCAACTCGTAGACGACATTGACCATACCCGATTCTGTTAAGCTATCCATGGCCGCTTGAGCCGCTCCGACGCCAGGCAAGATGACTGCGTAAGCGTCAAGCACATCACGAGGGTTGCTGGCCACCTTTGGCGAGCAACCCAGCTTGGTGATGGCGTTAGCGACGCTACGCAAATTTCCTGCCCCGTAGTCAACTATGGCAATCATGTTATCCTTATCCATTAATATCTTCGCCTGAGACATCTGCATATATCAGCGCTTCATTGGGGCAATGGACAACGCATGCTGGCACATCTTCCCCTGGGCACAGGTCGCACTTAACTATCTTTCCCTGCTTTGTATCCCGCTTTATCACCCCAAATGGACAAGCTAATATGCATGTCCAGCAGCCAATACACCTCTCCACATCCACAGTGACGATTCCACTGTCTTTATCTTTGTGCAAAGCTCCGGTAAGACAGGCATATACACAAGGGGGTTCAGCACAATGACGACACTGCACAGCAAAAGAGATAGAATCTTTTGTCTCAACCCGCAGGCGCGGCAAAGGCCGGGGAGATTCCCTCTTGAATGCCTTGATTAGGTCCTTTGATTTTGAGTGCTGCACCTGGCAATACACTTCACAGAGGTGACACCCCATACAAACCTCTTCCTTAATGTAAATTCGCTTCACCTGGATGATATTCTCCTGTCTGAGATGCGAATGTTAGCGGCAATCAGTTTCCGTATGTCACTATACATATAATACATGCACCCTTTAGTTATGTCAATATAACATTATTGCTAATGCCAACATAAATCCTATACCCCACCCGTAAAACAGACAAACTGAACCGCGGGTGATAATAGGAAAACCCGCCCCATCAATAATCTCACTAAGAGTCATTCCAAGCCTTGCGCAATGCCTGGTAGCCGCCAGCAGCTAGATAACCTTCGATATTCTCCGGGTCAATATTGCCACAATTTTGTAAGACGAGACGTTGTTGTTTTCAGCAAAAGAGGATGTCACGATAATAGGGTATAGGTTTATCAGTAACCGGGTGACAGTATAACAATGGCGGCTGCACGTCAACGAACACGTGGTCTAACTTGCCCTAGAGGAAATCCGGAGCCTTTTCCTTTCAAGGGCTTTAACCGATTCCAGGTCGTACACTGTTCACATTCTTCCTGCAAGCCAGAATCTGCTCTTCGTCCTCATAGAATGATCCCTGCTCAGGGTCATACATGCATAGCGGCAAATTCCACATCCGTGGCACAAATCATGTTCCACCATGACATGATTGTCCTTCAGTATCAAAGCGCCTGAAGGGCATGACGACACGCAGAAAGGAACAGGGCAGTTCTGCAAACATATGGTTTTTAGCACTTCTCCTCCTTTATCGAAGTATCTTCTCCGCCTCTTCCATATCCGCTTCCATTACATAAGGGATACCCGAGACATCGGCTGCTTCTCGTGTCAGGGCCATCAGGTCGTCTCTACTTATAAAATTAAGGGCAAATTTGCGCCCCCCGGCCATGAGCTGCCTTAAACCTGTGGCAAGCCTATCGTAGTAGGTATAGATGCCTATTGCTGCCGGCGGGATCCGGGCAAAATCTCCCCCATACTTCTCCTTAAGCCCTGCTACCCCGACGAAAGTGCGAAGCAAGGCCTCCTGATATTCTTTGTCTTTCCCAAACGTTTCCTGGAGAAGCTGACCATGTGTCTTCCCCACCATGGCTGCGGTAAGAGTGCTTCTACCCATACATACTGCCTTGATGTAGGGGGCCCCCAGGGCTATAGCCTTAAGGATGTGGTCTTCAAGGGCAATGCCACCCGCCACAGCGCAACTGGGAATGAATTCGCCTTTTTCATCAAGCTTCTTAAGAAACCTATACAGAAGGCTTTCCAGATATACCGTAGGTATACCCCACTCGTTCATCATTCTCCACGGGCTCATTCCAGTTCCACCACCGGCGCCATCCACAGTGAGGAGATCTATTTTAGCCTCGGAGGCAAATTTCACCGCCCGGGCTAAATCAGAGGCTTTATAGGCGCCGGTTTTGAGGGTGATATACCTGGCACCTATCTTCCTCAATCTTTCCACTTCTCTCAAAAAAGATTCCTCATCCACCATCCCCAGCCGTGAATGGCGCTCAAACTCTCGTATTCCTCCAATTTTATAGGACTCTTGAACGACAGGATCTTCAGGGTTGGGAATAACGATATATCCTCTTTGCTTAAGCTCAAGTGCCCTTTCTAGGGCGGGCAATTTAACTTCCCCACCTATATCCTTCGCTCCCTGCCCCCACTTTATCTCAATGCCTTCAACTCCAAGCTTTTCTATCGCGTATTCAGGAACACCAAGGCGAGTATCTTCCACGTTTGCCTGGACGAGCATGGTCCCATAGCCTTCATACCAATCCTTATATATCTTTACCCTTCTTTCTAGCTCAGGAGAGCTGACGATCCTTCCGTTTTTAAACTCGGCATCAGGATCCATGCCGCAGACATTCTCCCCACAGACGAGCACCGCTCCACACATAGCAATGGCTGCGGCCGTGCCCTCCCAGTTCACTCTAGCTATTTCGGTTGAGCCCAGAGCGCCGGTGAAGAAAGGAACCTTCATTTTAATTTTTCTATCCTCAGCACCAATTTCGGTGGAAAGGTCGACGGCACCGAAGACAGCCTTATCTGGGTCGGCCTCAATGCCCACTGCCCCAACACAAGTCCCCTGGATATTGAAGTGAGAGAAATCGACCGGATAATCTTTCTCTGACCCGGCAATGACCTTTCCAAAAGGTTGCGGATAGATGACCTCTCTTCCCCTGAGAGCCGACCTTCCCACTTCGCAATACCCGGGACAACCATCTACACAGGTCACACATAATCCAGAGATGGGTGAGGGTGCCACCCTGGTGGTGGTTAGCGTTGCTGCACTGGCATTCGGTTTGCTTAAAGACATATGAGCTACCTCCTTATATTTTTACGGCTATTCCCCTTTCCCTGAGGTATCTTTTAGCCTCAGGTATAGATATTTCCCCGAAGTGGAAGATGGAGGCGGCTAACACCGCTGACGCCTTCCCGATTGTCACTGCTTCATAAAGGTGCTCTAGTTTACCCGCTCCTCCCGAAGCTATGACCGGTATGGTTACTGCCTCGGCCACCGCTCTTGTCATCTCCAGGTCATAGCCCTCCTTGGTGCCGTCAGCATCCTTGCTGGTGAGCAAAATCTCTCCCGCCCTCAGTTCTTCCACCCTTTTTGCCCAATCAACAACTCCCATGCCGGTGGCCTCACTGCCACTTTTCACCACTACCTCGAGGCGAGGAAGATGGCCTTTATGCGGGTTCTTCCGGCCGTCGATAGCCACCACCAGCCTCTCTCTTCCAAGCTCGTTTGAGGTTTCCTTTATAAGCTTCGGATTTTCTACCGCAGCGGTGTTAATGGAGACCTTATCCACACCAAGGTCGAATAGTTCCTTCATGTCGCTCGTGCTCCTGATTCCGCCTCCTACCGCAAAGGGGATGGTGACCTTCCGAGCGACCTTTTTGACCCATTCCAGTCTTGTTCTTCTATTCTCTAAAGTAGCGAAGATGTCCAGGAAAACGAGTTCATCCGCCCCTGCCTGGCAATAGGCGTGAGCTGCCTCTACCGGGTCACGGGCATCTCTCAGGTTCACAAAGTTTATCCCTTTGACTACTCTCCCATCTTTCACGTCCAGACAAGGTATGATTCTCACTTCTTTCATTTCGCAATCTCTCTGAATTTGATTAACTTCTGGTATTCCACGACCGTGCTCATGGCATGACTTTCAACTTCTATGCCTGCCTCCTCAACTGCAGCTACCGGGTTCAAGCCGCCCAGAAGGATCATTCCAATTCGGTTGAGTTCCACCGTGATTTCACATACTGGCTCGCTGGTGTTTCCCATCAAAAGCAAACCTCCCAACCCTACCTCCTTGAGACCAGACACTACCTTCTCGGCTATCGGTCGGCATGGAGCAGGTATTTCCCGAAAGTTGGCCAATATTTTCCCATCACCTTTTTGGGCTACCTCGGTAACAGAGGTCATCCTGGCCCTGATGAATACTTCAGAGGGGTCTAGCGAGGAGCCAGCGTAGTGGATGAGTTCTACGAAACGAAGGGGCTTGTGATTTCGAATTTGAAGTATACCACCAAATCTGGAGTCCATAGGGATGCCGGCCTTAAGCAGAGTGCCATTCAGCACAATGCTGCAAACTGTAGCCAACCCCACCTTACCTCGAGGAACAATTGATTCACCAAGCGGCTCGCCCTCCTGAGCTACCGCCACCAGATCGCTGACGCAAAGCCCTTTTTCAAAGACAGGCTTCATTGCCTGGAGCGCCTTTGAGAACCTTTTTTGGGGGGAAAAAGAGACGTTGACCGGGACCGAACCGGTGCGCTTATTCCAGTCAAAATCGGTGCGGAAGGCCAGTAGTTCAATCCTTGAAATAGCAAAGCCAACTTTGTCTCTGACCAGGGCATTCTTTAGCTCCTCGACTCCTGACTCTGTGATTAGCCTGCCATCTCTCCCTATAAGTTGGGTTAGACCTCTTTCGTCCATCAGCTTGAGATGGTATCTTACTGCCCTTTCACCCAGTTCAATACCGTGGTCTTTCAGGTGGTAGGCAATGGCTCTGGCTCCCAGTGCTTTTGAGGACTCGCTCAAAATTTTGAGAATGGAGAAGCCCTTTCTTTCAACATCTTGTGTTTCGAAGCCCACTAAAGATATCCCCTATCTGATTTAGCCATAATGGCCATAAGAAACTGTTTGCCTTGCTACTCTATATCCTGTCGAAGATTCTGTCAAATTCTCTTTTTTCATCCGCCATAACAGTGTTGACCTACCAGGGGCGTAGCTCCTACAATGTATAATAGAGACAGGTAAAGCCATTAATAGCTCTGGAGATTTCTGTTTAGCTTTAGCTGCGGGAGTAACTCAGTGGTAGAGTTCCTGCCTTCCAAGCAGGCTGTCGCGGGTTCGAATCCCGTCTCCCGCTCTCAGGCAGGGGAATATGGTTCATGTTCAGAAAGCATGTGAAGTTAAATTATTAAAAAGCGGGTCTACCATCCACCCAATAGGGGAGAAAGTATGGAAGCATTAGACCTCATTTCCTATCCTCAGGACTGAATCCTCTAAGAGCCTGGCTATTTCTTTCCTGGGGGGTTTTTCTAAGTCCAACCGCTCTCCAATCTTTATTCGAGTTTGTCTCCACAAGCGGGGGAAAGGAAGCTTGAAGGAGGAGGATTCATTGAGAATAACCCCTTCCCCTCCCTCCGTCCAGACGGGCAAGATTTCGGCCTTGCTGTTGGAGATCAGCCAGCTGACCCCCGGCTTAAACCTTCTCAGGGCCTTATTATCCCTTAAATCAATCTCTGATAAGCCTTTCACCACTTCTATCTCTCCATCTTTGATCACCCTGAACTCCTCACCCTTAAAGGTTCTTCCTCCTTCCGGGGCCAAAATCAGGACTTTGCCCTGAGCTAATTTTTCCTTCATAAGCCTTAAGGCTCGCATTCCTTCCCTGGGATTCTCCCTCTCAACAGGAATACAAACTGACCTAAAAGAGGAAAACCACCACTTGTCATGGTAATTTTTCTTGTCAGGGATGGAAAAAGGAACGGAATGTGATGAAAAAAGATACCAGGGGAAGAATAGAAAGGGCAGTAAAGCTGGTTCCCACAGCGAGGGATGATTGTGGATTAAGATTAATCCTTTATGGTTAGAGTTGAACTTTCTCCGGTCATAGCCCTCAACCTTGACCCTTCTAGTTACTCTGAGAAGCCAGAAAAGTAAACCACCTCCAAGTCCTATGGTCCAGGCGATTCCGAAAAGCTTAATTTTTTTTCTCAATTTTTAAGATTTACCCGAATCTGTGAGGGATGGAGCAGTTATGAACACCATGGGAGAATATGTGGACATTAAAGGTTGGGAGGAGGCAATTGTTTGTCTTACCAGAAGGCTTAAGCATTACTTTAAAACTGAGACTCCGATGTAGCCCTTCACAACCTTGCGGAAGTGGAATCCATAGATTGCAAGGGTTACTGATACTGGGAAGGACCGTGGACGTCTTAATAATGTCCAGGTAAGAAGCCTCCAGTAATATTTTCTTCCTTTTTCTTTGATTCCTAAAAACCACACAGATCTGGCAAATGGCCTGAGATGTCCAAACTGAGGATGAAATGCCTTCGCTCGTAGCGGTTTGTATTCCTTCAGGAATATTTTTACGCGTTCATAATACTCTTTGGGTGAATAAATAGTATTGAGGACTTCTTTGTAGCCGCCGATAAGAGTCTTATAGTCCATTCTAGGAATGAAATTCATTGAGCAATCGGTGTTGTCACCGGAAAAGTCTGGTAATAGACGATTCTCATTCTTCAGGCGTCGGTATAGCTTTGTGCCGGGGGGAGCATTCAGTAAGCCGACCATCGCCGTAACAATTCCGCTTCGTTGAATAAAACTGATTTGGTTTCCAAAAATTGTATGGGGGTCGTTGTCGAAGCCTATAATAAACCCTCCTTGCACCTGTAAGCCATAGTTCTGGAGCTTCTTAACCGAAGCTATCAAATCACGGTCTTTATTTTGAAACTTGCCGCATTCGGATAGACTCTCTTCGCATGTGGTTTCAATTCCAACAAATACTGTTTCAAAGTTTGCCTTGACCATCAGTTGCATCAACTCTTCATCGTCAGAGAGATTTATAGATGCCTCAGTAAACAGCGAAAGGGGATGTTTCTTCTTTTCCATCCACTCAATTATCGCCGGCAGGATTTCCGCCTTCAATTTCCTCTTGTTTCCTATAAAGTTGTCGTCCACAACAAAGACGCCGCTTCGCCAACCTTGTTTGTACAGCGCGTCTAACTCTTCCAGTACTTGATCTTTACCTTTTGTCCGCGGCACATGCCCATTTAGCACGATAATATCGCAGAATTCACAATCAAAAGGGCAACCTCGGGAATATTGAACACTCATTGTGGAGTATTTTTTCATGTCAATAAGCTCCCAGGATGGCATAGGAGTTGTCTTTATGTCCGCCCACTCATCAGAGGTGTAAATATGCCTGGCGCACCCGTTGTTCAAATCTTCTAAAAAGAGTGGAAGGGTAATTTCGGCCTCATTGAGCACAAAATGGTCCACTCCATCAAATTCTTCATGCCCGGTAGTAAAAAGAGGGCCACCGGCAACAATCTTAACACCAAACTTCCTACATCTCTTGATAACATCCCTCACTGAATCTCTTTGTACAGACATAGCGCTGATAAAGACATAATCAGCCCATTTAATATCTCCGTCGCTCAACTTTGCTGTGCTCATGTCCACAAGTTTCTTCTCCCACTCCTTCGGAAGCATCGCGGCTACAGTTAGTAAGCCCAGAGGAGGGAAAGCCGCCTTTTTAGAAATGAACTTTAAGGCATGCTTGAAACTCCAGAATGTGTCCGGATATTGCGGATAAACGAGAAGTATTCTCAAATTATGCCTCTTAACATGTTTGACCTCACATAGGGTACAGTATGAGATAGGATACAATTCTGATGAGAAAAAGTCAACATGGCGCTTTTTGTACGGGCGTAGGGGCTTCGCCGAGAAAAATAAACTGAGGACATTGCTTGAATAAAAGAAGCAATAAAATAGACTGGAATTTCTTAAAGGGGTATTGGTTGCTTAAGGATCAGTTATAAGATGCAGCCCAATGAAAAGTGCTATTGCACATTTCATCAAGCTAACCGGTGAGCACTCTTTCATATCATAATGCCCGAACTTGAACTTGGTCCTATACTTCCTCGAGGAAACCAGAGCAACAAACCTTTTCATCGAGAAGATCCAATTTAACAAACAGTATACGAATTTATGGGGAGGATGCTATGATGCTCTAAAGTGGTTGAATGGCTTAAAGTTTGGGAATGTGAGGGTATGCGGGGTGAGGTAATGAGCGGCCGAAAAGTAAGATATAAGGAGAATATGACAAAATGGGTTGGCTAGAAGAAGAGACCAGGAAGGTAGCAGAGTTCATAAATAAGTCAAGGTTAACTGTTGCCCTAAGTGGGGCTGGAATGTCTACTGAATCTGACATACCAGACTTCAGAAGCCCGGGGACGGGCATATGGGAAAAGATTGACCCTATGAAGTTCGCTCATATAGGTTCCTACACTAAGGGCTTTGATCTCAAGGAGGTCATGGGGCTCATCAAGGGGATGGATATATCTAAACTCACTCACGCAGAGCCAAATGAAGGGCACAAGGCATTGGCTGAGCTTGAGAGAATGGGTAAGCTTTCCTGCATCATAACCCAGAATGTAGATATGTTACATCAAAAGGCAGGAAGTAAGAATGTGGTCGAGGCCCATGGGTCAATTCGTACATCAAGCTGCATGAAGTGCAAAAGAGAAATAGACATGGAGGAATTCATAAACGAAGTCATAGGGCAACAGAAGATCCCCCCGATCTGTGACTGTGGAGGTATCATTAAGCCAGACGTTGTTTTCTTCGGGGAGGCTCTTCCTCAAGATGCACTCAAAACATCGTTTGCGTATGCTCAGAAATGTGAACTTATGTTGGTCTGCGGCTCTTCCTTAGTGGTCTATCCAGTGGCTGAGCTACCCCAACTAGCCAAAGGAAGTGGCGCAAACCTTGTCATCATTAACCTTGGGCCAACCCCTTACGATGGTATGGCCAATATAATAATCCATGACAAGGTGGCGGAAAGCCTACCCAAGATAGTAGAGGAAGTCAAAGCATTAGCTTAAGAACGATCTGGAGGTAAGGATGTTTGGTAAAGCTCCGTCAGACCTTCTACAAACCGCCCAAGCTCGAGACTATCCTCAGGTGGCGGAGGGAGACACCATGGAGAAAGACATGCTACTTTAGACTTAACTATTCTGATGAGGAACTAATACATCTTAAAGGAATGGCGGGGGATAAAGCCTACCTTCTATTTGACAACCTCGCCCTGTACAATGATGCCTTGAGGTTTAACTCTCTGGTTCAGATCAACCCCCTTTAAGGAAGAAAATGGGAGACCCGCGAATAAGGGAAGCCCTTCTGTTTGAGGAGGCCGAGGGGAGACTGAGGTGCCATACCTGCGAGAGGTGTTGTGATATTCCTAAAGGTGGGCTGGGGTTCTGCAATACCCGGAAGAATATAGGAGGAAAGCTTTATACCCTGGAGTATGGCGATATCTCCTCCCTGAGCATAAACCCCATTGAGAAGAAGCCTCTGTTTCATTTTTGGCCGGGGAGCGAAGCCTTAACCATAGGGAGCTGGGGCTGCAACTTCAGTTGTCCTTGGTGCCAAAACTACGATATAAGTAAGTCTCCTCAGAATGTAGGAAAGGGGAGATATATAAGCCCCTCAGGGCTTGTTGAACTGGTGGGAAGGTATGGATGTGGTGGCACGAGCATTTCCTTCAACGAGCCCACCCTGCTTTTGGAATATTCTTTGGATGTCTTCAAATTGGCTAAGCAAAAGAACTACTATAACACCTACATTACCAATGGATATATGACCCTGGAAGCACTCCAGGCTCTGGTAGACCATGGGCTTGATGCCATGAACATTGATATAAAGGGAGATGCTGAGGTAGTGGAGAAATTTTGTTCGGCTGATGTAGAGAAGATATGGAGGAATGCCTTATGGGCAAAAAGGCACGGGGTCTGGGTGGAGGTAACTACTCTCATCATACCCGGTGTGAATAATAGTGAGAGATGTCTGAGAAGAATTGCCAGGAGGATCAAGGATGAGCTAGGAGAAGAGACCCCCTGGCATACTACCAGATACTATCCTGCCTACAAGTTCGAGGAAGATCCTACCCCCAGGAGCACTCTAGAGAGGGCAAGGAGAATAGGCAAGGAAGAAGGTCTAAGCTATGTATACGTTGGAAATGTGCCAGGGCATCCCTATGAGAATACTTATTGTCCCAAGTGTAATGAGCTTCTGATCGAGAGATATGGATTGGATATAACCAGATACCAGATCATAGATGGATGCTGTCCTGCCTGTGGGGAGAAGGTTCCTATAACCGGAGGCCTTAAGCAGTAATGGGGGAGGGTAAGCATTGTGCTGCTAAATCTGTTATATAATGTTTCCAGGTTAGAAAATGAGTGGTCTTGGGCAAAGAACTGGGATTGCCAATCTGCCCTTACATTATGGTAAGGTGCCTCCATGGCTGTTCGGGCGGATGTGTCAACTGGCTCGGGAGATTACCGTTGTCGTTATTGATGAATTTGGGGCTCAGGAGATGCTTCGCCGCCTTTCCGACCCCTACTGGTTTCAAGCCTTTGGCTGTGTTCTGGGCTACGATTGGCATTCCAGCGGTGTTACCACCACTGTCTGCGGTGCCTTGAAGGAAGGGCTAAAAGGCTTGGAAAAAGACCTTGGCCTGTTTATTGCTGGTGGCAAGGGAAGGACTTCACGGAAGACTCCCGCAGAGATAGAGGACTTTGGATATCTGTTAAAGGCGGATCCATCACCTCTGATTTATGCCAGCAGGATGTCAGCCAAGGTAGATAGCTCGGCTCTTCAGGATGGCTATCAGCTTTACCACCACACTTTCTTTTTCACTACCAGCGGCTCCTGGGCGGTCATTCAACAGGGGATGAACGAATTTAACCGCTATGCCCGGAGGTACCACTGGCTGGGGGAGAAGGTCAGTGATTTTGTTTGCGAGCCCCAGTCTGCCATTTGCTCACAGTGTAGAGGTGAGGCATTGAATCTGGTGGCTTTGGAAAGCTCAAAGGCAAGGGATGTCATTGCTCATATTGCCACTGAAGAAGAACCGGATAAAATTGTATCTCAGCTAACTAAGCTGAAAACACTAAGCCTACCTCGGCGACCTTACATCACCCTTGAGGATATCCATCCTGAGAGATTAAGTAAGATCTTTACCACTGCTTATGAACGCCAGCCGAAAAATTTTGAGTCATTACTCGGGCTTGAAGGTGTAGGGCCGAAGACGCTTCGTGCTTTAGGTCTTATTTCAGAGTTGGTGTATGATACACCGGTCAGCTTACGTGATCCAGCAAGGTATAGCTTCGCCCATGGTGGCAAGGATGGTCACCCCTATCCTGTGGATAGAAAAACGTACGATAATAGCATCCAGTTCCTCATTCAGGCTCTAGACAAAGCCAGAATTGGAGACAGGGAAAAACTTGGTGCCTTTAAACGTCTTAAGACATGGCAATAAGGAGGCAGGGCTACGTAATACTTGACTCAGTGGTACGTTCTGGACTGTTCGATGATTTGTGCAGAAATCTATATTTTAATTTTCCAGGTATTGTTTTAGAAATGAAATAATTCATTTCGAGTTTTTAGGTTATTGACATAAACATTGAAATTTCTATAGAATGAAAGCGTGGACAATATGATAAATTACCATCTCGTCTGGTGTACTAAGAGGAAGAAGCCAGTCCTGGTAGATGATGTTGAGCGGAGGTTAAGGGAGCTCTTTCTCAACTTTGCCCAGACAAAAGGAATAGAAATTCTAACCATGGATATACAACCCAACTGTGTTTACTTGTATGTGTCAACAGGCTCAAGGATTGCCCCTCACGACCTGGTGCTCGGGTTCAAGAAATCAGCCTACCAACCACTACGGAGTGATTTTCCTGAATTAAAAAAGATGCCTTCTCTCTGGACTGATAATTATCTGGCTACCACCGGAAAAAGGATTTCCAGACGGAGGGCAGATAGATTTATCAAGTCCGAAGGTCAAGGCAGATAGAATGTTGAATGTTTATATGAAAAGTTCGATAACAACAGTTATGAGGCAATTCGCATCCTTGTGGATGCAGAAAATAGGGTGTAGAATGAGGATTTGAAAGGGAATGAGCCATATAGCAGTAGTCACCGACAGTAGTTCCTGCATTCCTCCAGAAGTGGCAGAGAAATACCATATTCATGTTGCCCCTATACACTTAATTATAGATGATGTGGAATACAGGGATGGGATAGACATCACGGTAGAAGAATTCTATGCCCGTTTGCGTGGGCCAAGCACAAAATTCTCCTTAGGTACCTCGGGAGCAATGCAGGGTGAGCTCATTTCCATCTTCGATAAGCTGCGAGGAAAAGTAGAAGGTATGGTGATTATATTCTTATCCAGCAAGATCAGTGCCGCTTATAGCGCTGCACTTACGGTCAGGGATGCTGCCGATGTCCCCATCGAAATCGTCGACTCCCAATTCACTACTTCGGCGCTGGGCTTTATTGCTATCGCCGCTGCCCAAGCCGCAGACCAGGGAGAAAATATGAATGAGGTAGTGGAAGCAGCCAAGAATGTTATGTCCAAAGTAAAGGGGTTTGTGGCTCTGGAGAATCTAGACTACCTGAGGAGAGGGGGGAGGTTTTCTGAAGGCAGTGCAGAGCAGGCAGCCCAGATGCGTCCTGTGGTTACCATGAGGGAAGGACTGATAAAGCTTGCTGATGGAACAGCAGACCATGATGAAGCAGATGAGAGGTTATTACGGATAATGAAAGATAACCTGATCCCTACCCCGCTTCATGTCGCTGTAATGTATGGAGGCCTACCCCAAAAGGCGGATAGATTGCAGGAAAAGATTAAAGCCAGATTTAGCTGTGCTGAGCTGTGGATGACACCACTCACACCAGTGCTGGGAGCACATAGTGGACCGGATACTCTGGGGGTTGCCTTTTACAATGAGTGAGTATAGTGGCTCTACACTAAAGGGGATATTCAAAGAGGCAGAGAGATGCATAAGAAAGCATGCAGGAGAGCTCAACCGCCTGAATGTCTTTCCTGTTCCTGACGGTGATACAGGTAATAACATGTTGGCTACCATCAGGGCAGCCAATGGAGAGATAGGGAAGCTAAACACTACATCGGCGGAAGTAATATCTGCTCAGGCCTCTCGAGGGGCCCTATTTGGAGCCCGGGGAAACTCAGGCGTCATCCTGTCACAGATACTCAAGGGAATGGCTAAAGCGATGGAGATGAAGGAAAAGTTCTCCGGCCGGGATTTTGCTCGGTCACTCAAGCTAGCTTCAGAGACAGCATATCAAACCATCGCCCACCCCGTTGAGGGAACTATCCTTACTGTAGCTCGCGAAGTAGGTGACCATGCCATCTGGGTAGCGGAGAGGCGAGATGACCTCCGAGAAGTGATAAAGGAAGTAGTATCCAAGGCCAAAGAGACAGTGGAAAGGACACCCAGGCTTCTTCCCCAGCTCGATGAAGCAGGGGTGGTGGATGCCGGAGGGAAGGGATATTTCTATTTCCTGTGCGGAGCAAGGAATTTCATCTATGATGTGAAATTGGGGGTGAAGGAGGGCTGACCTGAGATAGCCTTGAGCGAGGTTACTTATGTTGTCACCCAGGAAAAAATTGGTATTGAAAGATGTAGTAGAGGGGTACATCGCTACCTGCTCACCAGTGGCTTCGGGCCGTATATCGCCCCATGTTGAAGTAAGCTCAGCCACGGTAAGAAATGAGCTTGCTTCTTTGGAAGATGAGGGATACATCTATCGACCCCATATCTCAGCCGGAGGAATTCCCTCCGATAAGGGCTATCGCTACTACGTAGAACATCTTTTGGAAGTAGATGATGTCTCTGAGAAGGAGAAAGAGGAGACAGCCCAGGCCATCCTTCTCACCAATGTGGAGGGGTTTGAGGAGTGGTTAGAGCAGATAGCTCAGGCCTTAGCTCGAAGGATAGGCTATCTTATCCTGGTTACTCCACCTCGAGGAAGGCTCTTCCTCAAACATATAAGCCTGATATCCTTTCAGGAGTTTCTGGCTCTGCTTATCCTGGTGCTCACCGGGGCCAGGATCAAAAAGCAGCTCATCTCCTTGGATAGATCCGTCCCCCAGGATGATCTTGACCTCATATCCAATAAGATAAACTACCTCTACTCTGGTTGCACCTGGAGTGACATTCTATCCTCAGGGGAAGATTTCTCTCCCCTGGAAGGTAGGGTGGTTGGCAGTATAGCTCAGTTAATGCAGGGGGAAGAGGCCAAAAGTGAGAAAGTCTGGGTGAGTGGGTTGAGCTACCTGCTAAGCCAACCGGAGTTTAGCCATAAAGAAATGCTGCCTCTGGTAGAAGTATGGGAAGAAAAAGAATTATGGGAGGATGTTTTAGGTCCATCACAGAAGATAAAGATAAGCATCGGCCATGAGAATGAAGATTATGTCTTGCACAACTTAAGCCTGGTAGTAGGAAGTTACACTGTTCCCCAGGGGGGAAGGGGAACACTGAGTGTGGTTGGCCCCACCAGAATGTACTACAAAAAGGTTATTCCCTGGATCAATTTTTCTACCGAAATCTTAAGCAGCTTTCTGGCTCGCCTGTACTGATAAAAATAGCCTGAAATTTCTCAGGGATGATAAGTCACTCCACTCTGGGGTGATTCCCACACCTGGACAGAAGAAGCATGAGGCTCATCAAGCTCCTGGTATATGAAACGGGCAATGTTCTCTGCGGAGGGATTTATTCTATCGAAGGGAGGAGTGTCATTCAGGAGAGTGTGATCCAACTTATCTATCACTTCGTTCAACCTTCTCCGTAATACAGAGAAGTCGTAGGCTATGCCTATCTCCGAGAGCTCCTCCACCTTAACCGAGACTATGGCCTCATAGCGGTGCCCATGAACCCTCTCGCACTTGCCAGGATATCCTCGCAGGAAGTGAGCAGCGTCGAAGTATCCCTTGATTATCACTTCATATGCCACACCCATACACCTTCCTTGTTCACTTTGGTGGTTAATTCCTGAATGCTTTTCTTCCTTACAGGATGAATAAGGTCGGGGGCTATTTCGCATAGGGGAAGGAGAACAAAGGCCCTCTCCTCTATCCTGGGGTGGGGAAGTATAAGGTTTTCTGTAACTATGGTCTCCTCATCATAGAATAATATGTCGATATCCATAGGGCGGGGCCCATTGCGGAAGCCAGGTTTTCTTCCCAGCCTCTTTTCAATCGTTTTAGCCTCTGAGAGAAGGTTGGGGGGCGAAAGAAGAGTCTTAAAATGCAGGACAAGGTTCAAAAACAGGGATTGGGGGTCAAAGCCCCAGGGCTTGCTCTCATATATGGATGATATTCTCTCCACCCTCCCCGGTAGAAGCTCAATGGCAAAAAGTAGGTTAGCCAGGCGGTTGCCCAGATTCGATCCTAAGCCAAGATAGACCTTATGCTCTAATGATGGCATCACTTATCTTGGCCACACGGGATATCGCCTTTACATCATGTACTCGGATGATGTTGGCGCCATTGAATATGGATATGGCTACTGCTGCGGCCGTTCCCTCGATTCTCTCCGCCGGGGGAAGGGGCAGAACGGAGGTAATGAAGGACTTACGTGAGGGACCTACCAGGATAGGCCTTCCCAGCGCTTTTATCTCCCCCAGACGTTGTAGAATAAGCATATTTTGCTGGGCTGTCTTACCAAACCCTATCCCAGGGTCGAGGATGATGTTCTCCCGGGGTACTCCTAGTGCGGCTGCGGTCTTTATGCATGAGCTTAAGTCCTGTATAACCTCCTCCATACCTCCCTTTAACTCTCTTCCCCGGTGGTTTGCCATGAGCACCAACGGTATCCTCTCTTGAGCCGCCAGGGAGGCTATACCCTCTTCCTGCCTTAGCCCCCAGATGTCATTTATCATATCCACCCCCACGGCTACTGCCCTTCTTGCTACATCCTCCTTATAGGTATCAATGCTCAAGGGAACCTTTACCTCTTTTTTAAGCTTTTGTATCACGGGAACGGTGCGCTTTACCTCCTCCTCTAGAGGGAGATAGTAGGAGTGGGTTTCTGGTCGGGTAGATTCACCCCCAATATCAATTATGTCTGCTCCATCTGCCTCAAATCTTTTCGCCTTCTCTACTATCAGCCCCATATCATCCAGACCGTCACCGGAAAAGGAATCAACGCTGGTATTGATGACCCCCATGATGTAGGCTTTCTCTCCCCAGTGGAATACTCTATCCCCACACCGGGTGATTCCAAAGTCAGTTGCTTCCATTCTTAGTCTCAACTTTATTTCTGGTGGGGAAAAGACCGCAACTCTTGCTCTCAGTGCAAAAGCCTAAGCGATAGCATTTGGGTTTAAGCATCTGCTCGATGGCCGGGGCCACCTTCTTTACCTCCGACCTTAGATTCTCAAAAAGCTCTCTGATCTCCCACTGCGCCTTTTGGCACAGGCGAAGTTCTGAAGCATTTATCAACTCCCGAGCATTCATCGTCATCACTATCCGGGTCTCAAAAGATTGGGGAAGGACGTACCTGGCATCTTCCATGGGTATTCCTCCTTCTACCATCTCCCGGTAGAGTCGATGACAAGCCAGACTAAGGTCAGCATATCTTTCCTCCCACCCTTGCTCGATGGTGGATGGGGTAACAAAGTGAGGCTCAGTAAGCTCGGTATATCTCTGACTCTGCTGGGTAAACGCTACACCGATCCTATGTCTAACCAGCTGATGGCTACAGGCTCGGCTGATTCCCTGAATATCGAAGGTAAAGGAGGCGTGCTCAAAAGGTGAAAGGTGGCCCCTCTCGGCTAAGTTCTTAAGAAAGCTGGATACATACTCCGGGGTAAAATTTTTTTTACTGTCATAAGAAGCCGAAGCAGAAGAAGCAATTATAAGCTCAGAATCAGGGGTGTAGCTTACTAAGACTACTTTCATCCTAAGTCTTTGGAGAACTCGTCGACAAGTGCTGTAGAGCAATCCTTATCTTTTCCTCCAGGGTAAGTTCAGAAGGAGGAAGAAGGGCTACTCCTCTGCTCGCCTCAGCAGAGGAGTAGCCCAGGGAAACAAGGGCCGCCATCACCTCAGAGTTGTCTGAAGCTAAAGCCCATCTTCTGCTCACCTTCTCCCTGAGCTCCAATATCAGTCGATGAGACATCTTTTCACCTAAGCCCGAAAGCTGACTTAAGAGGACAGCATCTCCCTTTACTATGGCCGAGCCTAGTTCCTGAGGACTTAAATGGGAAAGAATAGAAAGCGCAGTTTTGGGCCCTATCCCGCTAACCCCCATGACCATCTGAAAGAGCTCCCTCTCTTCAGGTGAGGAAAACCCATACATGAAGATGCCATCTTCTCTTATCTGAAGGTGGGTATAGAGCTTAACACGCTCCCCCACCTTTAGTCCTTCTGTCACCGAGGAGGGAGTTGACAACTGAAAGCTTATCCCGTCCACCTTTACGATGACCCAAGTGCCTCCTCGGGATGAGACTTCTCCCTCAACCTCGGCTATCATGAATAATAGTAGTTATCCTTTTTTGTTGCCAATGACAGATAGCGCAAGCTAGAGCATCAGCAGCATCACTGGGAGGAGCCTCAGAAAGGCTTAGCAACAGCCTCACCATCTCCTGTACCTGTTCTTTACTGCTTCTCCCATAATTGGTCACTGCCATCTTTATCTGGGTGGGAGTGTAAACGCATACGGGTATATGTTGAAGGGAAAAGGCCAGGATAGCAGCTGCCTCTGCCCTTCCTATAGTCAGCGCTGAGCGGGCGTTCTGAGAGAAGAAGGGCTCCTCGATGGCCACCTCGTCAGGGTAAAACTCTCGACCTACCTCAAGCATTTTGAGATAAAGCAAGTTTATCCGTTGAGCAAGAGGAAGATGACAGGAAAGGCTCAAAACCCCCAGGTTGACCAGCCTGAACTCCTCTTTTCCTTCTATCACTCCGTAGCCTAGCTTTGCCGTCCCCGGGTCAATACCTAGTACTCTCAAGCCTGTGCCTTCAACCTCTCGGCTACCTCTTCCGAGAAATCAATGTTGGAGAATACCCGCTGTACATCATCCAACTCATCTAGCCTATCTATGAGCTTTACTGCTTCTATAGCCTTCTTCTCGTCCAGGTTCACGGTCATTTTAGGAAGCATGGATATGTCTGAGGAGGTGATGGGCAACTCCTTTTGTTGAAGCAACTGGTATACCTTCTCTAGCTGCTGGGGGGCAGTACGAACCTCCACATAATCCTTCTCTATGCTCACATCTTCAGCCCCAGCATCGATCGCTAACAGAGCTATCTCCTCAGCATCTATTCCCCCTTTATCTATGATAACCATCCCCTTGGGTTCAAACATCCAGGCCACACATCCTGCCTCCCCCATGCTTCCTCCACCACGATAAAATACCCTTCTTACTTCCTGGAGAGCCCGATTCCGGTTGTCGGTCAACACCCTGACCAGGACGGCTACCCCACCCGGCCCATACCCCTCAACCGTAGCTTCCAAGAGGGATGCTCCCTCACTCGATCCTGAAGCTCGTTTTATGGTTCTCTCAATGTTCTCCAGGGGCATGTTGTTCTCCCTGGCCTTCTGTATTACCAGGCGAAGGTGGGCGTTTTGAGTGGGGTCCCCTCCCCCCTCATGCACAGCAATGGCAATCTCCCGTATCAGCTTGGTGAATAGCTGACCTCTTCTCTGGTCGCTTACCCCTTTTTGGCGCTTAATCTGGGACCATTTAGAATGACCTGACATGGCTTAATTTTAATGCTAGGTTGAGTGATTAAGCAAGAGATGGTAAAATTGGTGGCTGATGTATAGTATAACTTCTCGAGAGGATTTAGCCTCGGGCATCTATCTATTCAAAGTGGAGGCAGAAGATATAGCCAAAAAGGCAAAGCCGGGCCAGTTCATCATTCTGAGAATGGATGATAAAGGGGAGAGAATCCCCCTCACCATCGCTGACTGGGATGAGAAAACTGTCACCATAGTATTTATGAAGGTAGGGAAGACTACCCAAAAGCTAGCTACCCTCAGTGCGGGAGACTCCATAGCAGATTTTGTGGGGCCTTTGGGCCAGCCCACAGAGATAGAAAGCTTTGGACGGGTAATAGTGGTGGGAGGCGGCGTAGGTATTGCTTCTATATTTCCCCTTGCCCGAGAGCTCAAGAGGAAGAGGAATACGGTCATTTCCATCATTGGGTCCAGAAATAAGGACCTTCTATTCTGGGAAGACAAAATAAGAAGCGTAAGTGATGAGGTAATTGCCACTACTGATGATGGCTCCTATGGCAGAAAGGCATTGGTGACCCAGCCCCTTAAAGAAATATTGGAGAGGGAAAAGATACAACGCGTGTTCGCCGTCGGCCCGGTCATCATGATGAAGTTTTGTGCTGCCACTACCAAGCCCTTTGACGTCAAGACTATGGTCAGCCTCAATCCTATCATGGTAGATGGAACCGGGATGTGTGGCTGCTGTAGGGTGGAGGTGGGAGGGGAAACCAAGTTTGCCTGCGTTGATGGGCCCGATTTTGATGCCCATTTGGTAGACTTTGACCTTCTCATGATGCGGCAGAGAGCATATCTGGATGAGGAGAAAAAGGCACTGGAAATGTGGGAGAAATCATGCCCGAAAAGCTAAACTTAAACCGCGTTCCCATGCCTCGGCAAGACCCCAAAGTCAGGAGAGGAAATTTCGATGAGGTAGCTCTAGGCTATACTGAAGAGCAGGCTTTAGAGGAAGCAAGAAGGTGTATTCAGTGCAAGAAGCCTTCCTGCAAGGAGGGCTGTCCGGTAAATGTGGACATTCCTGAGTTCATAAATGCTGTACGCGAAAATAATATGCGGGAGGCAGTAAAGATACTCCAAAGTAAGAACAGCCTTCCAGCTATCTGCGGAAGGGTTTGCCCCCAGGAAACACAGTGCGAAGCAAAATGTAATCTGGCCAAGAAAAGTGCTCCCATTGCCATTGGCCGACTGGAACGATATGTAGCCGATTGGGGAAGAGCCCATCCTGAAGTGACAGCTGAGAGAGAAAGACAACCCTTTTCTATTGTGGATAAGAAGGTGGCAGTAGTTGGATCGGGGCCGGCCGGTCTTACCTGCGCTTGTGACCTGGCTAAGCTGGGGTACGCAGTTACCATATTTGAGGCCCTCCATGTTGCCGGAGGGGTTCTGATGTATGGCATTCCTGAATTTAGACTACCCAAGGAAATTGTTCAGAGTGAAGTTGATTATGTAAAGTCATGGGGGGTGGATATAAAGCTTAACCAGGTGATAGGCAAGACCAAAACTGTGGATGAGATTTTGGGGAATGGTTTTGGGGCTGTTTTCCTGGCCCCCGGGGCGGGGGCACCCATGTTCTTGGGTATCCCCGGTGAAAACCTGAGTGGTATCTACTCAGCCAATGAATTTCTTACCCGGACCAACCTGATGAAGGCTTATCTCTTCCCTGAATATGATACCCCTATAAAGGCAGGGAAAAGGGTGGCGGTGTTTGGTGGAGGAAATGTGGCCATGGATGCAGCAAGATGTGCCTTAAGGCTGGGAGCCTCCGAGGTTAGCATCATCTATCGCCGTTCTAAGATAGAAATGCCCGCTAGGGCCGAGGAAAGGGAAAATGCTGAGGAGGAGGGGATTATTTTCCGGCTTTTGACCAACCCCTTAAGGTTCATCGGGGACGATCAGGGGAGGGTGGTGGCAGTAGAGTGCTATGAAATGGAGCTTGGCGAACCTGATGAAAGTGGTCGGAGGAGACCAATCCGAAAGCCAGGGACTGAGTTTGTGATTGAAATTGATACTGCCATCATTGCCTTAGGTACCAGGCCCAACCCCATTGTTCCCTCCACCACCTCCCGGCTCAAGCTTACCAAGTGGGGCACTATAATCACAGATGAAGCCACCGGTAGAACCAGCCGAGATGAAATTTGGTGCGGTGGAGATATGGCCACTGGAGCAGCCACGGTAATTAGTGCTATGGGAGCGGGAAAGCGGGCTGCCGTCTCCATCGACTCCTATCTAAAGTCAGGGTGAAGTATTGCATCCTGATAATGGATGGAGCCTCCGGCTGGCCCCTCCCCCAGTATAGCGGAAGAACATCCCTGGAGGTGGCCCGTACTCCTTATCTAGACTACTTAGCCCGTGAGGCAGAGGTAGGACTTGCTCATACCGTTCCCCCGGGGATGGAACCCGACAGTGCCTGTGCCTGTATGTCAATTCTGGGGTTTGACCCCCAGGTTTATTACAAGGGGAGAAGTATCATCGAAGCCCAAAGCCTGGGAATCCCCATCCTGCCCGATGAGGTGGTGTTTCGCTTAAATCTAGTCTCCATCTCCGGTGGCAGGATGGAAAGCTATAGCGCAGGTCATATCTCAACTTCGGAGGCTTGCTCTCTTATCTCCGACCTTGACCAAAAGCTGGGGAATGAGGAAATACACTTCTATCCGGGGACAGGCTATAGACATATATGCAAGATAAGAGGACACCGGGATACTCTTCTGGCCATCTGCACCCCTCCCCATGATATTCCCGGAAAGTCTATAGCCTCCTTTCTTCCCCAGAGTGAAGGAAGTGATCTGCTGCGATATTTAATGTTTTCTTCAGAGAAGATATTGAGAGATCATCCCATAAACCAAAAACGCATCCGGGAGGGAAATCTGCCTGCCTCCATGATATGGCTCTTCTGGGGAAGTGAAGGTCCTTTCTTCTTACCCTCCTTCACCAAGGTGTATGGGCTGAATAGTGCCCTAACTTCAGGTGTAGATTTGCTTCGTGGCCTGGCCAAGGCCCTGGGGATGGAGGTACTCAATATACCTGGTGTCACCGATGGTCCAGACAATGACTATGCTGCCCAGGCAGAGGGGGCACTCAGAGCACTTGAGAACCACGACCTGGTGGTCATTCATGTTGAGGCACCCGATGAGGCCGCCCATAGTGGCTCGGCTTCAGATAAAATAGAGGCCATTGAGAAAATAGATGACGAAATAGTGAGAAGGCTCATCTCCTGGAACAAGGATCGCCTTCAGATGCTCATCATGCCGGATCACCCCACGCCTGTAGCTATCCAAACCCACGTGAGGGAGGCTGTTCCCTTCCTTATGTGGAGGCCAAATTTTGAGCCCTCAGGAGCAGAAAGGCTCACTGAGGAGCAAACGAAGATCAGTGGTATAGTAGTGGAAGGTTATACTATTATAAGAAGGCTTCTTACCTGAATGGAGCTAATAATACAAAAATACGGGGGGTCCTCTCTGGCCTCACCTCAGAACATAAGGGAGGCGGCCCAACGCGTTGTCCGCCGAAGTCAACAAGGTGTAAGATTGGTGGTGGTGGTCTCGGCCATGGGGGATACCACTGATGATCTCATTGAGCTTGCCCACCAGGTATCGGCTCGTCCTGACGGCCGAGATCTGGACCTCCTCATCTCTACCGGAGAGACAGTCTCTGCGGCCCTCCTTTCCATGGCCCTCAAGTCCCTGGGGCAGGATGCTATAAGTCTGAGCGGAGCCCAGGCAGGTATTCAGACTGATGGCTATTATTCCCAGGCGCATATCCTGGATATTAATTCCCAAAGGATGGAGCGTGAGCTGGCCCGGAGCAAAGTGGTGGTAGTGGCAGGATTTCAGGGGATAGAAAGAACTTCCGAAGATGTAACCACCCTGGGGAGGGGAGGTTCAGATACCACGGCAGTGGCTCTGGCGGCAAGACTTAAAGCCAAGATATGCGAGATATATACTGATGTTGAAGGGATATATACTGCCGACCCCCGGGTGGTCCCTGAGGCAAGGAAGCTTTCAGAGATAGATTATGAGGAAATGCTGGAGTTAGCTAGCTACGGCTCTAAGGTGATCCATCCCCGAGCAGTAGAGATTGGAAAGCTATACCAAATTCCCATCCTGGTGGCCGGGAGCGGAAGCCAATCTTGCGGAACCCTCATCTTGGAAGGAGTAAACATGGAAGCTAAAAACAAGGTAAGAGGAGTAACCTTCGATATGGATGTGGCTAAAATAACCGTAGTAGGCATCCCGGATAAACCAGGGATAGTCACTTCTTTGTTTGAACCCCTGGCCAGGAGCAACATAAATGTGGACACCATTGTCCAGAATGCCAGTGTTCAAGGTATAACTGACCTCACATTCACCGTCTCTCGTGGGGATACAGAGAAGACACTGGAGATTATCTTGCCGGTGACTGAATCCATCAAGGCGCAAAAAGTAGTTCATAGCACCAACCTGGGTAAGGTGAGTATTGTGGGGGTGGGAATGCAGAATGCCCCCGGATATGCCGCCCGGATGTTTCATACCCTGTATGAGGCCGGAGTCAACATCGAACTCATCACCACCTCAGAGATTCGCATTACCTGCATCGTGGAGGAGGACAAGATCCCCACGGCTGTCCGCAGCCTGCACCGAGCGTTTGAGCTGGAAAAGGAGGATTGATAACTGAAGAAGGCATCCTCTCTGACCTGGTAAGAATAAAGTCGGTGAACCCACCGGGAGGAGAACTTGAGGTAGCAGAATACCTCAAGGATCTCTTCGATAGGGAGGGCATCGAAAGCAAGATTATTCACATAAGCCCAGGAAGGGGAAACTTCCTTGCGCATCTGGGTGAGGGAGAGAAAAAACTTCTATACCTTTCCCACACCGATGTCGTTCCGGGAGGAGGAGGATGGGAATTTGACCCCTTTAGCGGAAGAATAAAAGGGGGGTTTGTTTGGGGAAGGGGAGCCATAGATTGTAAGGGACTGGTAGCCTGTGAAGCATATGCCCTGCTGAAGCTCAAGAAGGAAAGGCTTAAGGGAAGGCTCACCTTTGCTGCCACTTGTGACGAGGAAGGAGAAGGAAAAGGAATAAAGCATCTGATACAGAACTACCCGGATGAAATCGGGGTTGACCTGGTTATAAATGAGGGAGCGGAGGGGCCTCTGAGAATAGGCCCTAACACCGTCTACCTGATGCAGGCAGGCGAAAAAGGGGTCCTGCGGGCTTATTTTCACGCCCATGGCCTTTCTGCTCACGGGTCTATTCCTGCCCTGGGAGAAAATGCCATTACCAAGATGGCCAGGGCACTGGAAGAGCTGGCCAAGTATAAACCCGAGGTCATACTGAGCCCTGAAGTGGAGGAGATGTTCTGGGAGTTATTAGGGACGAAAGTTACCCCTCAAAATCTGGACTGCGTGGTCGATTCTATAGAAGACAAAAAACTTCGGGAGTATCTCCGGGCAGTAACTCGCATGACGGTCTCAGTGAACACCATCCAGGGAGGGGTAAAGGTAAATATGGTGCCCGACTTTTGCTCATCTGAAGTGGACATAAGGGTTATGCCCGGGCAGGATGAAGAATATGTAAAGGAAGAGCTTGAAAAGGCGGTGGGGGAAAATATACAGGTGGAAATCGGGAGCTTCTTTCCTTCCTCTCTTTCCCCCTTCCGCTCTCCTTATACTGAGCTCATCCAGCGTACCTTGAGAGAAGTGGCAAGAGATGATGCGGTCATGTCGCCGGTCATTTCTTCTGCTGCCACTGACTCTCGGTTTCTTCGGCGAATGGGGATTCCTTGCTATGGAATAGATATCCTTGAGCCTTCGATATCAAATCTTATCCATGCTCCAAATGAGAGGATGGATATCAAAAGCTTGAGGGTAAGAACAGATTTTCTGATAAGGCTGGCCCAAAATTACCTCAGCTAGTGCTGCTCTACTCGGGCCTCTCTCAATACCAGACAGGCCATGGTGATTGCCGGCAGGGCCCAGAGTCCAGCTGTACCTACCGAGCCCAAGATCAAGCTCAGGACGAAGATTTGGGTCAGACAGACGATGAGTTTTGCTCTTCTTCCCCCCATGATGAAGATGGAGCAGAGAACGGCCAGTGCCAGAAAGCCCAGCACTGTCAGAGGCTTAAATTCCGGTGTGCCCTCTAAAAACCACTCTCCAAATATCAAAGGAGGGACAGATATAAGAGGAATAAGGTAGGAATCCTCCCTGACTACACTTATGACTTTGGTGATGAAGAGGGATATTACCAATAAGCCATAAGCAAGGGCCAGGGGGAAGATAATATCCCACAGTAGAAAGCCCAGGGCAAATAGAAGCACAAATGAATAGCCCATCCAGGTAAGAACCCAAGGGGGTCTGGCGGTTCGACCAACCAGCACAGCTACGATAACGGTACCACCGGCGAAGATAAGAGCCCCCATGTTTTCCTCAAGGCCAAGGGAAAAGAGAAGGAAGGAAAGAAAGTAAGGGAGGGAAGCTAAGATAGCTTCTTTATCGCTCCCATGGGCATAAACTTGATTGAGCTCCCGGGCTATCTCCTCAGTGGACCCCAGAGCCTCCACTACCTTTATGCTTGCCTCTTCTCCAGAGAGACCTCCTCTCTCTAACTCCTCTACCTCCTCCTCCAGATGGGTGGACAACTCACAAAGGACCTCCTCCTTCTGAGAGGAGCTAAGCTCTAATAACCCCCTGATTCTCTCTATCCAGGAATCGGCTATCATCTCCGCTGACCCGGTATTTAGGGCAGGCCGGCTATTAAATTTATGGCCAGGGAAAATCCCTGCCACTCCGCCTTTTTATCCTTTAAAAACTTCGATCCCTGGTCAGTTATATAGTAGTACCTTCTTTTTCTACCGCTTTGAAGATCCTCCCATTTGCTTATGACCAGCCTTTTTCTTTCCAGGCGGCGCAGGGCAGGATATAGGGTACCCTCCTTAAATACAAAGTACCCCTGGCTTTTTTTCTCCAATTCTCGGACGATTTGATAACCATATACCGGATTTTCCGCAATCAAAGAAAGAAGAATGGTATCTACACTTCCCTTTAGTAGCTCGGAGGAATACACCATATATCTCAGCTTACCTTGTACCAGAAATCATAGCCAGGAAGCTATCCTTTGTCAATTTGGATTTCCCTTGGCGTGTCTCGTATCAATTTAGTCAGTAGATAAGCATCCCACGTCGTGTCATTGCGAAAGGCTCACAATGACGCAAGACTTTTTAACGTTCACCGACTAAACTGTTATAGTGACAGGTGTAAGGTTCACTTTGCTAAAGTTCATAAACTCTGGTAGAATGGCAAAAGTGTTGAATTTTTGTTAGGAGGTAAGGATGTCAGCAGTAGAGGCTATTACCATGGCCAAAAAAGAGGGGAGAAATGTTCTCACTGAAGTTGAAGCTAAAAACCTACTCAAAGAGGCAGGGATAGGGGTGGCAGATACCAGGCTAGCTAGAACAAAAAGAGAGGCTATTTCTATAAGCTCTGACATGGGATTTCCGGTAGTTCTTAAAATAGTCTCTCCTGAGGTAATTCACAAGAGTGATGCTGGAGGGGTAAAGGTAGGGCTCAAGAATATTTCCCAGGTAGGTAGGGCCTACAGCGAAATCATGACTTCGGTCAAGCAAAAATTCCCCCGGGCTCGCATCCAGGGAGTAGCGGTGCAGAAGATGGCCCCCCCGGGAGTGGAAGTAATCGTTGGCATGTCCAAGGATCCTCAGTTTGGGCCGGTGATCATGTTTGGTCTGGGGGGAGTGCTGGTTGAGGTTCTAAAAGATGTTTCTTTCAGGATCGTTCCCTTAACTCCCCGGGATGCCCACGAGATGGTGCGAGAGATAAAGGGATATCCGATTCTTTGTGGCTATCGAGGTCAGGACCCCGCAGATATCGGAAAGCTTGAACAAATGATACTTAAGGTCTCTGATTTCGTGGAACAGAACTCCGAAATAGCCGAGCTGGACCTTAATCCCATATTCGCCTACAAAGATGGCGCCCTGGCCGTAGATGCTCGGATAATCCTTGAAAAGGATACTTAGGGATAATAAGGGCTACATCGCTGTTGCCCTGCTTATCACTGCCGCTATTGGTGGGGTGTTTTTTCTTTACTGTGAAGACAGAAATAGTCCTTTAAGTGCATATCTTCCTCCCGAGGAGTCAGAAAAGGTCGAGCTCCACGTAAGCGGTGATTGTGATTATCCCGGGGTCTACTTTTTCAGCCCGGAAGCACAAATAGGAGATATTATCCGCTCTGCGGGAGGGAATTCCAAAAGGGTAGACCTTCGTTTTCCCCTTCCTGATGAAGCTCCTGTACAACAAAAGGTAAACCTCAACACCGCTCCTTCTTGGCTTCTCTGTGCCCTCCCCGGAATAGGAGAAAAGACCGCCCAGGAGATAATCTCCTATCGTCAAACCGAGGGCCTCTTTCACTCTATTGAGGAAATAGTCAACGTTAAAGGGATAGGAGAGAGGACTTTTGAAAATATCAAACATAAGATCACGGTAGTAGATTAGAGTCGGAAATGGAATGGGACTCCTCTTCCTAAGCCTGTTTTGGATTTGCGGCATTTACTTAGGGGAGGAGGGGTTCCACGGGGAAGTACTTACCCTCATAGTCAGCGTTTTAATACTGGCCTCCTTATTTTATCTCTGGAAAGCTCATCGTAGGCTCCTTATTATCTTCAGCCTGGTTCTTCTCAGCTTGGGCTTGCTTCGTTCGGCCTTGCCCACCCCTGCCTTGCCTGCTCCTGCTATCTCAGAGTATAACGGGAAGAAGGTGGAGCTCCAGGGCATGATTTTGGAAGCGGACAAAGGGGGAAGATTCTCTTCCATTCTCCTCAAGGTGGAGGGGGCGAGGATAGATGAGGATTGGGAGAGGGTGGAAGGTAACATCATGATATACAGCTTCAATTTTCCTCTGCCCAAGATAGGAGATGAAGTCCGTGTTTATGGAAAGCTTACGGAGCCTGAGCCAGATTACCTTAAGCGTCGGGGGATCCACTCAGTAACGTTCTACCCGGAGCTTCGTATCCTGGGTAATAAGGGATCGCCGGTGAAAAGGTTCATATTCAATGTTCGGGAGAACTTGAATGATTCTCTCATTACCTCTCTACCTGAGCCTCAATGCTCCCTCTCTCAGGCTTTAACTTTAGGCATTCGTACTCACGTCCCATACTCGCTGAAGGAGGAGTTTCGCACCACCGGGACTTACCATCTCATGGCCATCTCTGGGCTTCACCTTTCCATCATCTGTGGAACTTTGCTCAGCCTTCTGGCTTTCCTTCTGGGTAGAGACCGCCCTACCTATCTCGTACTCACCTTTATCCTGATATGGTTCTATGCCCTCATCTCGGGGATGCGGCCCCCCATAATGAGGGCAAGTATCATGGCCAGCATGGTTCTTTTGGCTTACCACTTAGGGAGGCCAGCAGGAGGCCTGGGCCTTCTCTCTCTGGCTGCGGCAGTAATGGTGGGGGTGGAACCCGAGCTTTTGTGGGATGTTTCTTTTCTCCTGAGCTTTTCCGCCATGGTGGGCATCATCACCCTTTCCCCCTATTTTCAGCGGGGAGGGGAGAAACTGGTAAAGTCAGCGGTAAAGGAAGAAGGTCTATCCTTGAGCATAGCAAATCAAGCAAACGTGAGCCTTGCCCTGAGCTTGGGGTCCATCTTGGCCACTTTCCCCCTCATTGCCTATTACTTTGATATTGTATCCCCTATTTCCCCAGTTGCTACCCTATTCGCTCTACCTGCCATCCTTCCCATTGTTTTAACTTCCTTTGGTGTGGGCATAACTGGCATTTTCTCTCCCTTTTTATCCCAGGTCATGGGATGGCTAGCTTTCCCTTTCTTAAGCTATCTCATGGTGGTAGTCAAAGGTTTTTCACTCCTTCCCTTTTCCTCCTTTGAGGTTGAAGTAGGCAGACAGAACATCATCCTTGCTTACTATGTGATGCTCTTTGGAGGAATGTTATTCTGGCGAAGATTAAAAGAACCTTAACCCCTGGACAGTGGAAGGAAGTAAAAGATTCAATTTGCAATGAGGTAAAACCTCATCGATCAACTAGGAGATAATATCTCCTTAAGAAAGGAGGTGATTCAGCCGCACGTTCCCGTACAGCTACCTTGTTACGACTTCGTCCCAGTCATCAACTCTACCTTCAGCAGCTGCCCCCTTACGGTTGGCTCGCCGATTTCAGCTAGAATCAACTCCCATGACGTGACGGGCGGTGTGTACAAGGCCCGAGAACGTATTCACCGCAGTATTCTGACCTGCGGTTACTAGCAACTCCGCGTTCATGCAGGCGAGTTTCAGCCTGCAATCCCTACTGAGGATGGCTTTGAGGATTAGCTCCGGATTGCTCCGTGGCTACCCGTTGTACCACCCATTGTAGCGTGTGTGTTGCCCCAGGCATAAGGGCCATACTGACTTGACGTCATCCCCTCCTTCCTCCCAGGATTTCTGGGCAGTTTCGCCAGAGAAATTCAACTGACGATGGGGGTTGCGCTCGTTGTGGGACTTAACCCAACACCTCACGGCACGAGCTGACGACAGCCATGCAGCACCTGTGCTAGCTCCCTGGAAAACCAAGGTCGTCTCCCTTTCAGGTTCCTACCACTAGCATGTCAAGCCTGGGTAAGGTTATTCGTGTTGTATCGAATTAAACCACACGCTCCGCTGCTTGTGCGGGCCCCCGTCAATTCCTTTGAGTTTTAGCCTTGCGGCCGTAGTTCCCAGGCGGGATACTTAAAGCGTTAGCTTCGACACGGAGGAGTTGATATCCCCTATATCTAGTATCCACCGTTTAGGGCGTGGACTACGCGGGTATCTAATCCGCTTCGCTCCCCACGCTTTCGCGTCTCAGCGTCAAGAACAGTCCAGAAGGCCGCCTTCGCCACTGGTGTTCCTCTCGATATCAACGCATTTCACCGCTACACCGAGAGTTCCGCCTTCCCCTACTGCCTTCAAGCCCTGCAGTATCAATACCCCCCTTCTCTTTTAAGGAGAAGATTTCATCACTGACTTACAAAGCCACCTACACGCTCTTTACGCCCAATAATTCCGGATAATGCTTGCCTCCTACGTATTACCGCTGCTGCTGGCACGTAGTTAGCCGAGGCTTATTCATTGGGTACCGTCCTTTCTCTTCCCCAATAAAAGAAGTTTACGACCCAAGAGCCTTCTTCCTTCACGCGACGTCGCTGCGTCAGGCTTTCGCCCATTGCGCAATATTCCCTGCTGCTGCCTCCCGTAGGAGTTAGGGCCGTGTCTCAGTCCCCATCTGGCTGACCATCCTCTCAGACCAGCTACCCGTCTTCGGCTTGGTGGGCCATTACCTCACCAACTACCTGATAGGCCGCAAACCCCTCCTTCGATGCCTTTCGACTTTAATGACCAAGCCTTACCCCGATCATATTATGCGGTATTAGCCAGGATTTCTCCTGGTTATTCCCCACCGAAGGGTAGGTTATTTACGTGTTACTCAGCCGTTCGCCACTCGTCAAGAACCTTTCGGTTCTTTTCTCGTTCGACTTGCATGCATTAGGCACGCCGCTAGCATTCATCCTGAGCTAGGATCAAACTCTCCATTCTTCCTTCCACTATCCAGTTGTTAAGGTACACTTGGATAAGCTACCATTTTTAGTGTAGCATATTCTATGGCGTTGTCAAGAATTGGTATCGTTATCCCTGCTGCCGGGAAATCACTTCGGATGGAGAGGATGGATAAGGTAAGAACAGAGCTGATGCATAAACCTCTCCTTTATTGGTCAGTGTCAGCGTTCATGAACATTTCTCAGGTGGTGGAGATAGTAGTCCTGGTCTCCAAACAGAACCTTGCCTTTGCTCAAAAGCTGGTGGAGGAAGAAAGCTGGTCCAGCGTTAAACTTGCCCTGGGTGGAGAGGAAAGGCAAAGCTCGGTTGACAAGGGGTTATCTTTTTTGTCTCCAGTAGATCTCGTGGGAATTCACGATGGAGCACGACCCTGTTTGAGTATTGATCTTGTACAAAGGGGAATTTCGGAGATAGAAGGATGGGATGGGGCGGTCCCGGTAATTCTCCCCACAGATACGGTAAAGAGAGTGGAGGGAGATGAGGTCAAATTCAGCTTCAACAAAGGAGAGGTATTTCTGACCCAAACCCCTCAATTCTTCAGGTATGATGCATTAATATCTTGCTATGAGAAGATAGAGGGTGAGGTACAGGATGATGCTACCCTTTTGGAAAGATATGGTTATAGAATAAAGGCCTTTCCTGGGGATCCGGAGAACATCAAGGTTACCTATCCCTGGGATCTGGTCTCTGCTTCCACCATCCTTAAGATGCGGCAATGAGGGTAGGAATAGGTTATGATGTTCACGCTGTAAAGAGGGAAAGAAGATTGATACTGGGAGGGGTGGAGGTGGCCTCTGAATTTGGGCTCGCGGGGCACAGCGATGGCGATGTGGTACTTCATGCCATTATCGATTCTCTACTGGGGGCGGCAGCGCTGGGGGATATAGGAATTTTTTTTCCTTGTACTCCGGAGTACAAGGATATCCAAAGCACCATTCTCCTTCGGAGGGTAAAAGAACTTATCGCTCGCGAGGGATATAAAGTAGGCAACATCGATGTGGCCATCTGCGCCGAGTCTCCTCGTCTTTCCCCTTTTTTTGACCAAATGAAAGAGGAAATAGGAAAAGTATTGGACATCCCCAAGCAAAAAATAGGGATTAAGGCTACCAGCCCTGAGGGCGTCGGTCCCCTGGGGAGAGGAGAGGGCATTTGCGCTTACGCTGTAGCCATTTTAGAGGAGGGAAATGAAGGTTTTCAACACCCTTTCAGGCAATAAGGAGGAATTTCTCTCCCCAGGATCTGAGGTGAAGATATATGTATGCGGCATCACCTCCTATGACTTTTGCCACATTGGTCATGCGGCAAGCTATATCTTCTTCGATGTAGTGCGAAGATACCTTGCTTTTAAAGGGTATAAGGTAAAATATGTGCAAAATTTTACCGATGTAGATGATAAGATTATAAACCAGGCCCAAAGCTTGGGTATCTCGTGTCAGGAACTTTCCCAGAGGTTCATTTCAGAGTATTTTCTGGATATGGATTCTCTAAATATACTGAGGGCAGATGTCTACCCCAAGGCTTCGGAGGAGATACCCCAGATGCTGCATCTAATTCAGGGGTTGATGGAAAAAGGATATGCCTATCCGGGGAAAGATGGAATTTACTTCCGGGTGAGGAAATGTAAAGATTATGGCAAGCTCTCTCATCAAGATATAGACTCCCTCATTTCCCAAGAGGCAGGAGAAAAGGAAAGTCCCCTCGATTTTGCCTTATGGAAATTTTACCGCCCCGGAGAGCCATACTGGGAGAGCCCCTGGGGGAAAGGAAGGCCAGGGTGGCATATTGAGTGCAGTGCCATGGCCTTGAAATATCTGGGGGAGACATTGGATATCCATGGTGGTGGTGAGGATCTTATCTTTCCTCATCACGAAAATGAGATAGCTCAATCAGAGTGTTTCACTGGTGTACCCTTTGCCAGATACTGGCTGCATAATGGAATGGTGAGATTGGGATCGGAGAAGATGAGCAAATCACTGGGAAATTTGGTCAGCGTAAGACAAAGTCGGGAGATGTTTGATGCCGATACAATAAGGTTATTTGTCCTGAGCTCCCATTATCGGAGCCCTATTACCTATACTGAAGAAATACTCCAGTCCTGCCGCCGGGGGGCGGAGAGGCTCCGTGAAGCAGTAAGAGCGGTAGAGAGGGGGGGTGAGGACAAGGTAGACAGCGAAATATATCGCCAAAGATTTATGAAGGCAATGGATGATGATTTCAACACTCCTCAAGCTTTAGCCTCCCTGTTCGACCTGGCCAAGGAGATAAACCGGGGGACCTCCCTGGGATCAGACGTAGTTCCTGCCCAGAATTGTCTCAAGGATTTATGCCACCTTTTGGGCTTAGAATTAAGTGAGGAGAGGGTTGAGCTTGAGGGTTCACCATTTATCGAACTCCTGGTCTCCATCAGAGATGAGCTCAGGAGGAAAAGGGAGTTCGAGCTTGCAGACAGCGTTCGTTCTCGCCTGAAAGAGCTAGGAATAACCCTGGAGGACACCCCCCAGAAGACGATATGGAAAGTATCCGGGTAGGATGAGTTCCTTACCCAGATTTCCTTTACAGGCACTACATATCGTGATGGCTTGAAAGATATATGCCTTATGTAGTTGACCTTTTGTTAAAGGGATGGTTAAATAGTGGAGAACAGAACTGCTGTTTCAAAAGCAGGGGCCCCGTGGTGTAGCGGACTAACATGCCACCCTGTCACGGTGGAGATCAGGGGTTCGAATCCCCTCGGGGTCGCTTCTTCAAGTTTTTGTTGACAAACTCTTCATAGTTTAGCTTGAAAAAGGGTTCGAATTCCGGTTGTGGTTTAACGGCGACAATTTGTTTATTCTTTATCCAGATTTCCTGAAAGAGGGTTCGAGCCAGTTTATTTCTTTGCTCTTGATCTGCCTGCCCCCAGGCTTTAGCTACGTTTGAAAGAAAACCAGCTAGCTTATCCAAAACACGGGGATGGCTGTCGCTTGAAGTAAAAGTTCTTAAGCGCCTCTGGATGCTTTCACGTTGTTTGAGGTATTCATCTTTGCCTATGTCTCCCCAACTATACAAGTCCTTGAGTCTACTTAATTGGGTCTTCAACTTGGGCTCCTCTGCACGCCCATCCCCATAACTTGCTTGCAGCTTACGGTGAGCCTCTAAGATTTTCTGTTGGTAGTCTTCTGGTATATGAAATGTCTCAAGATACCCCTCTATTTGCTCTTCGTAAACTTGAATAAGGGCTGACTTTTGAGGACAATCCCAACCCTTGGAACGGTTGTAACAGCCCAATCTCGCTTTCCCTTCCTTGGTGAAGCTTACATGGATTCTCCCCTTGCAATACCAGCAATAGGCGATGCCACTTAGTGAGCAAACTTTTCTATCGCTTCGGCAGCGGGTGTTAGTTGAGGTGCTATTTCGGCGACGCATTTCCTGCGTTTGATTCCAAGGCTCTTCGTCGATAAAAGCTTCATGTTTGGCTTTCATCCATCCCCCGTTGCCGTCAGGCAAGTAGCCAAGATAGAATCTGTTGGTGAGCATCCCCCTAACTGTGTCTTTGGAAAATGGTCTGTTGCCCTGGTTACCAGCTGTGCGATATTCCTTCTCGTTTAAGGCCATGGCTACCTCTCTATCGCTTTTGCCCTGTGCTGCCAGTCCAAAGGCCATTACCAGTCCGGGGTGGGTATCAGGATTAGGTATAGGCACGCCGTCTTTTCCCTTCATTGCACCAAAAGGCAAAAGACCACAATAGAGCCCTTGTGCTCTTCGTTCCGCCCAGCCTTTCTTGGTCTCCTGACTTAGATTGTCGGAGTAGAATTGAGCCAGTCCCCCAAGGAGAGTGAGAGCCAAATTTCCCCAGGGTGTTGAAAAGTCCATTTGCTCGTTGATGGACAGAAATGTGACCCCCGCCTTTGACAGCCTATCAAAGTATTCGAGGGTAATCCGGAGGTTCCGAGAAAAGCGGTCAAGCTTGTGAACAACAAGGACGTGAAAATTGCCAGTCAAGGCATCGTCAATCATCTTCTTGAACGCAGGGCGCCGATTAACATTATCAGTCCTAGCAGACTTTCCTTCATCAATATACTCTCCATACGCAGTCCATCCCCGAGCTTCGACTAGTGTCTGAAAAGCCCGCCTCTGGGCGTCAATGCTGTAGCCCTCTACCTGTTCCTCGCTACTAACTCTGGCGTAAAGTGCTGCTCTCACCTCTCACCTCCTTTTGGTTTCCTTTGTCTCTTATAATCAAGTGAATTACCCTCAATCAGCCACATATAGCCTAACTTCCTGGCTTTTATCTTTCCCTGCCGAATAAGTCGGCAAATCTGGGACTCAGTGATTCTCAGTTGTTCACTTGCTTCCTTAACTGTTATTTCCATAGGCACCTCTGATATGCACTATACCAGATACCTGGAATACAGTCAAAAAACTTTGCTTTACATCGGTGATGAGCTTCTAAGCTCTTCTTCAACTCAACGAGACTATAACACCTATCATAGTCAACTACATTATTTTGATCTGGCATCCTACCTGCTTGTAAGGCTTCACTTCCTGTCTTTTGTGCCTTCTGAGATGCCTTAATATATTCTTGAGCAATTTCATCATATGCCCTCCCTATTTATGATTATTAACTAAACCTTTGAGCCCTGTTGCATAAAGGAATTTTCTGAAGCTAGCATGTGTGCTACCTCACCTTTGGCAAGTGGCTTTATGCAACAGGCTCTTAAAAGGCTGGGTATCTATGCACAGATGTCCAGCCTTTTTATTACCGATTGCACGGTTCAGGCAACTGTTACCTCATAACCTAGACAAATTGTCACTCTCTGGCCATGGCATGGGCCTTGTTACTGAGAACCTGCTACTTTATGGTAGAACTGCCAAAGCTGTTTAGCGATATCTTCGTCCTTGATCAAGCGGTCGTAAATCCATGTCCAGTCTCTGGTGATCTGCTCACGCTTGCTAGAACAAAGTAGTCTCCAGGCATTCCATCCGATAACAATATTCTCCTGCTCTCTCTTGCTTTTCCCAGTGTACTGTTCAATAAAGCGTAACATTTCGTGAAAATCTATCAACGGTATATCTCTTTCACCACTAAGTTTATCTTCTATGTCTCTCCTCACGTCATCGATATTGTTGTCGTATTCATACAATCCCGTACTACACAAAGCTCTAAAGGCTGGTGCATCTAAAGGGAAGACATTCGCATTACCCCAGACGTATGCTTCCAGAGCTCTTATGTTTTTTGGACCGTAGCCCCGCATACTACTCAAGGTTGCAGTATATTCGGGTGTGATGTTTTTGCTCCACCTGTCAAAATAAAGTTGCTTAAGACCCCAAAACCTATCCACATTGTATTTGGCTGGCCCGTCTACTTGAAAACCATACTTTCTTAATAAATCCTTTGCTTCAATAGGGCTGGTTAAATTGCTAAATCTGTTCATATCGTGGTAATCATTGAAAAGCATAGCGACTGCAATTGATAACTGATAGTCGCTGGTTCTTTGTGACAAAATCATCGTCATAGCGATTCGGTACTTATCCCTCGATTCAGGCTTCAATTCGACCGGCAATTCTAATTGTCGCACACCACACTGGAAGTATTGCGCACCATTCATGTTATCGAAATAGAGGTAGGTTCGGAGAAAAAGCGAGGCGTTACTGGTGGTCGCCATCGGGCTCGTTAGGTGCTGGGAGCACTGGGTATCTCGGCTCTGGAACCACCGCAGAACACCGAAACGATCTGACAGAGTGACCTGCTGACAAACAGACTTCATTCAGGCCACTTAAAGAAAGTGGACATATCAAGAAGATGATGTAAATCCTTGACCGCTTGAGAGGCATAGGAGACGGTTTTAGCCTTTAATCCATAATAGGTATTTTCTGTAACCGCAGCTAGGCCGTGAGCGAGTCTGGAGCTA
>Ga0209633_10000262_pt1 | contig 63179 bp, 85 predicted proteins | sample Cruoilmetagenom1_FD_187290 | JGI IMG/M metagenome (GOLD analysis project Ga0209633, IMG submission 187290) | Oil polluted marine microbial communities from Coal Oil Point, Santa Barbara, California, USA - Sample 1 (SPAdes) (version 2) | ecosystem: Environmental > Aquatic > Marine > Oil seeps ... | reverse complement strand
ATGCCTATTTTGTACCAATTTAAGCGGTTTTAAACCAGTTAAACGGCTTAAATTGGTATAAAAGTGATTTGATTTAGGGGGCTTGAGGTTTACGTAAAGGATAAGCCTACACCCTTAGGGGGGGGGTCAGTTTTTTTTTTTTTTTTTTTTTTTGATCCTATAGACCCCCTATTATACCCGAAAGGGTGTAGGCTCAACCTTTACGTTTACGCCATACACAAACAAACTAAACAATTCAACAGTTCAACCCGCCTAAATGGCCAAAAGCTAAATGATTTAAACCGACTAAATGATTTAAACCGATCAACAGGCTAAACAGACTAAATGATTTAAACCAAGCCACAGTTTGTCAAGCCCTTTTTGAACAGCCATTTTAAGCGGTATAAATAGCCAAGCCATTCCACAGGCTAAACCAATCAACAGGCTGGAGGACAAAACAGATTAACCATTCAACAGATTAGAAGGCCATTCCATAGTTTAAATCATTCCATAGTTTAAATCATTCCATAGTTTGTCAACCCCTTTTGGTGAACAACCAGATAGGCAAGTCAAACTGGCTGGACGGCCAAACCAGATGATTGAACATAAATTGATTGAACATTGACTGAATATAACTTGGTTTTTTCGGCCAAAATGTCCATTTTAATGATGAATTTCGGCCAAAATGTCCGATTTTTCGGCCAAAATGTCCGATAATCAACTAACCAGACTAACTGGCCGAATTAACTAAACTGGCCAGCCGGCTAAACTATTGTCAGGCTAAACTATTGTCAAACCAAGCAAAAAGTTGTTGACAAAACAAAAACAACATGTTACGTTTACGCGTAAACAAACAATAAGAAATCAAATGAAAGGAGCAAAAATCATGGCATTCTTAACTATTATTTATTCACCAAAAATGAATGATCTACTCAAATATAAAGATAAGGCAACTCACTGGCTGCCAGAAGAATTTAAGTCGACAAAAGATATCTATCAGCCTTTGAATGTTATTTGTACAACAAAAAATACTATGATTGACTTTGTTCAGGTACTAATTCAGGCAGGCGAGCTTAATTGTTCAGAGGTCATCTGGATAGACGTAAGTGCATCAAGAGTATCAATAATGTACTTTTTTGGTGCTGATGGCTATGTAAACAACTTTTTTAGTTTTTAAAGTATAGGAGGATAAGATGATTTCTAAAAAGGAACAAGTCAAAGAACTTCAAAAAGCTAAAAATTCTTTATCTTTGGAAATAAAAAAAGCTTTTCAAGAAAAACATGATCTTTTCATAACCTACAATAAATTAAACAATAATTGGTTAGACCTAAAGACAGAATGGGAAGAGCTTGATCGGAAAGAGAAGTTTTTATCTTTACCTATTACTCAGGCTAAACGAGGCAAAGCAAGAAGCAAATCAAAAATCAAATCACAATCCGTTAAAGCCCAAGAAATTAAAGCTCAAGCAAAGGAAATAGCTCTAAAAAGTCTTGAAAAATTACCCTTAGAAATCAGAAAACAAGTTTTAGCGAACTTCAAATTTTAAAATATAAACTTAATTTAAACATCAAAAAATAAACCAAACATAAAATTAATTAAAAAGGAGATTTATCATGTTAACAATTCTTGGACAACACATATCATTAATCAGACCTTCCTTGGGATATCAGAATAAAGTATATGCAGATGAACATCCGAAAATCCGCTATGGTCATAGGCCAAAAACAAATAAAGAAAACACAGGGAAGGTTATTGCCATCTGTATTAAATTAAAATCAGGTAAGATAAAATCATTAATGAGAGGATTACATATAGATATTATGGAAAAATTTCAAATAGCCTATACAGACGTAAGCACAACAGGCTGGCAATTGGAAAGTGGAAAATATATCTGGAGATAACAAGACTTGGAGGAAATAAATGAATATTCACAACATAATATTATTTGTAGAAGAATCATTGATAGCTCATCTTGGACATGATGCAAAGAATAAAGATTGGCCTATCACATTGAAGATTAACAAAAGTAATAAGTCTCACAATTATCCAAAAGTAGATATATATTTCAAGGACAAAGAATCTTTAAAAGCTTTTAAAGATTCAATAAATCAAGAATTTGATAAACATTTCAATCAGGAGTCAATATAATATGATAAGTGAGAAGAAGTTAAAGAAATGGCGAAAAGAAGCCTTGATATTTAATTCAACCATATCTAAAGGACTAAAAATTAAAGAAGTTGAACAACTTAAAGAAGCCAACATAAAGATTATTGAAATAACACAAGAACTTCTTGATCAATATTTGATAAATAAATCAATTTGGTAAGGAAACAAAATTATGAAAATTAATAAATTTATTAAACTATTCATCGTGGTAATAATTTCAATCATTTTTGGATATTTCTGGGCATATAAAGCCCTTGAGGAAACCACAACTGATTGTTCATCAATCAAACTGGCCAGACTAATCAAAGTAGTCTGATCATAACTGGCCGTTCATCTATGAACAACCAACCATTAAAATATTAATCATTTGAGGGAAATATAATGAGTAACCCGACAGTAAATTTTCGTATATCAACTTATCATCTTGCTCGCGGGCTACAAGTAATACGAAACTTGGAGCCAAACTACAAAATTATAAGCGTCAGCAAGATTGTAAAAACTATCTATTTTGATTATCTGGCAAAGATGTCAATGAACAGAGATATTAATATTCGTCAAGATATTATGGAAGAAATTGAAATTTTAATTAATCAAAAAAAGAAACAAAAAATAAATCTCAAAGACATCAAGCCAATAGCAGATCAATCAACCGAATCAAGCCAGTCAACCGAGTCAATCAAATCAAGTGTAGAAGACTTCAGTCCGCCAGAGGATTGGAATAACTAATAATTTAAAGGAGAATGTCATGGAAAAATTAGCTTTAGCCATTAGACTTGCAGCAAGATACAGAGAGGAATCATATGAATATACATACAAAGATAAATATAAATATAAATTATCCGTCAAACAGGCAGCGGACAAAGCTATTAATATAGTTGGCCTTGACAACACTGCCTCAGAACTAATCATCATATTGCTTGAAACATCCTGGGGATATGCCCTAACTTGGGCAGAATCAACCAATAAGCAAATAATCGATTTATTCCCAACATAATCATGTTGATCATAACCATGTTGGGAATAAATTAATTTAAATTAATTATAATGGGGATTAATCATGCTGGGAATTTGTTCGGAATGTGGAGAACCTTGCGAAGTGGTAATCATGGACTCTGGCATAGGTCTCAATGAATATTGGGGCTTCATAGATAATGACATTCAACTGTCTGCACTTTCCACATGCTGTGAAGCTCCAGGGTATATTGATAATCCAAATAAATTTATAACAATTTCAATGATAAGAGAAACTCAGAATAACTTTTAACTTTATAATAAGGAAAATAAATGCTAAGAACGGTCTCTTTTAGAGTATCACATGAAGAATTGGCAAAGGCTCTTGATGGATTAATTGCATCAGGAATAGACCCAAATAATCTTATGACTATTTCAAATATTGTTCGTAATACATTTTATTATGGAATTATTTCTTTTTGTAAATATTCAGAAAATAATAATCCAGACAATGATAATAATAATCCAGATAATGATAATTCCAATGATGCTAATGAAACCAATGATGATAATAAATCCTATGATTTGCCAAGCCAAGAATCTCTACAAAAAATAAATCAACTTCTAAATCAGAATAAACGAACAAAAATCATTGGACTTAAAGAACTTTTAAAAAAACAATAGATCAATAAGGATGAAAAATCATGTTTAATAAAATGAAGCAAGAATTTCAATCTCATGTAAAAACCATAACTAAAAATCAAACACATTTATTTGTAGTAGATACAGACTCAGATAATCTTTGGGATTTGTACTTAGAAAATATCCCAAAAGAATTCAATCAGATTTTTCGGGAAAAGAGGGAACATGATTGTAATGGATGTAAAAACTTCATCCGTAAATATGGCAACATAGTAGCTATTACAAATGATAAATTTATTTCAATTTGGGAGTTTAAAACCAGTCAAAAAGAATACCAATTGTCATTGGCTGCAATGTCTGATTACATCCACCAGAATGAAATTACAAATGTTTTTTTACCTACCAATCAGAATATTGGCCATAATAAAGATCATGAACACATAAATGAAGAAATAATAACCTGGGAACATTTTTATTTTAAGCTACCAAAAAGATTTATTCTCAACAAAGATATCATAGCCATCAACAGATTGCGTAGCGAATACCAAGATACTCGAAACGTATTACTTAGATCTTTATCTGAAATTACAATCGAATCTATAGATACAGTATTAGAATTGATTGATCAAAACTCTCTATATAAAGGAGAAGAATGGAAAAGTCTTCTTCAGAATTTTCAAATTCTCCAAAGGCAATACATAAAAACTAATGATACCAAAACCTGGTCATGGTTAGCTTCAATCAAAGCCGGCGCTGTCCTTGGACGTATCCGAAATCATAGCATTGGAGTCTTACTCCAAGATATTTCCAACAAGGTAGAGTTAGACAAAGCCATTAGAAGATATGAAAAGATTGTCGCCCCGACAAACTACAAGAGACCAAAAGCAATTTTTACTAAAAAAATGATCGAACAAGCCAAAGCGGAAATTGTTAAACTCGGCCTTGAGGACAGCTTGGAAAGACGTTATGCAAGACTTGAAGATATAACTGTAAATAACATTCTCTTCAGTAATAAGGATTCAATAAAACGAATAAAAAATAACTTAGATGTTTTTGATGATTTAACTAAAACTATTAAAATAGATCCTCCAAAATTGGATAGAATAGAATCAATAAATATTAAAACCTTCATTAAGGATGTTCTTCCAAAGTTAACTGACATCAAACTCTTTGTAGAAAATCGTTTTGAACCAAACTTTGTGTCATTAATTGCTCCTGTAAACTCAAAAGCACCAACATTATTCAAGTGGAATAATCCATTCTCTTGGGCATACAATAACAATGTTACTGATTCAATGTCCCAACGAATTCAAAAAGCTGGAGGCAACACTAATGGAGTTCTTAGATTCTCTATTATGTGGAATACTGATAATGATAATGATAATGATTTTGATGCCCATGCAGTTGAGCCAAATAATAATCATATATATTACAATACGAAGGGAAAAACTCATAAAAGTTCAGGCATGCTTGATATAGATATCACAATGCCATTTGACAAAGATCAAGTTCCTGATGGTGGGGCAGCAGTAGAAAACATCATATGGACAAACAAAAACAAAATGCCTCATGGAAAGTATGAATTTTATGTTCATAACTATCATCATGCAGGTGGCAGATCTGGTTTTAGTGCTGAAATTGAAATCAACGGAGTCATCCATCAATTAAATTATGATAAAGAACTACGTCATGGTGAAAAAATCAGGGTAGCAAACATAAATTTTGATGGTAACGAATTTAAAATTCAACCATTATTACCTTCCACAACAACAAGCAAGACTATTTGGAATATTCAAACACAAAAATTTATTCAAGTACCAGTCATTATGTTTAGTCCAAATTATTGGGATTCCCAAGACAATATTGGACATAGACATATCTTTTTCATGCTCAACAATTGCCTGAACAAACTAAGCCCAAACGGTTTCTTTAATGAATTTTTACGAGAATCTTTATTATCCCAGAAAAGAGTTTTTGAAGCTCTTGGGAGTAAAATGAGAGTCCAAAATTCCAACGATCAACATTTATCTGGAATCGGCTTCAGTACGACTAAACGTAATTATGTAATATTAAAAGTAAAGGGTAGTTTTAATCGAATTATTAAAATCAAATTTTAAAAAGGAGGAAGGAGAAAAAAATTCATTTTTAAATTAATTTAAAAGGAAAAATCCCATGGAAGATTTAACACAATTAGAAAAAACAATATTGGATAAAGAGCTATGCGATGTTGAAGATAAATTGGGCAAAATTGGTATCGATTTATTTAATGTTTTTGAGAAATATGGAAAAATCAAAGGAAAATTCAAGGAGACTCTTATAAAATATCTTACTACAAATGTAATCTCAGGAGCTGAAAGTTACTATTCTGGGCATTCAACAAAGCCATGCATAAATAAAAATACTGACAAGATTCCAAACGAGCTAAAAGAAGCAATTTTAGAATGGGCTGTGAACGACTTCATGGAAAAAGTTGATAGTATAACTGAAATAATAAATTAATTTTATTTAAAGGAGAAAAATGAATATCTTTGAAAAAGGCGCAAGAGAAAAAGTTCGTTTCTATCATCATGGAAGTATAATGATAGAAGATTTGTGGGATTTATCAGTAGATTCTTTAGATCAACTTTATCGTCAAGTCAATAATGATCTTAAAGATTTAAATGGTGAAGGACTCATTAAAAACAACGACATCAATAATAATGCACTAACTTTGCAGCTTCAATCAGATCTAATCAAATACATCTTCACTGACAGACAAGAGAAGGTAAAGGCCGCTAAAATTGAAAAAATTCATCAAGAGAGAAAAAATCGTATCATGGAAATAATCACAAATAAACAAGATCAATCGCTTGAAGAAAAATCTGTTGATGAACTAATGAATATGCTCGAAGAACTGTAAACCATTATAAAGATCTAAAATAGGTAATATTTATTTATTTATTACCTATTTTAGCTTATTAGGAGAAATAACAAACAAATGATTAAATACAAAGGAAAGATATTAACTCCAGAACAAGAAGATCACATCAACAAAATAGTAAATTCCAACTCTGATTTTGCCATCCAAGCTCCCCCAGGAAGTGGTAAGACATTCCTTCTACTTGCTTTGGCCAGAAAAATGTCAGGTTATGGCCTATCTATTTCATTTAACAAACTTCTTGCTATTGAAGCAAGTCAGAAATTTTGCCGATCAGTCACATGCAAAACTGGTCATGCACTTGCTTATGGTTCTCTGGGCTACAAATACAAAAAGAAACTTCGCAAATTGACAGGCAAACATCTTGCAGAGACAGAAAACATTGGTGATTGGCAACTTTATAATAGCCCTGCAAATAAAGGATACCTCATACTAACCGCGATACGCAAATATTGTTATTCATCAGATAGATTTATAAGTAAAAAACACTTACCAAAACTTCCTATATTAGATGAAACCAATATCGAAGTAATTCAAGAAGACCTAATTGATTATTCCACTAAGATTTTTGATAAAATGATTGATATTAATAACAACTTGCCAATAACTCACGATGTATATCTCAAAATCTGGGCATTAACCAACCCAATTATTAAGAAAGACTATATCTTTTTTGATGAATATCAAGACAGCAACCCAGTAATTTCGCAAGTTATCAAATCCCAGGATTGTCAGAAAATTTTTGTTGGCGATAAATTTCAACAAATCTATTCTTGGCGTGGTGCTATCAATTCACTTCAAAACGAGGATTTGAACACCCTCAATATTACGAAATCATTCCGATTTGGTGAAGCCATCGCAGATATGGTAAATAAAATTATTATAAATTATTATCCATATAATTTCAAATATACTCCTTTTCATGGCAATAAGGAAATCAATTCTACTGTTTCATACGTTTCAAAAGTTCCTAAATGCATAATTTGTAGAACTAACAAAGGTGTCATTGCAGAAACTATTAAAATGCTTAACAATCGACATAATATCTATATTCTTGGCGGTACACAAGCATTAACCTATCTCATTAATTCTATTCATCAAATTAAAACACATGGCTCCTCGAAACATCCAGAACTCTTCTTATTCAACAGCTATATTGAGCTTAAGGAATATGCTAATTCTCCAATGGGAGGAGATCTTAAAACTGTTTTAAAACTCATTGATGGTTATTCAAGGGAAAAGTTACTTGCCATTCTATCTGCCACTACTAAAAATGCATCCTCAGCCGACATAACTATCACAACTGCCCATAAAGCAAAAGGTCTCGAATGGTCTACTGTCAGATTGGCTGATGACTTCAAGTATCCTGCAAAAAATAATCTTCCTTCTACCGAGGAGACTAACATTCTTTATGTTGCCGCATCAAGAGCATTACATTATCTTGACCTTTCCGACTGTAAAGCTTGTAATCCAGGCATGTTAAGAAATGCAGCCAAACTAAACAAAGAAAACTATTTAATTGATGAAACAATTAATAAAAAGGCTTAAAAGTTCAAAAAGCTTAAAAAGTTTAAAAAGATTTTTTAAAATAGTTGACAAACAAAAAAAAAGGTGCTATTTTGTAAAAAATAAGGAAAAAAACCCGTAAAAAAGGATAATCTGAACAATGTGACACGAAATTATATGCAAATAAATTACGTTCAATAAATTAGTTTTTATGGGTAATTTATACCCATTGAAAAGTCAGAATTTTCTGACATATACCTATTAATTTTTATAAAGGAGATCATATGCCAACAATTAAAGTAGTATCAAACGCCACAAAAAGAGAAATCAGTGTTGAGGAGCCTACAGTACTTGGTTCAACCACATTGACCGAGCTTGCAGAGTCTTTAGGAGAAGATCTCTGTATAAATCAAATCAAAAATCAGCTCAAAGTAAGTTTTCGTGCAGTAATTCGCCGTAAACTCGAAGAAAAGGACGATAACGAAGAGTTTGTAAATTCCGAAGATGTTATTATGGCAGAGGATTTTAGCGATTGGAAACCAGTCCTGAGAGTTTCTAAATCTCCGGAGGAAAAAGCTATGGAAGCTCTCGGCAACTTGCCGCCCGAAATCCGGGAAGCTGTTCTGGCAAATTATCAAAACATCTAAAATTTTTTTAAAATAACCAAATTTTTAAACTTTTTTAAATTATTAACATATGACTCATTCTTAACAATAAGTCATATGTTAATATTAAAGGATTCTAATGAACTATAATGAAAAAATAGATTACTCATCATTAAGTACCTATTTTAATTGTCCTCGTGAATTCTTGTTTCAATATATCATGAATCTTCGTCCAGCAGGGCAATCTATCCATTTAGTTTTTGGTTCATGCTGGCATTATGGCCTCGAATCAACATATAACCTTTTAATAGAAAATCCTAAATTAACATCTATTGAATGTACTATAAATTCCATCAAAGCATTTAATGCTTTATGGAAACTCGATGGCGAGCCATTCTGGAAAAACGAAGATATCATCTTTCCAAAATCACCTGGACATGCGGCAAACATGTATAAGCCATATTGGGATCGATTCCTTAAACTTGATACCTATCAACGTAAAGTTATGGCAGTTGAAGCTCCATTTATAATTGATTTATCTGTATACGAACCTAACCTACCTAACTATATCGGTAGATTAGACCTTGTTTTAAATAAGGATGATAATGGAATAGAGATCATTGACCACAAAACGGCAAAAGCTATATATAAGACAACACCACAATCTTTTGAAGCATCATTTCAAACGGATGGCTATCTAACCGCCGGACGTATCTACTATGACAAAATCCCTTCAATTACCTATCGAATCGCATTGTGCCAAAAAGCAAAGATTGATTTCCAATCAATTACAATAAACAAACGTTCTACTTCAATCGATCATTTTTTAATCAATCTAATTCATTATATCAAAGAAATTCAACATAATTTAACCTTATTAGAAGAGGATAAGATTAATTGTTTGAAACGAACTGATATTTTAAATTCATTTCCAAGACGGCCTGGCTATTCTTGTACCACATTTATGAGTACTTGTGCATATTATGATTTATGTAGACTTCGTAATAATCCACTTCTTTGGATTGATAGAGCGCCACAAAATTTTCATTTTAAAGAATGGGATCCAAATTTGCATGAAAAAGAAACTAAAGATAGGCTTTTAGCTGTCAAATAATATTAAAGGAATAATAATGGATTCTTCCAATGAGAAGAGGATAAAAAATATAAAAAAAGTTATTTCTGATGAACAACTATTATCTCTTATTAATAATCTTTCTAATTTACCAAAAACCTATTTTATCCAAGGAATAGATACTCTAATTGAATTGGAAATAAAAATAACTAAAAATAAAAGCAGAAGGCTTGCCAAAGCTTTATTTCAAGAAAAACTTCGGAAAAGATTATCTTTGCCTACAAGATTAAAAAATAATCAAGCAGTTATTGCAAAAAACAAAAAAATTTAATTAAATCAAGGAAATAATCATGACTCATTATTCAGCATCTTCATCAGATGTTAGAGTAGATTTTTTCAAGCCATCTGGTAAATGGTATGTGACTGAGAGTGTCAAATGGACTGGAAAATGGAAGGGAAAAGAACAAGACATTCATGCGGCTTTTGCAGAGTCATTACGCGAGCATTTTAAAAATATGCCTAATCGACTTTTTGAAATGGATGCTATTTGTATAAACCCATATCATGAATATGAGCATCCAATTCAAATAAAAGCTGGTCAATGGATTTGTTAATATGCTTAATATAACTAACACAGTCAATGGTATTGCAGTTGAAAAATTATTCGCAAATGATTTATGTATAAAAGAAAGAAAAAAGATTAGAAGATTGAAAAAGACTGAATATAAACTTAATGATCCTTTACCAAGTAATTTTTGTTCTCCAATATATAATGCTGATATTGGTGATTTTATTGTATGTGCAACAAAGGAATCTATTATAACAATTGACTAATTTGAAAGGTTATTAATATGAAAACACAACCAAAATTTAAAAAAACAAAACTTAGAGAGACAAAACGTAAGTTTAATCTCAAATTCTTATTAACTGGCAATTCAGGAAGTGGTAAAACACACTTTACTGCTACTTATTTTGATCATCCAATTCATTATTACATGTTTGATCGTGGCGGAGAAAAAACCATAGAAAAGATTATGGGTGATCGAACTGATATAACAATAGACAACTTTTCAACAAGTTCTATCCAATTTTCTGATTTTTGGCAGCAATTTCAAATAGATGAAAATGATGGATTATTTGATTGGCTTGCCGAAAAAGATGGCTTATTAGTTTTAGATTCTTTGACAAATGCAAATCGAAAAGCAATTACAGAGATTGAAAAGAAATCAAGTATAACTCCAAGTAGCATCGGAAAAAAACTTGATATGAAAAAAGGAATGGCTATTCCTCATTGGGGACAACTACTAAATTGGATGTCTACATTAGTAGCTGCACTCCAAGAATTACCATGTGCAGTTGCTGTTACAGTCCATCTTCATACATTAATGAATTCTGATTTAGAAGTAGTTGGTCGTTATCCTGCAGTAAATGGACAATTCAGGCAATTACTTGCAACTGATTTTGATGAATCCTATTTATTAGTCACAAAGAAGAATAAACGACAAATTTATTTTACAGAAAAACTATCCTTTGAGGCTAAATCAAGAGTTTTTGATATGCCTAAAGTTGAAAATATTACAATGTCTGATCTTGCTCAAGCTTATTTATCAGGAAAAACTATTATTAATCAATCTAAATGATAAGTATTAATAATAAATAATAATGAGGAATAACATGACTTCAAAACTACAAAAAATATCCAAAAGAAGAAACTTTGCTAAAGGATATGTTCAAAGAATGCTTAATACAATTAAAGGTTTAAAAAATACATCAAAAATAACAAAGAATGAATCTATCAAGTTAATAAAAGCAGAAAAAATTCTTCTTAGGATAGAAAGAGACTGGGAAGAAGAATGGAAACTTTTAAAACTTACTATCAAAGAATAAAGATATATTTTTATTTTAATTTATTACCTTGAACAGAATTATATCTGTTCTTAATTTATATTTATTTTTAACAAAGGAGAACAAAATGTCAATTATCCCAAATCTATCAGATATCCCTGACAAAAAACCAGTTGAAGGTGGAGAATATGATCTTCGTATAAGCAAGGTTAGGGAAACCAAGTCAAAAAACACCGGCAGGTATGGTTGCCAACTAATTATTCAAATCGACGGAGAAGATACTGCATCTGATATCTTTCATACTCTCTGGTATGGCAATTATAAAGATTTTCAAAATGATGATAAAGAGAAAAATAATCTAATGTGGCGTATGGTAAAAGAATTTCTCCGCTCCGTTGGTTTAGATCCTGAAGAAGAAACTGATGAAGATGATTTGGTCGGACTTGAATTTACTGCCGAACTTGGTTATACTGATGGTATGGACACTGATGATGATGGTAATCCAGTTCGACTCGGCCAGCCAAAGAATGAGATCCTTCGTGTAGTATAGTTTTGCTTTAAGAGTATTATAGATGTAAAATATCTATAATACTCTATCTCAGATTAAAAGAGAAATTAATTGGAAACATATTTTTGTTTAATAATTAATCAATTAATCAATTAACTAATTGTTGTTCATAAATGAACGACCAGTTAAACAGCTTATTCATTTATATATATTTTTTAATTATTTAAATATTTAAGGAGAATAATGATAAAATCATTTAAAAATAAAAATAGTTTTCTATCTAATTTTTATAATTCAAAATTCTTTTATAAGAAAATAGAGTATAAAACAAATGAGCATGCTTTTCAGGCAGCAAAAACACTTAATATTACTGAACAAAAAATAATAATAGAAGCTAAAACTCCAGGAAAAGCTAAAAGTTTAGGAAAAAAAGTTAGTTTAAGAACTGATTGGGAAAAAGTAAAACATTCTATAATGAAAGATATAATTTTATGTAAATTTAATTGTAATCATGAATTGAAACAAATGTTAATTGATACAGGAACACAAGAACTTATCGAAGGAAATATGTGGCATGACAATACTTGGGGAGATTGTCAATGTTATAGATGTAAAAACATTAACGGACAAAATCTCTTAGGAAAAATATTAATGGAAGTGAGAAATATTCTAATAAAAAAGGAAAAGAAGAATGATAATTTTTCTTGATTTAGATGGAGTAATTATAAACTTCGCCAAAAGTGTCTGTGATTGGTTTAATATTCCATATCAACCAGAAAAAATTACTCATTGGAATTCATTGTATAAACTTACAAAAACCAAGCCTGAAAATTTTTGGGATGATGTTAGATGTTCTAATTTTTGGGAAGAATTAGATTTTTATCCTGACGCAAAATGTTTCATAGAACGACTTAAACAAAAGAATAAAGTTATTTTATTAAGTACTCCTGCAATCGGTTGTGCAAGTTATAGACAAAATTGGATTGAAGATAATTTACCTGAATTTTTCAAAAAAGGTCATTATATCCTAACTCCAGCAAAATGGGCATGTGCAAATAAAAATACAATATTAATTGATGATTCAGATAGAAATTGTAAAGAATTTTCTCAAAATAATAGTTGCGCATTACTTTATCCACAACCTTGGAATAGTAATAGAGGATTATTTAATTCCGAAGAAGAAAAGAATAACGATATAATAAAATTATTTTCTTTATTAAAAAATATATCATAAATCTGTTAAATAAGGATTAATTATATGAGTAAAACTATGCTTGAACAAGAAATTAATGCCGCAAATATAGCTTATGCTTCTGGTATACCTTTCATTACAGATTATGAGTATGATCAATTATGGCAACAGCTTCATAATATTGACCCTACTAACGATTTATTATATCACACTACACAACAAAGAGCAAAAATATCTGGACTTACCTGGCATAAACATCCCATATATGGAACAAATAAAGCATTTAATATGATCGACTTAAAGCCATTTCTTACTCGTTTTGGTGATCAACAACTTTTAATCGAACCAAAATATGATGGTTGTGCAGCAGTAATGACAAACACCAAGTCTGGTTGGACACTTACTCTTGAAGGTGACGGCAAATGTGGCACTGATATAACTCATTTAATTCCTCAAATTCAATATCCGTTTCATCTTCGGCATTTTCAAACAGTTGAAATTCTTCTTCCTTGGAATGATTGGCAACCATCCTATGGAAAAAATCCAAGAAACGTCGTTTCAGGATGGTTAAATCCTCGTAGACATGAAAAACCACCCATTAAAATGACAGCCATTCCACATAATTTTGGTTCTTCAAATGAACATTATAATTATATTGGAAATCTTGAATTTCTTAATGAACTCTTATTAGAGTTATATTCTAAATGGTCAAAGACTTATCCAATGGATGGACTTATGATCAAAGTAGCCGATGAAAAAACAAGGCTCGTTGCAGGTAATAATGGCCAAACGAATAGTTGGTCAATAGCTTGGAAACCACCAATTCAAACTAAATGGACAGTCGTAACCAATATTGAATGGAATGTAAGCCGTCTTGGAAGGGTTATTCCAACAGTCATTTATGAAGCTATTGAATTATGTGGAACTACTAATAACAGAGTAACAGGAAATAACGCCAAGTGGATTCAGGAAAAGCAAATTCAAATTGGAAGTAAAATACTTGTTGGAAAAGCTGGAGAAATAATTCCAAAAATACTTGAAGTTAAAAATGATGATTATGATGATTATGATGATTATGAATATGATTATGAAGATGAATATATTGACAATAATGAAGATGATTATGATGATGAAGATGGTTATGATGATGAAGATGAATATGAAGATATAGAAGAATAATCAGAACACAGGTAAAACCACTACACGTTAAACGCCCTATTTACGGCCTTTAAACGGAAATACCAATAACTCATTAAACACCATTAATCAATGGATAATCCAACCAATGAATAAAACATTAAACATATTATTACCAACACAATGTCCTGTATGTAAAGAAGAATTAATTTGGGAAGGTGTTCATTTAATATGCACAGGAAAAAATTGTATAACCAAAAAAATAGTTTCTATTAATTATTTTTATTCTCATAAAGGAATTAAAATAGACGATATTGGCGAAAAAACAATAGAAAAGTTATTACGCAATCCCAAAATATATAAGATCTTAATCGAAAAACCTTGGGCTTTATTAGACCCTATAAAATATAATCTTTCTGCCGATTTATTATCAATACTTGGAAATAAAATTTACGCCAATATATTAACTCAAATAACTCAAAAGAATAAACAATTCACTATGGCTCATTTCATTTCTGGCTTGGGACTCCCAAAAATATCATATAAAACCACCTTACGACTTTGTCAATATATTAAGACTGGTAAACTTAATATAGTAGTTTCAAAAGAAGCAATGAATAACTTTCTTAAAGGTGTTTTAATTTTTAATAATGCTACAGCTGAAATGAAGAACTTTCAATTTGCGCCATTGCCTGAAATAGCAAAAGCAATATATTGTATTACTGGAACTTTATCACAACCTCGTAATGATATGATTGAGTATCTTTCTAAGTATGGTTATGAATATTCAAGAAGTGTAACTCAAGTAACTAACTACTTAATCGTTGGCACTACTCCAGGAGAATTAAAAATAATAACAGCAAAAAAGAATAACATTCCACAAATAACAGAAGAACAATTTATTAAACTTTTAAAAAAGGAAAATTAAAATGACTACTAATAATTATGAAAGTAAAGTCACTGCAAATATCGACAATGCTTTATACAATAAAGTAATGACTCATTTTCATTATGGGCAACGAACAATCTTTTTCCGTAAAATATTTGAATCATTAAAAATCTTAATCGATACTAATCGATTTAATGAAGTTACGGATTATTTATATAAAGAAGCTGAGTTAAATCTTCCGAGTAAGGAGTAAAAATAAGAAAATATTCAGTGTGTGGGATTGCGAAATGATTATAAATAATGCAAAAATTACAATATATCGAAATTGCATAAGTGTAAAAGATGGAAATTGTCCATATATGCTTTTAAACAAATACTCTACGGAATGTTGTGTTATTGATAAAATTGTACAAGTCAAATATTTTGGCTGTACTCCGTATGAATTAATCAAAAGGAGAATAGACATGGATACAGATCAATTTTATGATTTAATGGAAAAATTAGAAGAAATACGTTGTGGTATTACTAAAACTGAAAATAATGAAATTAAGCAAATACGAAAAGCTTTTTTTCATCAACTTGAAGCAAAAACAGGTTGGGGGAGAAATGAAATAAAAAATATTTTTAATCTATCAGTTAAGAGTCTTATATAATTATATAATTATATGTCAGGAGCTTCCCATGCCTTTAATGGATAGAATTTATTGTAAATCATTTTTAGAAATGTCTTATCCAGAGCAAGCAAGATTAATCGATAAAACTCGCACGATTAGAAGTTCTGCTTTGAATGCTGCAAAGGTATCTTCCAAAAGAATCACTAAATCTGCAATGAGAAATATTTCTAAACATAAGGGAAAACGAAAGATGATGCGTGACCCAACCATTGTTGCCAAAAAAGCATTGGACAAACTTTCGCCTGAACAAATAGCGTTAATCACCAAACAATTTCAAAATATATAAAAGGATTAAATTATAGTATGAAACCATGTGAATGTAAAGACTCAACTGATGTAGAAAAACTTAATATTCAAGGATTAGATTTTAATGAATGGTCAATATTAGTTAAACCAACAGGAATATGGATTTCAAATTCCACTACTGACCTAAGAATACCAATGAACAAGTTTAAATATTTTGCAGAATGGTATTTAACTGATCAAATATAAATTAAAATTATAAAAAGGAACTAAGATGAAACTGTTTCAAATTGAAGAACGAAAAATATCAGATATTATTATCAAAGATCGTACTCGTACCGATTTTGGTGACATCGATAATCTGGCTGAAAATATCAAGATGGTTGGCCAATTAATGCCGATTTTTATAGATTCTAATAATTGTCTAATTGATGGTTACCGTAGAATCCAAGCAATAAAAAAACTTAAAAAAGAATCTCTTGAGGTTCGAGTAATTGATGGCATTACCAAAGATGATGGTTTTTTAATCGAACTTTTATCCAATATGGATCGTAAAGAATTTACTTGGAGTGAAGAAATTGAGCTTAAATATAAGCTTCATAATCATTGGAAAGAAGAAGCAGAGAAAAATAAAGAATCTTGGGGTTATCGTGAAACATCTAAACGAATTCATTGTAGTCTTGGAGGTCTTTCAACTGACTTGGCTTTTGCAGAGGCTTTAAAAGTATTTCCTGGATTAAAAGAACAAGCTACTAAAGGTCGTGCAAAAGAAGCCTACAAAGCACTTGGTAAACAAGCCACAGCATTACAACGAATGACAAATTTTACTGATGAAGAAAAAGAAAGATTAGCAAAACTTCAAACAGGTGAAGTGGATATAACAAAAGAGGCAAGAATAGAAAGAACAGAAAAAGATCATAAAAAAATTGATTCTTTACTTGAACTTGATAATGCCCCAAATGAAAATTCAATACAATCAGATGATAAAATTAAAGTAATATATGTAGCAGAAAATTATAAAACTTTTATTGAAAAGATTCCAGATAATTCAGTTGGTATGGTTGAACTTGACCCACCATATGCAATTAATTTTGACGCAATATATGGAAAAACTTCAGGAATTGAATGTAAAGCAAAGGATTGGACGGAAAAAGAACTTTATGAATTTTATTATAATTATTTACCTTTAGTTTATAATAAAATGCTTGATGCAAGTTGGGTATTGTGTTGGACTGGAAAAGAACATTATTTAGAAACTCAAAAGATTGCAAAGGAAACTGGTTTTGCGATTCAACAACCTGGTGTTTGGATTAAACCAAGTGGAAGTACAAACCAACCAAGAAAAGTTATGGTTAGTAACTGGGAAATGTTTTTATTATTTCGTAAAGGTGAAGCACAATTTAATACTCCAAGTCTTTTGTCATCTATACAATTAACTACCAATGCTGCAAGTAAAAGGATTCACCAGTGGGAAAAACCTATTGAGCTTTATGATTATTTTTTAAATGCTCTTTGTATGCCAGGAACGATATTTTTAAGTCCATTTGCTGGAAGCGGTAACTGTCTGATCAGTGCTGCTAAGACAAAAATGTTTCCATTTGGTTGTGATAAGTCTCAACAATATATCCCTCAATTTTATCAAAATCTTCAAAATTATTTTGGTATGACTGCACAAATAGATAAATTATAGGGAGAATAAAAATAAAGGATTAAAATGACTGAAATAAGATCAGGACAAATAATGTCCAATATTAAAAAACCTATAAAGTGTTGTAAACATAAAAATGTTATTCCGCTTGAATATGGTTTTGCAAGAAAAACTTGGCCAAATGGATATAAAAATGAGCCAAATTATAATTTTGCAACTAATCTGATTGGTGCTGACACTATTAGAATACGAACATATTTTTGTCTTGATTGTAAATGTGAAATTAAAGCACCAAACCCAGGGCAGTTTAAAAAGGATATATTTTAGAAATAAAAGGATATAAAAATGAAATATTTTATAGATACAGAATTTATTGAATATCCCTGCACAATTGATTTGATTTCAATTGGTATAAAATGCGAGGATGGGAGAACATTCTATGCTGAAAGTGTTTGCTTTGATGAACGAAAAGCAAATAAATGGGTAAAAGAATATGTATTGAATAAACTGAGGTGGTATGGAAAAATAAACAGTGGTAAAGGTTTTTGCAATTCTTCGACTTATGATGGGAAGACAGAAGTTTTTGGGACATTGGATATAATACAGAATGCTGTATTGCAATTTATCAGTGACGATATTCCTGAGTTTTGGGGATATTTCTGTGCTTATGATTGGGTTGTCTTTTGCTGGCTTTTAGGGTCTATGATTGATTTGCCTACGGACTGGCCGATGTATTGTCGTGATTTGAGACAACTTTCAGATGAGCTTAAAAAACCTGGATTTCTAGAACCTTTAGGTGAACATAATGCCTTAGTTGATGCATGTTGGAATGAAAAATTTTATCTTTATTTAACAGCATAACAGCTTATTATAAAGCATAGAAAGGAAACTATGAATAATCAACTACAAAATTTTGCAAGAAGCACTTTGAAGGAAGGTTTGGCCAAACTACCAGATAACTGGAAAACAATATTTAAACGTATGTATTCTCCTAATAACATAGATATAGATATAAATGATATTGTAGATATAATTCCAGAAGATGATCTTGATTGGGCTATGCAACAGGTTCAGAACTCGCTTGACAAACAGGCATAAATTGTTATCTCAGATATTTTAACAGGTAGTTAGATATAGAAAGGAGATAAAATGGATACACAAGAATTAATTGCAATTGAATGTGATTTTATTAAAAAAATGCTGATACAAAAAAATAAAGATTATGGAGATTCAGCAATCAATCCTACTCAAATTTTTAGTTCAGCTGATAAATCTGAACTAATCAATGTTCGTATAGATGATAAATTATCCAGGATAAAAAATAGAACAACTAAAAAAACATTCGATGAAGATACGATATTGGATTTGATAGGATATTTAATTTTAAAGCGAGTTGCCGAAAAACATGTTTGTGGAGGAAATATCCATGCAGAACAAAACAATATATAATGAGTCTATAAGAGTTTTTGGTGCAGCATTTCAAATAGAAAAAATGATAGAAGAATGTGCTGAATTAATCAAAGCACTTCAAAATTATAAACAAAATAGAGTAAACAATGTAGCAGAAGAAGTAGCAGATGTAGATATTATGTGTGCTAAAATGAAATTGCTCTTTCCAGGAGTAAAAGAAATTAAGAATAAGAAAATAGAAAGAATTAAGAAGTTAATAGCTTTGAAAAGTAGCGAAGATTCTGGCTGTTATTAATATTGGGAGATGATTATGATCATACCTAAAATAAAAGATGTAAAACTAAAGAAAGAAAAAAATAACTCCTTTGATGCATTAGCAATTGAATGTCCACCAACAGATAATATTAAATCTGCAAAGATTGCGATAGTCGGAGAAGCACCTTCTGATATAGAATTACTTAAACAAGAACCTTTTGTTGGGCCAGCAGGAGCACAATTTAATCGTATTTGTGCCGCAGTTAGATTAGCAAGATATCAAATTTATTTAACCAATGCATGTAAAGCCAAGTTACCAAAGAACAATACTGATAAACTCTGGACTTCAAAGGGTTATCGTCATCCCAATTGGGGAGAATTACAAGCTCTTTTAATTGATGAACTTGCAGAATTTGAAGGACAAATTATAATGTTGCTTGGAGCAACTGCAATGAAACTTTTAATCGACGAACCTCGTTTTGATTCAATTACTAAATATCGAGGAAGTTTTTATCATGCAGAGGATTTTCCACATTTAAAAGATAAACTCGCTGGAAAAATTATTGGTTTATCTTACCATCCTTCTTTTACTACGGATTATAAACAGCCAGTCCATTTTTATACAATGATTGCTGATTTCAATAAAGCATTAAAGATAATTGAAAACCCAAACCTATTACAAGATAATGTAGAAATTAAAATCCAGTCAAGTCTGGACGAAATTTTAAAATTTTATGCTTTAATAAAATCTAAAGAATATGTAACATTTGATATTGAGGCAACACCAGAATTTATCACTTGTTTTAGTTTTGCAATATATCATAAAGATAAAATCATTTCAATGTCTATTCCTTTTATGAATAACCAAGGTAATTACTGGTCAGTTGAGGAAGAAATAAAAGTTTGGATTGGTTTAGCAGAAATCTTAAATTCTCCTGATATAAAAATTATCTGTCAAAATGGAATGTTTGATTTAATGTTCATCTTACGAACTATGAATATTAAAACAGATAATTTTTATTTCGATACAATGCTTGCACAACATAGATGTTATACAGAACTTCCAAAAGGTCTTGATTATCTTACCTCTACATATACTTATTATCCATATTACAAAGATGAAGGAAAACAATCACATCTTAAAATTATTAAAGATTGGCCACAATATTGGAGATATAATGCTAAAGATTCAGCTTATCTTTTTCCAATCGCAGAAGCTTTAATAAAAGAATTAGAAGAATTTGAATCTACTGATGTTATGAACTACATGATGGAACTCCATAAACCATTAATGGAAATGGAATTTAATGGCATATTGACAAATCAAAAAGGAATTACCAAGGCAAGAAAAAAATATGCTCGTTGGATTAATGCATTACAACATGGATTAAATAAAATAGTTGGAAAAGAAATTAATCCAAATTCATCAAAACAAATGATTGCTTATTTTTATGGCATCTGCATGATCAAACCTTATATAAATCGTAAAACAGGTAATGCTTCTTGTGATTCGGTTGCATTACATAGGATTGCAAAGAAAAAAGTCAAAGGATCATTTGAAGCTAAAATAATTATTAAAATACGAAAATATAAAAAACTTTTATCAACTTATTTTGAAGTATCTGTGGATGATGATAATCGACTTCGATGTTCTCATAAGATTACAGGAACAGTATCTGGTCGAATAGCTACCGAAAAGACTTTCTTTGGTACGGGATGTTTATTGCCTACTGCTGAAGTATTAACTCCTAATGGATGGCTTGAATTACAACATTTCCAAGAAGGTATGCAAGCAATGCAGTGGGATAATAAAGATAATTCATTATCCTGGTGTATTCCAAAAAAGCATTCTGAATTTTATGATTCTAAAATGATGCAATTGAAATCTACACAAACTGAAGGAACATTCACTGCAGATCATAGAATACCATCTTATCATCCTGGACATAAAACTTTTAATGTAAAATCAGCTTATGAAATATCTTGTTTAAGTGAACGATTATTACCTTTAAGTGGTTCTTTTGATGGGATTAAAGAATTACCTCCATTACTACTTAGATTACTTGCAATGGTTCAAGCAGACGGAACAATTGAAGAATTTAACATTAGAATCTCTCTCAAAAAGCAAAGAAAAATTAATAGATTTCTAAAATTAATGGCTCTTGGCGATATTGATTTTACAGAGCAATCAGCTCGTCCAGGTTATAGAAGATTTTGTATTTCCTCCGATTGGTCAAAATTAATTCAAAAATTCTTTTTTGATGGAAAGACATTTGGATCTTGGATGTATGACTTATCTTTAAAAGCTAAAGAAGCATTTATAGATGAAATTAAATATTGGGATGCCCATCGTCGAAAACAAAGTTATATTTATTATACAACAAATAAAGTTAATGCCGAAATTGTTAGCACATTAACTCATTTAGTTAATAAAAGTTGTACGATTAGAATAGATTATGATAACAACAATGGATATGGAAAAGGAGAGAATAAACCACTCTATGCGGTTAATATCAAACCAAGAAATCATGCCAGAATAAATAGACAGCATTGGAATATGACTGATTATACTGGAATGGTATATTGTCTACAAACCCCAACCAGTTTTTTTCTTGTCCGAAATAATGATAATATTCAAATTACTGGTAATACAAACCTTCAGAATCAGCCGTATCTTTTTAAACTCCATTTAATCTCTGATCCTGATTGGATTCTTTGTGAAGCTGATCTTGCTAAAGCTGAAGCTCATGTTGTTGCATACCTCACACAAGATGCAAATATGATAGAATCATTTGAATCAGGAATTGATGTCCATAGTTTTAATGCCAGTAAAATCTTTAATCTTCCAATTGAAGAAGTAATTCATGAAGCTAAAACAAAGAAAGTAGATCAAAAAAGCACTATGAGATATATGGGCAAGAAGGTAGTGCATGCATGTTGTTCAGAAGATACTGAAGTACTCACTTATAATGGTTGGGAAAAGATTTCTTTGGTTGACCAAAAAGAACAAATTGCTGTCTGGGATAAAGCTACACAAGAAATATTTTTTGAAGTTCCAAAAAGATGGAATGTTTATGATTATTTTGGAGAATTATATTCTTTTAAAGGACAAACATTAAATCAATTAGTAACTCCTAACCATAGAATTCCTCATTATACATCAAAAGATAATTATTTTAAACAAGAACTTGCAAAAAATCTTTTAACAAGAAAAAATCTTCGAGTACCTATTAATGGTTATTATACTGGAGATGAATGTTTTCCAAAAAGTCTTATTAAATTAGCTGTTGCAATTCAAGCTGATGGATCTTATATGAGACAGACAAGAATTAGATTTCATTTAAAAAATGAAGAAAAAATAATGAATTTACTTGTTATCTTAATGGAATTAAAAATACCATTTACACATACACATCACCAAAATGATCAATCTACATATATTTCTTTTCCAAGATCTATTATGACAGATGTCTTTTTAACAAATAAAAAATTTAATTGGAATTTTTTACTTCTTCAAGGAAAATATTTAGATACTTTTCTTGATGAAATTCTTAAATGGAATGGAAATACCTACCAAACAAAAACAGGAGAACTTAAAAGATATCAAAGTTCAATAAAACAAAATTGTATTATTGCTTCTACTCTTGCTCATTTAAGAGGTAAACAAGGAATATTAAGAAAAGTAAGAGATAAACTTTATTCAGTTACTTTCAATGAAACAAAAAAAGTTGGAACTAAATTTACTTCTAAAATTAATTATCAGGATAAAGTTTATTGTCCAACTACATCAACAGGATGTTTTTTAATTCGTAGAAAAGATATGATAAGTGTTACATCTAATTCCAATTATTCAATGGGAGCACAGACATTCTCAGATAATCTCGCTAAAGAAGAAATTTTCATGACTCAATCCGAATGTAAAAGACTTCTTCAGAATTATCAGGATCGTTTCCCTGGATTAAAAAGATGGCATCATTTAATTGAAGAAGAAGTCCAAAATACAAGAGTCTTATATAACCTATTCGGTAGTCCTCGAAGATTTCTTGGTGCTATGAATCCAGCATTATTTAGAAATGCCTATAGCTACAAACCTCAATCAACGGTAGCAGAACTATTAAATCGTGGCTTGATTAAATGTGTTAATGATTTCAGGCTTGGTAAAAAATGTTTTGATCTTAGAAATACAACAACTGTTCATGATTCAATTGTTTTTCAATTTCATAAAAGTCAAATTCCTAACCTTCTTCAGATTCTTCTCATCGTCAATGATCATATGAAACATACATTTACTTATAAAGGTAGAAGTTTTACTATTGGTCTTGATGCTAAGATTGGTCGTCAATGGGCGGGCAAGACAGCTGATATTGAAAAATTTAATCAACAAGAAATTGATGAAGCAATTGGAAAATTAAAATTAAATTAAAAAAGGAATAAAATGTTTTCTTCTATTAAAATAAAAATCGTCCATTTGATAAAACAAAAGATTACTAATTCAATAAGAAGCAGACTAAATAATTGGTTAAATATAAATGCAATTGACAAAACTCTTCAATTACATTCTAATGAAATAGCACAACAAACGATATTGATTGCAGAAATAACAAAAGTTCTTAAAGAACGTACTGAATATCATCTTGATATACATAATAGAATTGACAATGATTCACAAGTAATACTTATTGGTAAATATAGAAATCGAGATTTTGTCAAATGTTATAATATTCGAGATGATTCATTTAATGATTTAATGAGACATTGTGTCCAACTTGAAAAATATGCTTTTAAAGGAAAAATAGATACAATACCAGGAATTAGTGCTTGTATAAATAAAAAATTAGAAGAATTTGGCTAATGAATTATATTTACCTTATATGAAATAATAAGAGAATAATTTTATGGCACGACAATTATCTGACTGGATTGAGTATTATATGAAATATACTCAAAGAACTGAACCTCCAGAATTATACCATCTTTGGAGTAGCTTAACTGCTATTAGTTCTGCACTGCGTAGAAAATGTTACTGTGATTGGGGAGCTCTGAGAGGTTTAATTTATCCAAATGTTTTTGTATCATTAGTTGGCCCACCTGGAGGACGTAAAGGTACTGCTATGAAAATAGCAAAATCATTTGTTCAACAACTTGGAATTCCTCTTGGAGCAGATTCTTTAGGAAGTACTCAAGCATTATATAAAGAATTAATGGATAGTGAAGATTCATATGTCACTCCACAAGGAATAACTAAGAAACATAAAAGTATCTCAATTTGGGCAGAAGAATTTCAAGTATTTTTATCTGATAGAGATCAAATGTTAATTCCCTCTTTAACTGATTTATTTGATTGTGCAGATATTTGGAAATATAAAACATTATCAAGAAAAACTGAAGATATATCCAATTGTTGGATTACAATCCTTGGAGCAATTACACCAGATATGTTACAAGCAAAGTTAACTCGTGATGCTGTTGGTGGTGGTTTTGTATCTCGAATTATTTTTGTAGTCGGTCAAGGGCCGAAACAGAAAAAAGCATTACAATTTTTAACTGAAGAAGAAGAAGAAATTCGACAAATGTTACAAAATGATCTTCAAGAAATAGCAAATTTAACTGGACAATTTACATTAAGTAAAGACTTTTTGAGGGCTTATGTTCATTGGTATGAACAAGAATGTGATGAATCTGGTATTTCTTCTGATAAATTTCTTGGATATAATCATCGTAGACCTTTACATTTGAATAAAATTTGTATGTTACTATCTGCATCAGAATCAAACGATTTGATTATTACAAGTGAACATTTTGAAAAAGCTTTAGCTGTTTTACAAATTACTGAACAAGAAATGCAAGGTGCTTTTCATGGTCTTGGATTAGCAAATCAAGCAAATGTTTATGCAAAAGTTTTATCTTTTATTGAGTCAAGAGATTTTTTTGACTGGACTGAATTGGTACGTAATTTTCATCTTGATGTGGACAACATTACACAGCTTCGTGGATATATGGAAATGGCAGAACAGTCTGGTCTTATCATGCATGAGGAATCCGCTACTACTTGTCGTTATACAGCCATTAAAACAACAACAACTAAACAAGACCCAGACTATATTAATAAAACAGTTTTTAGGTTAATGGATAGGAATATTGTGAAACACTTAACTTAGGAGAATATAATGAGTATATCTTTAACAGAAGAACAATCTATTAAACAGTCTTTGATTTTATTTACAAAACCTATTTCATTTTTAGTTAATGAAGCAATGATTGAACCAATACGATGGGAAAAAATAGTAATATCAAACGATTTTTTAAATCTTATTTATATTTTTCTTAATTCACAAGATTCTACGAAGTATAATTATGTTAAAAATTTATTAGAAAGTAAAAAATCTCATTGGTTAAGTCAACTTGCAAAAATCGGTTATACTGCAGTTAGACTTTCTGTATCATATGATGACAATGGATTTAAGTTGATTACAGAGACTACAAAAGAATCTTTTAAAAACTAAAATGTGATAGAAAACTATTAATAATTAATTAAAGGAGTAAATAGAATGGAAAAAATATTATTTTTCGATACTGAAACGTCTGGATTTATCAAAAAAGCTTTACCAGCAGAACATCCTGACCAAGCTTGGACAGTCCAAATTGGAGCATTACTTACAGATTCAGAAGGTAATGAAATTAATAAGTTAAATGTAATTATTAAAGCTAATGGTAGAGAAATGAATTATCATGCTGAACAAATTCATGGAATTAGCATTGAACAAACTGAAGAAAAAGGTATTGATGAAAAAGATGCAGCGGAACAATTTGGATTATTATTAAAACAAGCTGATCTGGTTGTTGGACATAATTTTGATTTTGACTGGAAATATGCACAACATCTCCTTGAAAGAAATATGAATGAATTATCTGATGAAGCCAGATCAGCCTTTTATCTTGATTTACCAAACCAATGTACTATGAAAAATAAAGCAGTAATTAAATTCTGTGGGTTGAAAAACAAAGCTGGTAGACCAAAATGGCCCAAACTTATCGAATTATATAAGATTTTGTTCAATGAGGAATTTGACAATGCTCATGATGCTTTTGCAGATATTGTTGCAACAAGTAAGTGTTATTTTGAATTGGTTAAACAAAAAATTATTTAATCCAATGAATAATTGGCGTTCATAAATGAACGTTAATTATAAAAAAACAAATCATTAAGAGGAAAAAAATGGTTGAAAGATGTAAAATAGAGATTCCAATTGAAGTTGTGTATGAAATGCATACTACAAAGAAGGAAAATCATATACATAAAAATATTAAAATTTTAAGAATCAAATTAAACAAAAAACCTCTATCGACTGAAACTGAAAAAGAAATTTTGACAATTTATCAAAATATTATTAAAGACATCTGTAATGATAATTTTAAAAATAGTTTTTATATTAATAAAGAAGATTAATAAAGGAAATTAAAAATGCTTCTAATAAAACCAAGTTTTGAAATCATGGGAATCTACGGAAGTAATGGGATAGGTAGAGATGCTCTACAATTAATTGAACGTGCAGGCCGGACATGTTATAAATCAGAAGATAAAATAACCCGTGATTCATGCATGGCTTTTGTCAAGATGATAAATAAAAATGGTCATCATAGTGTGTTAGAACATTCAGCCATGACAGTTAAATTCATTTGTGATCGTGGCATCAGTCATGAGCTTGTACGTCATAGACTTGCGAGTTATTCACAAGAAAGTTCCAGATACTGTAATTATAAAGGAGGGGTAACATTTATCATACCTCCCTGGATAGATATAAAAATCGGAGAATATAAAACATTATTTCCAAAACCAGCAGCTCCAGATGATATAAGTTGGGAATGGTATAAATCTGTTTTCGAGGCAGAAAGAACTTATTTGATATTATTGAGGAAAGGTTTGTTGCCGGAACAGGCCAGAAGCGTACTTCCCAACAGCCTGAAAACTGAAGTTATTATGACTTGTAACTTAAGAGAATGGCGGCATGTGTTTGCATTACGATGCAACAAGAAGGCACATCCGCAGATGAGAGAGCTAATGCTGCCATTACGATCTGAAGCACAAAAATTAATACCTGTAATCTTTGATTGATATAATAACTAATTAAGGAAAAGCAAACAATGTCTATAGATAAAGAAGCATCATATTATGATGCAGGTGGTATTGAAACAATTGATATTATTAAAGCAAAATTAACACCTGAACAGTTTGATGGTTATTTACTTGGAAACGCAATTAAATACGATTGTCGAATAAATTTTAAACATACTGATATTAAGAATAAAATAAGAGATACGGTCAAAGCTATGACTTATATGAATTTATTAACTGAAAATTTAAGAAGGTTAAAGGAGAAATAACATGGATAATACAGTAAAAGAACAAGAATGCAAACAAATATCAAAACAAATAATGACAATTGAAAAAACCATAACATTGATTGAAGAGAATTTAAGTGATCTTAATCTTCGGCTTGTAGGAGCATTGAGAGTTGAAAATATAAATGTCGAAAAAGAAGATTCTGTTCCCGTCCAAAGTCTTGTTCCTATAGCAGAAAACCTTAGCACCTCAGCAGATAGGCTTGAAAATGTTAATTTTTCACTTCAATCTATTTTGAATAGATTAGAAATTTAAAGGAAAAGATATGAAGATGAATATCTATATAAATGATAGTAGTCTTGTTGCAATAATTATTATTTGTATTATGATAATCACTTGTAGTATAACTTTTTCCATCTGGCATTATAATATAAAAGCCGTGGAATTTTTTACAGCAAACAATTATGAAGAAGTATCAGACAAAGGAACTTCAACAATTTATTGGCGTAAAGCTAAATTAAAATAAAAAAATTACCGTTGCCGTGTCCTGGCACAAACTTGAATATGTAAGTGCCAGGCACCATTTTTGATTTTATGATAAATTGCAACTTTCATATTAGGTCGAGTAGAGTCATATATCCATGCAAAATTGATTTTATCCGCTAATTTTTGTGGTTTAAGATAAATCCATGATCGTATATCAATAGCTCTTACCGGAATTTGACCATGTAAATCATTTCGGTGCTGCTTTGGTCTATAACCTCCTGTAATAACTATTTTTTTCTTTAACTTCAATAACCAAGACAAAATCGCAATAAGCTTCTTATCAAACCCATGAATTAAAACCGATTCTAATACTTTGATATCTTTAATTTTTATATTCATTATAATTTATCCTCTTCTAATTCTTTTAATAAATTTTGATATCCACAGATCAATACTTCCAGTTGATGCCGTAAATTATGATAACTTTCCTTCTTTATAGATGTCCCTGGATTATGAGTCCTTATACTGGAAACAAGATCATCTCCTATATATGATAATTTTTTAGATTCTCTGAATAATTTTTCCATTAATCCTTCCAAAATAGTTTTATTGCAACTCCAAATATAGATACTATAAGCATCCCAATGGCCTTCCATTGTCGATTTATTGTCCGCCAAAGATCTTCTCTGGGACATGATGCCTGAAAAGTTTTGACAGTCATAAACGTCCCATCAGGAGAGATGAAAGATTCAAATTTTTTATGAAATCTTGCCGCCTCTTCATTATTTAGTTTAATAATTTTACATAATTCATCGATTTTTCCATTATGTTTAATTAACAGATCATGATCAGTTGAATTTTCCATTAGAAAATTATCTCCAATTTAGAATTATAAAATATCTTTGTTTTTTATTATATCAAAATATCTTTGCATTAATTGATTTTGACTTTCAGTCAATTGACCGATCCTTTTTCTAACATTTGTAGTTTGTTCTAACTTTTCAAGTTTATTAATTAAAACAGTTATTTTTTTTAATGGCTTTGAAAAATTTTCATAAATTTTCATTTGTTTAAAATCATCAGCATTAGTCTGAAGGAAGAGTCTTTTATCATTTGTTTCTTCAAATACTTTTTTAAATTTTCTGAATTCTTTTCCTTTTTTATCAAAGTCTTGTTTTTCAATAGACGGCCTATACTCACTTCCTCTACCAATATTCCAATAAGCCAACTTACCAATAAACGGTAATGATTCCAAAGTTCGTGATTTTTCAATATCAGCTATTTCACCACTGAAAACATCCTTGCTTAAAGAGTCAACAAGTTTAAATGGAGGAAGTATCATTTGACCAATTGTCGTACCAAGTCCCTCTCTTCTTGCTTGCATACGGACAAATCTATTAGCCCCACCCATAGTTAGAAAATTTTCAATTACTGTATCGCTAAACTTTGTTTCCTTCCCCATCATGAAATCTTTAATTTCATCTGCCCCAGCATTGGCAAGTGCAAGGACTCCCATTAATTGAACCATTCTTTTTATGGAACTTAATTTCTGTTGAGTGTTCCCAGTCTTTAGGTCTTTCCAAACCTCATTACGAAATACATCAAGCTGTTTTATTGTAAAAGTTTTTAACATATACAATATTCGCCAATTACCACCTTTTAAATAATTTTCTGGCATTTCGGAAAGTGCTACTGGTTGAAAATCTAATAATCTGGAATACAATAACATCTTTATATTTTCAGATGGGTCAGCAGTAGAGTCTTTAGATAATGCTAAGAGTTCATTAATAACTTTATTAGAACCATTACCAAAAATTGGCTTGAGTTTTTTCATTAATTCAATTCTACCATTTTTTGAATTTGCCTGTCTTTTATATGCATCAAATGCATTATTAATTAAAAACTCTTTACCAATCGAATCTATTCTTTCAAGACCAACACCCTTAAAGACTTTAGAAACTAAATTACTCAATGAATCAGAATCAGCAAATTCTTGAGCCATTCTATCAATTCCTAAATCTTCTTTAGATATATTTGATTTTTTAAATATTGCTTTAGTTAAATTTTTTATATTACTCGGGAGCCTTAATGGATTCCAAATCTCTCCAACATACATACCCCAAGCGGAATCACCAATCTGAGTTACTGCAGCCATTGGATTACCCATAACGTCAATATATGATATATTTTTATATTTATGCACAATCCCAGTAGTACCTTTTTCATGGAATCTGGCATCTAATATATCACGTACAGTCTGTTCATCTTTTTTATGTAACTCTCCAGAAAGCATTAAATCATTAATATAAGCTCCGATATTTTCTGTATAATCTCGTTGATTTTTATATTCTTCAAGTTTAATATCATAGTCTTTAATATTTTCTTGTAAAAGATCTATCCTTTTATTATGAGATTCAATTAATTTCTGCTTATCATCGTTAAGTAAACCATCATTATATGTAAGGTCTCTAAGTTCTTCAAGTTTACTTACTTCTGTTTGAGCCAGATTTCTTCTTTGTTTTACTTTGGTTATTTGTTGAGGTACTTTACCAAAAAATCTTCTGGCTTCAATCTTTTTTGTCATTGAATAAATATATTGCATTAATGCTGCATCAGAGTCCATATAAAATTTAGCATATTCTTCTGGAATAGTTTCAAAAACTCTACCTTGAATATTACCTGGCCCACCAATTCCAGAAGAACCGCCAAGAATAGTATTACTAATAATATCTGCTTTAAGATCAGGATACCTTTGTTCTAACTCTGTTGTAGTAATACCAAGTTTATCTGCTTTTTGCTTAATTGCATCCGTAAATATTGGTCGGTGAGAAATTTCCTGCGTTGCTTGTAAGAAACCTTTTTGATCTTTTAAAACACGTGGCCAGTAATTTTCAACAAAACCTACATCAAAACCAACATCTATAGCATCTTCTCTAATTTGATTCAATGTTTCTCGAACATTATTATAATTATCTTCAATATCATATTTTTGAGCAAGCTGAGTTATTTTACTTACATCAGAATTTTTACGTGCCGAATCCCATTCAGTTCGATCATTTGGAGACATTTTTTTAGCTTTTTTCATCATTGGATAAGCTTCTTTTAATGCCTCAGTAATTTGCCCAGAAGTTTTAAAGTCAAGTATTTGTAACTTTGCAGATAATCCTTCCAACCCGATGTTTTTAAGTCTTGTAGATATTGGAGTTAAACTTTTTTCTAACATTAACTTAACTTCAGATGTTTTCATTTTGGTAGATTGTTGAATCTTTTTTAAAAGACTTTCTTTTTCTTGGACTCTTTTGAGATGTTGTTCATTAAAATCTTCCTGTGCTGATAAAGGTTCTTGCATTTCAAAACTTACATCTTTAAATAATTCTTCAAGATTTTTATTAGTTAATTCAATGGATTTTTTTATCGCAGCAGTCTTTAAATCTCCTAAATATAAGGGTCTATTAGTTCCAGGAGTCAATCTTTGTGCATCCATCCACCATCCAGTTTCTGGGTCTCTATAGATTTCTTGCAACATTCCTTTAACTTCAAATTTCCAAGATTGATTATCTTTATCCCATTTAGGTTTTATTTCGTCTAAAAGTTCATTAATTTCAAGACTTACATCTTTATTAAAGTGAACAATTGCATCTTTTTTTAATATGCCTTGAGTCTTATATGGAGCTATATTTTCACGATCCTTTTTATCCCAGTCCATACGAGCACTAACATCTCTGGCCTCAATCTCACCAGCAAGTCTACGATATTGATCATGAGCTTTTTCTGAGACTAATTTCTTCAATTTCGGCATATTCTTTTTCAGCCAAAGATATGACTCAGTTTCTTTTTCAGTCCTTTGATCTGGCTGTTTGAGCATAAGTTCTTTAAAAGTATTAAGTTTTTGAGTTAGGTCAGTGCCAATATCTGTATTTTTAAGTGTAGGTTTTCCACCTTTTGCAAATCCTTCAATTCTTTGAATGGCATGTTGAAGTTCGTGAACAAGTGTCTTCTTTACTTCTTTTTGAACATCACCTTTTTTTTCTAAATTATCTATCCAAACTGAACTTAATTCTATTTTGTTAGTTTTACTATTATGTGAAGCTTTTACTCCTTTAGGAAGTTTTTTCAATTCAAAATTGACATTTTTTAATTCAGGATATGCTTTATATAATTCAGGATGTTTAAAAACATTTTTAAGCGTCAATGGTATACCAAATTTTGATTTTAATTGAGTTACTAATCCTTTAATATTCCATTCAGTTTTGCGATCATCAATTTCAAAACGCCATTTATCATCCATCCCAAGAAACCATCCAGTTTCTTTACGAATAGATTCATTATCTACTCCAGTCTGCTCCAATTCAATTGCTTTATTTAACATTGATTTGTCTGCACTACTGGCTTGCGCTCCAGCATATGTGAATTGAGGCAAATTAGTATTCTCTGTCAAACCATCAGTAGTTCTCTCATATAGTTTTCCACTTTCAGTTTCTCTCGCCAACCCAGATGTTGTTTGAAATTCTTGATTACCAGTAACAACTCTACGCCCCATAATATAAAGTTGATTAAAGAAATCCATTACTTTTTGAACCAGCTTACCAAATGAAGTATTGCGATATTCTTCTCTGGAAGTCATTATCTGAGCAAACATATTTGCTCTGTTTTCTTTCATCCGTTGGATTGAGTTTTCATGAGTACTAAGCTCAAATTGAAGTTTATCTAATTTACGGAGTTTATTAAATTCCTTATTAAGAGCTGAATCATCTTCTTTGGTAACTATACCAAGATTATCAAGTGCATGTTTATTTTCATGCCAAAGAGTTTTATTATCCGCAAATTCAGAATCAAGTAGAATTTTATTCCCTAAAGTAATTCCAAGAATTTTATCATTTTTTGACATCTGTCCAGTTTGGACTGCATATTCAATGAAATTATCTCCAGCATTTTTAATATTTTCAAATATGATTCCTTTACCATTTTTTAAATTAATTGATATTTGTTTCTTATCATTAATAAAAACATTTTGTTCAGGAAAGATTTTTTGGATATCTTCAACTTGTATTCCTTGTCCAGGAGTTTGATTTTGACGGAGCTCAAATTGTTCTATGTTTGGTTCAGTTATTGCCTCTGTACCAGTTTCCCCTTCGGGTATAATTTCTTTAAATCCTGTAGGCTTTTCCCCTCGTGCTGCCCTGTCCCCTGAAACCTCACGATCAGTCTTGCTTTTTCTGAGGGCAATATCTGCTTCTGTTGCTGTCTTTCCTGTTCCATAACTAAAACTCCCATTTAATTGTGATATAATATTACCATTTTCATCAACAAAATCTATTGGATTTTTATCAAGATAATCATTCGCTTTTTGTATGGCATTATCAACATTTTCTTGTGTATCACTTTGAAATAAAAATTCATCTCCAGAAACATGAAAGGCATCTGGATGACCTTCAAAGGCTTTTCCAATAACTTTTAATAATTCATCCCCACTCTCATGACCAAAATTATCATTTGTCCATTTTAAAGAATCAACATCTATACTTACTTGTATTGGTTTCTTTACAGATTCTTCATAAGCTCTTTTATTTCCAAGACCTGTTAAATGACTTGTTTTAAGTTCAGTTCGCATTTCATCAATCGTCATTTCATCAATATGCTTACGTCGAGTGGTATCTATACGTCTTGGTTCAGCAATCCGTTTTTCTTGATCAACTTCAATTTCTGCTTGTCGACGATCTTCTTGCTCAATTGGTGACATAGCCATATTAGACATTACTATGTCTTTTGGTCTTAATCGATTAGCTTCTTGTTTCCATTGTTCAAATACCTCATCTTCTGTAAGCCCTATACTCCAATATTTATCACCAGCTTTTCTTTGCCAGTCTCTAAAAGCAGTATCTTCATCGGCAATTACTTTCTTTTTTTCAATTTGATCTTTAATTTCAGCCGCTATATATTCAGCAGCTCTGTCTCTTTTTTCACCTATAGAAAGTTCTTTCACTCCTGCTGACTCAATTGGCCTGCCATATTGATCAACAATATTAATAGCAAGCTTCCCACCTAATTTTTCCGTAGCAGTATCTATAAAATCTTTTGCCATTTCTATTTTATATTTATCGTTCTTAGTGGGAGATTCAATGTTTATATCTACAGGAATTTGTAATTTTCCTTTTTTTAATTTTTGTAACTCTATCTTATCCTCACGACTAAATCTATCAAGCCTTATAGATAATTCTTTCAATTGATCTTGATTAATATTATTCTTTTCTCTTTCTTGTCTTTCAAAAGCATCTAATTCTTGTTCTGCTGGGAGATATGTTTTGTTTATAACTTGTTGACGTTCTCTTTGTGCATTACTAATAATATCTCCTTCTCTTTCAAAAATCCTTGCCGAGTCTGCTGCTGGCGATTGAGAAGGATGTAAACCAAAAGACATAGCTGATTCTTCTGCTGTACTTGGTTGACCTCTTTGAATAAATTCATCTGATGGTGATATGTCTTGTGGGATGATATCTTGTTCAGGTATGTTCTCTGGAACGACTTCTGGCTCTGTTAACTTAGTTTCAGTCATTAATCGTTCTTGCAACTGCATCGATATATTAATTTGATCATTTAGAGAAGCAGTTAATTCTTCAATTGGCATATTAAGTTCAACAGCCTTTGCTTCTAATGCTTCTGGATTATTCAACAAAGTATTAAAACCAGTTAAATCTTTGTCTATTTGAATAAGTGAATTATTAATAACTTCTGGGCCATTAGAAATAATATTTTCAGCTTGTGCATCAATCTGTTTATTTTTTTCAGCATCAATAGATGACTCTCCAGTTTTAGTAGCTGAATCTCCAGTAAAGACATTAAATCCTGCACCCATTGTCATACCAGATAAAAGACCAGTTGCCCCAGCTTCACCGACACCATCTAATAGAGGCTTATCAAGTGCAGCATTGAGCCATACCTGTTCCTGCATTGATTGTGGAAGCTCTTCAAAAGCACCTTCAGAAATACCTCCACCTAATATTCTTTTTATAATTCCAGTCTTTGTAACATTGCTACCGCCTGCCAAGAAAGTATCTGGGTCGGCAAAACCAAATTTTTCAGCAACTCTACCTCCTGCAACTGAAAATAATCCTGTACCAATACCAGAAGCTACAGAAATTGCTGCTTGTTTTGGAGTTAAAAGCCCATCATCAGTTTGTTGCCTAACACTTTCAGCTGATGCTCCTGCACTTACGAGTCCTTCACCCATTGCAGAAGAGATAACCTTACTCCAAGTTGGAGTCATTTTTAACAATCCAGAGGAAAGTAGTTTTTTTGCTGCTGCTGCTCCTCCCAACATTTGTGGGGCTGATTCAAGTATTGCATGTCCAATAGTGCTTGGATTTTTAATGCTTTCTTTTATCGTAGGAATAAAACCTTTTGCTTGACTTACATTTTCAAAAGCTTCTTTTTGCGCTGGTGAATATTGTCCATACAACATCTCTTGTGTTTTTTCAGGATCATAGCCAAGATATTTCTCCATTCCTTTACCAACATAGCCAAAAGTAGGAATATCAGCCAAGCCAACTACTGATTCACCGACACCAACTACTCCTTTAGCACCTGTGATGGCAATATCTTTTAATGTTCCACCAAATGTTCGTTGATTTGATTCTTTTAAACTATCTCTCCCCATTGCGATATAATCATCATCAGTCATATCTTCAAAATATCGTTCTGGGCGAAATAATGGACTATTTTTAATCTTTTCTTCAACCGCACGATGACCAGCATCTAAAAATTGTTGGTTTGGATTAACATCTGTTGATAAAGAAGATAAATTTTGTTTCTTTTTTTGGTTATCTAAGTCTTCATTATTATAATCTGATAAATTCATAATTACATACCTATCTGATCTAATTTTTTAAGATATTCTTGATAATTAGGGTTTGGAATACTTTGTTTTGTTCTTGATCTTCTTGGCTGACCATTAACATTACTCCAAGTATATTTTTTAATTTCAGGCGCTTCAACTTGAAATAATCGTTGTGGCTGTCCATCTTTTTCTCCCCATAAATATGAACCCTGGACTGATGGATTTGTATAGCCTGATAATGAATTTTGAGGTTTATCTGATGATAGATTTTGAGCACTACTTGGTAATGATTGTAAAGGTGGCGCTGAAGGTGGAGTTGGGGCTAAAGGTGCTTCTGGAATTGCTTCTGGAATTGCTGGACTCATCAAAGGTGATGATAAAGAATTAGCTCTGCTTTCATGGATTCTATTATCTGAACCAACCTCGAATCTTCTGCCTCCTTCTGTTGTTGCACTTCCATAGCTTTGCAAATTATTTCTTTGTAATCTTTCTGGTCGTGCCCCTGCTGGTTGTGCCATACCTGAAGTCCTTGTATATCTTTCCATATAATTAGTGACTTCATCATCTTGATTTTGTCTGATTTCTCCAGCACTTAATGCTTTACCTGTTCTTGGATTAGTCCATTGATTTAATAATGATTTCTCTTTCCATACTGGCTGTAATTTATTATATATATCCTTTCGCATATTTGCTGTTTGCAAAGGAGTAAATCCACTACCTTTTGAAGTAGATTGAGCATCTTTGGCAGCCTGAATATTTTTTGTAGTCCGAGTATTTTTGCCAGCTTCAATCATGGCTTGTCTTCCAGTTTGCCCACCTTGCCTGCTGGCAGATAATGCCATTTCTTGCTGTCTTTTTTTAGCGGCAATTCTATCTTCTCTTCTTCTTGTTTCATCTCTTGCTTTTCTGTATTCGTCTGTCGTTTCACCAGTTTGCATTATTTGCATCTCCTATTAATCGGCACTATTTATTAATAACTGTAAATTTCCAGATACACCAAAATCACCATGCAGATAATTATTTATAAGAAACTCTTTTAATGCATCTATTAATGCTCCAGAAGTTATTTTTTCGCAGTCCATAAAACTAAAAGAACTTAGGTTCGTAATATCTTCTTTTTTATATATTACTACATGTGCATTTGGTATAGTATCCCAATTTGTCCCAGTACCATAACCACTTCGAGTAAAACCAAGAGTAAGATAGAAATCTACAAAATAAACTATGTTACTTTGATAAGTAGAAACAATTATAGTATCTTGCTCCGTAATAAGATTAGTTCCACTCTCAGAAATATTAGGTATTCCACTTGGATCACCATAGGAAACAGTCAAGCTCCTGTTCATTGTGAATATTAACGAACTATCCCTATCATAATGATTATGTACATCACCAGTTACTATCGAAGCATTGTTAGCTCCATGCGTAGAGGAAGATGTAATAGTATGTAGTTTATCAATAAATGCTATAGGAGTAGGAGAAATATAATCACCTAAATAACTAATAAAGCAAAAAGATGTAGGTAATATCGTTTTTGTAGCACTATATGTTCTTGAGGAAACTGAATCTGGTATATGCCCAATTTTTTCTATATCATCTACTATTTCTGTTCCTGTATAAGATGAATCCAAATCTTTTGTTAGTGAGCCTCTTTTAGCTTGATCTATAGTAATTTCTGTTACCTTATTGCGAATTATTGTAGTTATCCCGTCTGCACTTGAACTCTCTTCTGTATCTGTAGTGATAACATATACAGCCTTAGGAATAAAAATAGCAAAAATATAATAATTACCAAAAACAGTTACGTATTTTTTATCAGGATCAAAGATAATTTCTTTATCTTTAGATGTATCCCAGAGAAGTGCATTAACATAAGTAGAAAACTTTAGACAATCAGAAAGACATCTTGCTGGAGTATTAAAGATATGCCCAAGGCAATAATAATCATTAGCACAATTTACTATTAATAAAGAAGTTTTATCCTTTAGACATCCTGCTTTTGCCAAAGCCACTACCCTGCAACCATCTTTAAATTCAAAAGGTTCTTGAGAATTAATATGGATACTTGCAGTTCCCCAACCTGTCTCAATAGTATTATTTTCAAAATCAATATCTTTTAAATCATTAACAGCACTCTTATAAACCTCTCCCTTTTCTAAATCACTTGGAGTCACTTGAAGTAAATTTGCATCACCAGTAGCTTCTTCAAAAGTTAGTGGTACTAATACATAAGTACCTTCTAAAATAGGTGCTTCTTCTTTAGACTTGAGTAATGCAGAACAAGCATAGCATTTACCAGACTTTCCAGGACAACCTTTAGGTTCTGCTAAAGCCTCAGGAAATGGATATTTTCTTTTAGGGCTAACATAATCTCCGACACAAAATAATATAACTTTCATTCCCTCAGTGTATTTGGTAAAGTCAGTAGAACTACAAGTTACTACTTCTTTCTTTGTACCTCTACAAATTTCCACATTATACATAATACCATTAAACTTGTCTTCATGCTCTGTTTCAGAATTAAACATATCATGGTAATAAAAATAATTATTCTCATGATTAGTTTCATTAGGGTATTCTCCTTCCATAGCATCAGAATTGATAACCCCAAGTATTGTACCTTCAGTAAAATAAGTAGTACACCAGCAATATTCTTCCTCTGTTATAACTCCCTTTCCACCAACTGGAAACAATGGAGGAACATAAATATCAATAGTATCTATTCCTATTACTGATGTACAAAGCACAGAAACACCACTACTAAACTTAACAAGTCTTCTATTCTGCTGCAATCCTTGAAATCTCATAGCACTTTTTAAGATTTCAAGCTGCCTAAGTCCGAAGAACTTCAACCTGTTTGCATTATATTTATCGCCTGAATATTTAAAGTTTATTGACAATGTTTATGTTTCCGCATGTGGATAATAATGTTGTTCTGAAAGATTGGCTGAATTACTAAGGCTATGATTGTAACTATAACCTTTTGTAATACCTTGACTGACAGAATCTCCAAGACTTGCACTGGCGTTGACAGAACTTAATGCACTTGCTGCAAGCTGTGCTGAAATATTACTTATAGCCTTTTGTCCTTCTATAGTTAAAGACAATCCACCAAGATAACTCTGTAAAGCTAATTCAGCCTCTTTCAATGATAATTCTGTTTGATTAGTGGCTTGACTAATTCTTGCTTTATACTCTTCAATCTGGGCATCCAGAGTCACGGCAAGAGACTTAGCATCAGCCTCATAACCTGCGATCTTATAACCATAGACTTTTGCAATATTCTCTACTATACTAAGTTCAGTTCCAACTCTTACCTTATAAGCATCTATATCACTTTGATAAATACTCACTAAATTGGAATTACTTTCAGTTACTATCGAAGCCTTAGTCTTTTCAATTTCTACATTTAAAGCAGTTGCCTGAAGTCTACTGGCATAAGCTTCTACTTTAGTAGTATAAACTTTAAGAATGACATCTGCGGCTGTCTTAGCAGATTCCAGCAATCTACTTGCAGTAGCATTAAAAAGTTCCTTTTCCTGACCTTCTAAATTAGTTGCCGCAGTAATAATAAATTGACTCTGTTCTTTTGCAATTCTAGCCTGCTCTATAGTAATTTCAAAATTTAATTGCTGGTTGTTTCTATTAATCTCTTTTGAAATTTCTAACAATCTGCCAGAAAGCATTCCAGGTGGAATCTCATAACCCCTTGAAGCAAAATAATCTTCAGTCTCGGCATAAAGCCTTTCATTTTCTAAGACCGTTCTATCTCTTGCTCTTTCCCAGAGTGCCTCTTCAACATCTTCTCCAAGACCAGTTCCACCTTCTTCAATTGCTGTCTGGACAGTAGAAATGATCAAATCATTCAAATTGCTTGAATAGTCACTCTCATCATAATTAAAATTAATATCAGGTTCAACAACATCATAAGAAGGAATCGTAATTGTAGGGATAGTGATAGAGGTAAAAGTTGGTCTATTTGGTGAATCTACACTATTTGGAGTAAGTTCCGCATTACTTGGAGCTTCTGGTCTTAATGAAGTTAAGTTATTTTCAAGTGTCATTTCTTGAAAATCATAATTAATATCTGCTTCTGGTGTATTAATACCATTAAAAAGATTAGCCAGTGTTTCAAGATAATATTTTGCAGTAGTAATGGCATCATCAGCATATGCTTGAGCACTGGTAAATTTATCTTCAACAATTTGCCCTGCCTCATTAGCTCCCATGGAATAACTTGTATATGGAACACTTGCTACAGAAACTGTCATATTAAAACTCCTTTCTTGCTTTATTAATACTTAAATAGAATTACAGGCTTTGCTGTTAATGTATCAAGACTAAAATCACATCCAAGAGTATTTTCAATTTTTATTTTCCAATGCCTACCTACTTGTATTCTTCTCCCTGTCATAGAGCCATCTGTTTGTATGTTCCCAGTTGTCGTAGGTGCAAGGGTAAATGATTGTTCAGTACCTTCATCAGCTGTTAAAATTAACCTTATATCTCCGGCTGCTTCGTAACCTGCCCTAATTTTTCTTATTCTTTTCAGGTTGGGTATCCCCCAATCACTGGTTACCAATTCTGCAAATGCGTCAATATTAGTATTATCATCATCTTGAGTATTATCAAGATCAAAAATACCATCTTCATTAAAACCAATAAAAGTACCATTAATTTCAGCGAAAGAATTAAAGTTATAATTAATATACTGACTAATTGCCAGGTTCTTTAAATTCATCGCAAGAGTTAAATAATCCATTTTTAATACCTACTATGTCTTAATATTTCATCAGTAAATCTTCCTACCACTCTACCTCTACCATAACAAATAATTACTGGAAAAATAATATTTCCATTTGCGACAATCGCTACTTGTCCTGTACTTTCTAATTCAATTAATTCCAAAAATATAGCAACATTTCCAAGTGGTCCAAGAAAGGCAGTAGCATTACAATTAAATAAAGGTAGAATTTCCTGAGTTGTCCCAGTAAGTGAAACTGTCCCAGAACTATTACATGCTATCAAAGGTAGAAAATCATTATAATTTCCAGATATTCCAAGCAATCCAGTAGAAGAACAATCTAAAAAAGGAAAAGTTATTGCTCCAGTAGCTCCACCATAAGCAGAGATTGTCATTATTTTTAATTGTACATTTGTATTACCAGCAACTGCAAGTGTAATAACCTCAAAAGAGGGAATAGTATTAGTTACCGCACTATTACCATTGTAAACAAAAATGGATTTTATAATAAAACCTGTCACAGCTACTGCGGCAGTACTTATAAGTATATCTTTTCCTGTATCAGGAACACCAAAACTAACAAACTGACCATCAGTAAGATAAATTAATTTTCCCGTTAATGATAATCCTTCAGTAGTAAGTATTCCATCAGAAAGTAAAGTATTATAACCAAATTTTAAGTTGGGACAAACTACGGAAAAAGTAACACCAGCAGTTTCTATGAGATGTTCAATATAAAATTCTGGTGTCTCTAAGACCAAAAAATCTTTACATGCCAATAGTAACTCACCAAAATGAAAGTATGGAGCAATTGTAAATAACTCAACATTAGTTAAGAATGCCACTTCTCTGAAAATCTCTTTACCAGCAAAACAATTATATTGAGCAATACCAGAAAAAACTAACTCTTCAAGATAAATAACCTCCAAACCTTCTGGAGCAATCTTGCTACTCTTACAACTATAATAATTATAAAAAGGAACTATCTTTTTTGAGCTAATAATTTCAGGAAAATCTAAAGTATCTAATATTATTGCATCATAAGTAGTCATATTCTAATATTTCTTATTATTACATTTTTAATTAAATTAGCAACTTTATAAAGATTAAAAATAAAATGATACCTTACTGAAATCAATTTCTCAAATTGCTTTACTGGAATCATTTTACATTTATACACAGTATAAAATGGAACTATTTTATTACTCATTATTACATCCGGAAAAGAAGTAAATGCTAATACTCTTGCATCATAAGTAGCCATTACAATACCTCTCTGTCCTCTTTTATAGCAATACCATCTTCAAGATACCGATAAACAGCATCACAAATTCTATAAGTACTCGTTCCATCTGGATTATTATCCCAGGTTTCAACGGTAAGAGTATCAGTAGTATTACTATTAACTTTCCGTACTGCTCCAGATGCAGTACCATCTACAATAAGTATCATCTTATTTTGCCATTCATTTGTAGTCCAACTCTTTGATGTATCTACCAAAGTTGTATTTGTTACACTGGTAGGTGTTCCTTGTTCTGGCTGATTGCCAGTTTGTACTGCAAACATATCATGCATTGTTACAGTATTACTCATTCTAATCAAGCCATTTAAATCCAGCCAGCCTAAAACACCTTGAAAACTATAACTTCTTACCAACATAGGTACTAAGCCATATTGCCCTGTTCCAGCATCAGGATCAAGATAATTACTTGATATTGCAGAAACTCCAAGTGCATAATCTGTACTAATACCATCCTCATCTCCAACATGATCAAATCTACAAAGTTCTGAAAGATTTGTAATTAGCGAACTATTACTACTTATCATTGCAGGACAAGGATTGACACCAATAAAAGCTCCAGAAGCATAATCCCTTGGCAACGAATCAACAGCAATATGAGTACCATCTACTATTGATTGTACAGTTAATTGGTCTCTTCCTTCATTATTTATCCCAACAATTTGAAATTTCTGTCCCTTATTAAAACCAGAAGAGTCCACTACTGGCAATGATATACCAGCACCAGTATTTGCCAGTGCTGTAGTTGTTGTAATAGTATCATAAAAGAGTTTATCCAAAAAACCGACAAATTGTTGATTATTAGTTGTAAACCCACCAATAGCAACAAAATCAGCATTACCTACCATAAACATTTTTGTACTGATCTCCCATTCTACATTATCATAACTGCTACTCGCATAAGCCTTTGTAGTACCCACATGAGTAGAATTATTCCAATAAAGCCAAAGAATAAAAGTAATCTCAGCAGTATCTCTTACAAGCTCTAAGTAAATATAAGGATGATCACCAGCACTACCATTTGTCTTATATACTTCACTATTAGCATCTAAAGTATCATGGCTTGTCCAGCCAGCAGCAATCATAAATGCTTGAATATCTGTCCACCAATCATCAGAAGTATCGTAAGTTTTGTGTAAAGCTATATCAGCCATTTTCTTCTCCTTTTCGATTAAACATTCTGTAATGTAACAGTAATTCTAACCTTCAAAGTATCACCATTTTCAACTGGTAAACCCGCAGTAAACTTTGCCGCTCCATACATAACTTCACCAGAAGCAGCTACATCGGCCTTAGTATTAATGCTTACTAATGCTGCCCCATAAATTGTAGTTGTGGAAACGATACTAAAAGCCGCTGTACTACTATTTGCAATACTTCCATTCGCTGCAGCATCATCTGTCCAAGTAGGTCTTGTACTTTCAGAATATTCAGCATCAGCTTCAGTAAAACCAGGTACGGCGTAAGTATCAGTAAGTAATGGTGTATAGTCATCAGTGAAAATACTTACATACCAAATTGCTTTTGATGACCCATTTCCAAGTCCAGTCTGAAGTAAATAATTAAACCCTTCCGTTGTGGTTACATTATGACAATTTCCCTCTTTAACCAGTTTTCCATCTCTCCAGAGTTCCCAATTATAAATAGATGTACCTTTAGCAGTAATATCCATACTTTTTCCTTACCTTTTATTATGTAGGGTTATTAATCTCAATATCCCAAGGTTTATTTTTATAAATTGAATTAACAATAACACTTGTGGAATTAGTCTCTGTAACATACATTAAAGTATTAGTACTTACCTTGCCAAGTACCAGAAATGTTATATTATTCGAAGAAGTAATAGTTATTTCTACCTCTTCACAAGTAATTCTCCTACCTGAAACAGCTCCAGTTTTAGGAGCACTAAAGTTAATAGTACTAATATTGCTTGAACCAACAGAATAAGCAACTGCCTGAGCATACGTTGATGGAGCAGTATGACAAATCATCATAATTGTTGCATTTGTCTTAATATAATTAAGTGCAGCATCTAAGGCATCAGTAGATATATATTTCATAAGTTAACTCTTTGGTTGTGTTAATGTAAAAGTATCTATTGTTATAGGTAAAGAGACTTGGATTGCAGTGCTACTGAGAATCAATTGACTGCCAGCAGTAGATACATTCCCATCAAATCTTATGGCAACTGTGCTTTCTCCTAAAATATAAGCATTATTATAAAACCTAAACCATCCAGCAGTACCTATTGCAATACCATTTCCTGACCAAGTCTCTGCAACAGCCTTAGAAAGTTCACCATCAACAGCAGCGTCAAACTCTAAACCGTTGCCAGGAGCACCGCCTACAAAAGCACCAGAACTTTCTGTAATAGAGACAAGCTTAACACCTGTTTCAGTAGCATCAGCATTTGAAGGTTGACTGCCGCTATAAATATCCAATACTCCATCTTTGAGTAATTCTCTTAAAGAATTATCATCAGTACCATCACCCATCAGTTCTGTTACTAAACCAGTACTTAATCTTAATGCCATCTTTCCTCCTATGGTTGTAATGTCACAATATATTTTCTATTTTTAAAAATTCCTGCTCCAAAAGCAACTCCTGGATAAGTTACTTTATCTTCAGAAAGATTTACAAAATTTCCACTTTTAAAACCTGCTGCAAGTCCTTTCCCAGTGGCCATTAATACAGCCTTTCCACCTTCTTCAGCCTCTCCAATTTGAGACATCATAACAGTAATGTCAGATCCTTCCACTGCAGGATAGTCAGCTACTACTACTCTTTCAAATTCATTAACTGAATTACCTCTATAAAATACAATTTCTTTTTCGTTTGAGATATAGATACCATCCATTACCGGAGCAAACATTCTAATAGTAGAACTTTCTATGATTACATTTCTTGCAAGATCAAAATGATTTCTGGAATTTGCTTCACTAAAATAAATAATCTTATCTGTGATAATGTAAATCCTACCTTTATAAAATCCCAACATATCTCCAACTACTGGACCAGATAAAATTCTTGTCTCAACAGTATTATAAGAGGTAGCTATCCAAGGATAGGACACTCTATCATTGACTCTACCAGTTTCTACTCCATTACAATAATAAACATCTTCTCCAATCTTAACATATTTCATCCTTCTTCCGATTGTTACCTGCCTAATAGCATTAGTACTATAATTTGCTTCCAAAACAGTTAAGGCATCACCAATTACACAAAGAGCATAATTATTACAAGAAAAACCACTATGATAATTTCCAATGATTTTTCTTTCAAAACCTTTTCTTCTTGAAATTCTACCAGTATCATCAATATCTATATTTTTACTGGCAGCTAAGTCTTGAACTCCAGTTTCAGGATTAAAGTTGATTCTTGCAGGATCAGTTTCAATATTTAAACCTTTTGTACCTTTAAATAATAGCATAATTATCTTTTTAGTGTTTTATAACTAATTTGGAATAAATTAAAATAAGTTAAAATTTCTATCTTCATAAGGAATAAAAAGTTCAAGTATTCGAGCAGCATTAAAAAATAAAGTCATATATTTTTCAGTATTTGTTTTAGCTTCATCAATACCATCTTCAATTAATTCAAAAATTTTCCAACAGACATGATTAACTAATAATCCACGATGCAAATGACTTGGAATCCCATCTGGAAGGTCAGCATCAACGGTCATAGCGACTGGAAATCTATAATAATGAATCGTAATCTCGGCAGAAGAAGTAGGGATTCCTTGATAATAAAAATTCTTACCAGTCTCGCAACATTCAACTATTGCACCAGATTTATCAAGTAACGGATATACTTCAACAAAAGAGATGAAAGATTCAGCGATGTCAATTTCATTTCCTTCAGATGAAGCAACAAATTGTAGAGTACGTTGAAAATTGTCAGGCATTGCGACATGAGCAGCATCAACCAAGGTTTCAATTGTCCCAATAGTTAACAATTCTGGTAAAGGAGGAGTTAACCAAGAGCCTAAAGTAGATTGAACTCCACCAGAGACTTCAGATTGTGCTTCATTTAAACGAGCTATGATATCACTCTCTGTAAAAGAACTATCTTGGATGACTCTTTCTACAGCAGCAACTAACTCTGATAAAATCATTATAAATCATCTCCAGTAATTGGGGTAGTGATAAAATAACCTTCTTCAGGATCTATTGGAGTAACATCTGATTCCAAAGTTTCATCATCAACAGAGATAATAAAATTTAACGGCTCTTCTTTCCTCAATACTGGAACAGATTGTTTTTCTCCAAGTGGTTTAGGAGGAGTAAATTGTTCGTGTTTGGGTTCCCAGCAAGTATCTGCACAGACAAACCAACCATCCCAAGTCATTCGACAATCAGATGCCAATCTTGCAAAACCACATCTATCACAAATGACTTTATAATCACCAGGTTTATAAGACATAATAAATCCTATTAAAATTTTTATTAAACAACACCACCTCTTTTTTTTGTCTTAATAGCATGATCAAGAAATTCCACTTGTGATATCATAAGTTTATCTACTTCATTTATTAAGAGGCAAACCTTTTTATATTTTTCTTTTGAATCTAAGCATGTTATATTATCCGGATTTGACCATGTTTTTGCAACCTCTTCAATAAACACATCAAAAACAATTTCATTAATTTTTGTTAATAAACGATCATATTTTTGTTTATAATTTAAAGTCATGCCAATTTATTTTCCATGCCAATTTATTTTCCAAGATTTTCTGCCATAATAGCCAGATCATCTCCATCTACATCGCCATCATTATTTAAATCGCCAGGAGTTATGACTTCTGCACCAGTTACGCATCCAGGCGCAGTGATATCTACAAAAACCTCAAGAACATCAGACTTTACACCAAAATTTTTAGTTTTATCAAATGCTCGAAACATAAAAAACCAAGTACCAGGTTCATAACACCAAAAACTTGTTGTTGTATATTCTGGAGCAACAATTTTACAAGCTTTGTCCATGCCAGTCAAGTCTTTCCATATAGCCTCATCATCTGTTCGGCTTTTATAGATGGCATATCCGCCCAGGTCTGTACAAGGTTTTCCATCTGAATTTTCTGTCACCGCATCCCATTTGAACGACAACCAAGTGGTTGTTCTTACGGGATCGGCTAAAGCAACGCTTGATATGAGCAACACGAGACATGCAAAAATAATAATTTTTTTCATAATCTTTTAATCCTTTAAATATCTTCCCCAAATTTTATATTGACTTTGTCCCTTCAACCATTCATTCACATCTGAAGGTGCAGGGTGTTTTAAGTTATAAGTAGAATCAACTCTTTTTAGGTATCCACCATAATCGCTACAAATCTTGGTCATTGGATTTTGAATTCCTGTTAATCCAACAAGTTGTCCAATTATTGCAAGCCAATCGTAACGAGTTCTAAACTTTGGCTTTTCTAAATCAGTCTTGATATTTGTAAATAATTCTGCTTTGTCGAATACAGTCCAATCAGGATTATACCAAAATTTTAACCTGTGATGATCTAAAAATTTTTCAGCCTTATCTAAGCTGAAAAACATCCCTTGACTTGCGAACCAGCCTGGCCTGTAATACCACATTAAATGATTGTAATGACTCTTTTTTCTAATGTTAATTAAACTCGAAACTATATCCCGGTAATTATAACTTAACACTAACATTGGCAATTGGTTAATATCAACATCCAGGATTTCATCTTTTGTTAAAATTTTCATGATTATCCGATCTTTTATAATTATTCTTTTCCTTTTAGATAACCCAAGATACCACTAACGACACTGGAGGTTATTGTGATCATCACCGCCTGATTTTTTTCATTCATCCAAAAAGCTACAATTAAAGAAACTATGGCAAGAATAAAAAGTCCTATAATACATAATTGCTGATCTGTGATTTTCATCTTACAAACCTCCAACCATTGAAGCTGGAACTTTAATATCAGTTGAGACAGGAATATTTTTATCTACAGGTGCATTCACACCTGTTTCGTTCTTATTCCCATTTACCAAGCTCACATTATATGTACAACCAGATAGGAAAAGACATACAAGGATAATAATTCTCTTCATGATATTACCATTCCTTCAAGGTCTTTAGAATCTAAATTCAATATCTCAAATTCCTTAGTATCTAAATTCAATATCTTAATTTCTTTCAAAGCCTCTACCCTGGTTTTAAATTCTACACATTTCTCAAGAGTATAAGTTATCCCCTTGCCTTCTATGAGATCAATGACTTTTTTGCCATTATGGACTAAGCGCCAATCTTTACCGGAGATTTTCTTTTGCTTGATGATAAACTCTCTTGTTAATGGATTGTAGATTGTATCTTCTTTGGGAAATGCTGGATGCTTTTTAGCATCTGCATCTGTTTCAATTCTAAATTTCTTTTCTTTAAGCTTTATCATTTATACCTCAGGATTTAAAGTTACTGTCCAACTATATGTATTGACCAGAATATCTTTATTTACTGTTCCGGCTGATGTTGGGCCGGACATATTAATACCTGAAAAATTAACATTGCAAACTGCTGTTCTGCCAGCGGCGCCAGCGTTGACCACAAGATCAGACATGGCTTTGTCGATTTGGGCGGATAAAGAAATAGCGTTATTATTAAAATAACAAAGTATCATTTTAATTTGTGTTTGAAGACTGCCAGATATGCTCGTAAAATCATTATCACGAAAACTTATTCGTTCTGCTTTTATCCAGGGAAATATTTGTATATTACCTAAATAACTATTTATATGAAAATATATTTTTGTAGCTTCAGGCCATTCTTTTGTAACAAGCTCGCCGGTTAAATGTTGATCCCTAAAATCGAAAACTGTTACGGCATCCCAGTCGCTGACAGATAAAGTATTATCGCCAATACAAGTAACATCATCAGGATTGGCTTTATTGTCTGTCGTACCATCTGCCCAAGTCCAAAGAATATCTGGCGTTCCAGCAACCTCGATGTAAGGCGATAATGTTGCACCAGTGTTGGTGAAATGGAACAGACCGTCATCTTCAACCTCTTCATATTTGTTCATATGACTGTAAATATGTTTTCTGATATGATTTCTAATATGTGATCGTATCATTATCTATCCAATCTCACAATAGCAGTTCCTGACGTAAAATCTCCTGTCTTAAAACCAATTCTATATTCAACTTTCCAAACGTGATCTTCAATAAGCTCTGCCACATTTTCAGTATATTCTTTGACATCTATCGGGTCTGTATATACCCCACCCCGATCATATCGTTTCTGAACAGTTATTGTCCCTTCCCATGTTCCAGTGATAGCAAGATCTATGTAACCAGCACCGCCCTGAGATTTTTTAGGTGTGGCTAACCAATCTGTAAAAGTATTCTGTGCAGTAAGACTCGCTGTTTGATAATCATATCCCATCTGTTACCTCGATAAGAAATTTAATGTAATAAACTTAGTTTTGAGTTATTTATCAGAACAAGAGGGAAAAGGAGAAAAAAGGAAAAAACTCCTGTTCTGATAAACAAGTTAGCTCTTTATAATTGACGTTCATTTATGAACGACAATTAAATCATTACGCTCCAGGTGAACCAAAGATTCCTCTTGGATCAGACCAACCAAAACTACCTCGAAATGTGGCTTTAAACTTAGCATTTTCAGTATCAAAATCCTGCTCAGTTCCAAAAGAATCAGCCCGACGATTCATGTATTTTAGGCCGTCAGGACAATTAGTTTTGATAAACCATGCATCATTGTCTGTAAGATAATGATTTACAGCAACACCTTTTGGAAACTTCTTAGAAGCCCGAAGAGCATTGATGGCGTTAAGATCAGTATGTGACTGTCCAATAGATTCCAAAATACGAAAAGCATCAAATTCCAAATTAGGCGGAATGATCAACTGCTGAGGCATAATCGCAATTGTAAGACCACGATCAGTTGTAAATCCAGCAATATCAATACATGCCTGTTCTAATGCATCTTCACTTAAATCAGCAGCCGTTGAAAGCTCATTACGCCACGTACCACCAGATTTATTTGGATGAGCATCAGAACATAGCTCTATATTATCAGAATTAGTTCCCATAGTATAGGCAGAGTTAAATGCTCGATTAAGTACATTAGCACCAATGATTTCTTTAGTCTGCCGGATTGAAAAAGCTAAAGCATTTGCTCGCCGTAACGCAATAGTAACAGCAATACCATCTTCATACATCTCACGAGTGATAATAAAACCCAGACCATAAGTAATATGAGTATACCGAGAAACAAAACCCTGTTCCTGAGAATCATAGGCAATTCCATTACCCTCAGTTTTTATAGCTGCAAGACCAAAACCAGTAATACCAGCTTCTTCTTCAAAAGCCCGAGTAGAGTTTACTTTTTCAAAAATATCCAAATACTCAATTGGATATTCTTTATACTTTTGCCCAAACCAAGTTTTTACACCTGGGACGAGATCTTTTGCAAAATTACTTGTTGAGATAATGCCCATCAAGACACCTCCTTAATTGATACGATAATTAAACACCAGTGGCCAAGAGCATTTCGTGTTCACGAATGAGTACTTCCCATTTACAATTGTTACCAAGCTCATTATCTGGCCGATTAACTGCACGAAGAATTTTACATTGTGCAACAGTAGCAACAACACCGCTGGAATCAAGTTCCATTGCACTCTTGCCGGTCGTAGTAGATCCAGTAGGGACTGTCACATCAACAGATAGTCCTACAGATTCTGCGGCAATAGCACCACCAACACTATCTTCTTGCACTTCAAAAATTACATCCGGGTCATCCACAACCAGGCAATACATTGCTGTAGCGGCGGGACAATATTTCATATTTAAGTTATCTGGATTTACCATAATATATGGATCGAGACCAAAGCCGATAATAACACCACGAATAGCGTTACCAGCAGCGATTTTTGTCACAGTTGGATACATTCCAGTAGCATCTGCTGCACCACCACTTTTAACAGCATCACCAATAAAGAGTGTTGCGGTATTCCCAACTGGAATATAATAAACATTAGGTTTCCCATTCCAGGGAGAACCATTTAAATTTTTGACTGGTTTAAATCCAGCCGGTATATCAAGATTTGACATAAGTCACCTCATTAAAATAAAAAAATTAAGAAATTTGTACTTTTCCATGAAGACCATCAACACCAGGATTTACCAAGTTTCTTCGCAACTCATTTTCAACACTTGTAATTTTATCCTGTGCATTTTTATTGTCTTCTTCGTAATATTTCTCAGGAATTTCCATAAGAACTTTTCGCTGACCATCTCCTTGAGCACTTACACTGTTTCCGAGTTGTTTTGGTTTTCCAGCCTGAGGATCACCAACCATAATATCTTCCTTAACAACTGCATATCCAGCGTTTATAAATTGTTGGAGTCTATCACCTTTATCATTAACAAATCGGCGCACGAAACCAGCTTTTTTCGGTGCAGTTAAGATATTTCGTGTTCCTAAAGGTATTCTTTTTCTCGATTGATCTTTGTTAACTTTTGTAAGATCAACCTTCTCTTTATTATCTGCCAACTTTTCTTTATTATCTGGCATTTTTAACCTTCCCCCTGCATCTTTAGAATATCCTTGATATATTGTTCTTCAGTCATTACTCCAAGTTTTGTAAATTGATTCATAATAGTAGTCTGTTCTGGAGTAAGATCGGCCTTAGTAAAGGTTGATGCAACTTTATTATTCTTTGCTGCTTCAACTGGACTTTTCGGTCCAATAGGTTTAACATTATTTGATTGAAGATTTTCTCCGTCTTTTGATTGATCAGATTGTTTGGATTGCTTAGATTCTTTATCTTCAAAATTTTCAGGAAAGATTTCCATTACTTTTTGCCTAACTACTTTATATATCTTATCTGCGGGAGCACCTTTATATTGATCTGCTACAGTTTCAGCATATGTAGCCATTTCAGAATCAGTTAAATACCATTGGTTATCTTTCACCCATTCATCAAATACTGGATTTGACGAAGATGTATTTTTTGGTTCTGGCAGATTTAAATCTTTTTGAAGATCATCAATTTGTTTATCAAGTTCATCAACTTTAGGGACATCGGCAACTTCAACAGCAGCACGTTTTTGTTTTTTAAGAGAGTCTAATTCAGTCTGCATACGTGATATCTCAGTTTGGTAGACTCTTTTATTATGATCTTTTAAATCATTAATAGAATTTTTTACATCAGATAACTGAGTCTTGAGATCTGTATTATGCCCTTTCATTGTATCTTGAATTTCACGGGACTTCAAGATATAAGTAGCTGCATCAATAGATTCTTTACCCTTATAATTAGCATTCCAACCAATTTGAGTTGCTAAATCTTCAATAGTTACATCAGGCTCGATCTTGGCATCAGCATTCTTAGTATCAGCAATCTTAATATCAGTATTAACATCAGTTTTATTGTCAACTGTTTCTTCATTAGGACTCTTCAAAGCTTCTGAATTTTCAATAGGTTTTGTTTCAGCCAATATATCTTCAATAAATTCCTCTGGCATAGTAACTCCTCTTTTAATCCAATAATATCGCTAAAATATCATTATCATTAATCAAAACATAATCAACATCATCATTACCTTGCATGACAACACCAGCATAACGAGCATAACTTACTCGTTCACCAACCATAGCCCATGGCTCACCATTGTCAATATCTTTCCAAGCTGAAAGACCAATAGATATAATTCTTCCAGAAGTCGCTGCGGCTTGTTCTTTGTCACGGACTGTCACTGGAACAAAAATTCCACCAGAAGTTTTTTCCTTAACTTTGTCTGGTAATACCAGAACGTGGCCACCAGTTGGGATTATGCCTGACTTATTGCTATTTTCCATAAATTACCTTCCTTATCCTAATGTAGACTCTTCATCCTCATAAGTGATATTCAACAATTGATTAAGCCCTTCTATTTGACCAATTGCTTTGTTTGTTAGACCATGCGTGATATCGGCTCGATGCCCGATTGTTAATCCTTCCGATATGTTGTGTTGCAACGTCTGCTTTGCTTTTTTAATCTCATCATAAATCTCAATTGTTACTGGATGTGTTCGCCATTCTTCAAAAGATTCCTTTGAAATCATTGTTGGTAGCTCCTTTATTCTTTAAACAGATAAATTCTTTTTTGTAAAGTTTGATTATAACTTAACATTTCGGATAATTGATGATATAATAATTGCAAATTAGCATCATCATCAATATCAATACCAATACTTTGTAAATCAAAAAACATAAGAAAAGTAGTTAATTTAACAATCTTTTCACCAAGTTCTTTTTGCTCTTGAATAACTCTTTTTTGATATTCTTTCATTTTCCTCCTAATTGTCATTTTCCTCCTATTCTATAATCATCCAATCTTCAGCCAACATATCACTTTGAGTTGCAAACCATCCTGGAATCCATTCTTTTTGAGCATTGTATATGGCAAAATATGGTTGACAATTAAGTGGAGTATCTTTACCAATCCATTTTGCAATTCGCTCAATTACTTTATCAACCACTCCTTGATCATTAAATGCAGATAAACGCAATGGTTTCATATATACTACAAACATATTCTTACCATTCCAACCAGATCGAGCAATCTTTTTTCCTTGTTTCGCTGCTTCAATAGCTAAACCAAAAGTTATTCCGGTGATCTTTCGATAGGCATTTTCAAAGATTTCTTTAGGCCTCCAAGTGATATAGTTTTCATGAGCACAATGATTTGCTCTACCTTCATCAATATACTCGATTAAATATCCTTCATCCGTACCATTTTCATCTTTTGGTAAATCCCAACCTTGATAAATATTATAATCTAAACGATTCATCGGACAAGCTTTGATTTGTTTGACTCCTAAATAGTTTTCCATTATTTTCTCCTTTCATCCTTTTATTATTAACCTTTATTGTTATTTTTCATATTCTCTTTTTAAAGTACTTTTTGTTACCCCTTCTGGTGCTTTTCCAATTGATTGCTGACTTCTACCTAATTCAATTTGATTTACTACTTGCGCTTCACTAATATCGACTTTTCTTTCATCATTGATAATTCCAGCCAATGTCTTTTCACGTCCTTGATATTCACTTTCAATCTTAGCATAATTAAAAGCAGTTTCTGATTTCAACTTGTCAATTTTTGCCGATATCTCTTCTAAATCAGCCTGCATCTTTTGCATCTGCATTTGTTCCATCGGGTCTTGTTGTTCTGATTCTTCATCTGGAAGAATCTTTTTAGGATCAGTGATGTCCATTGCGAGTAAATAACGTCGATTGATTTCTTGATCATTTAATCCTTGACCTCGTAACTCCAGCATAGCTTTTGCTTTCATTAGCCGTTGTAACATAGTAGTATTATTCGGGTCAGATACAGGAATAACATCAAAATCATGTGTGGCGAAGTCAGCTTGAAGATCAGCAGCTTCATCATCTAATACAGTACTATATGTCATCTGATCAAGATATAGAGCATTTAAACGACGTAACTTATTGAATTCTTTATATTGAGCACGATAAATTCTCTTATGAATAGCTGAATAAACTTGTAATCCTTGTTCAATTAGTGCAAGTACACTTTCAGCTGGAACATTTGCTCCAGGTGAATTACCGGCAAGGATTTCTGTCATACCTGCAAGTTCTTTCCCAGCATCAATTAAAAGACCTAATAATTGAAACAACACAGTCGAAGGTTCACGTACTGGCATTGGAAATACATTCTTTTTGAGATCATCACCAGTAACTTCAACATGTTTCCATTCACCAGATTTAACCTGAATTGATTTGCCTCTGCCGAGTTTTAATCCTCTACCAAGGAAACCACTTTGCCGATTGGACAATGACCCAGCGTCTAAGAGTTGATTAATTATAGTGTTTATTGCAGTATTGGTACTCATCAATAAGGAACCAAAACCCATTCCATAAAATCCACCATCGATTGATGGCATAAAAATATAACGAGTAAAATAATGCTCAGGAATTATCTTGATTATTTCATCATTCTCATTACGGATAATTCCATCAGTTGCATATCTTGGAGCGATTCTGACTAATTTCTGAGATTCTTCATGAACAGTTACGATATATGGTTCTTGATAACCATCTCCGTCGAGATCATACCAACGATGTTGTTCAAGAAATAAATGTGGAGTCTCTTCATCAGTATTGCTTGTCTCCTCGGAGGTGGCTTCACCAAGTTCAGCAATATCAAATTTGGAAAAAACTCCTGCATTGATACGCTCTATGATTTCATTATGATAAAGATATATCCGATGTGTAATTCTTGGAGCTCTTTCAAGAGATTCAGTAAAATAATTTACAATCAAATCATTTGCGAAGACCATTTCGGAGACGTTATGTCTTTCAATGCTATTGAAATAACTTTTTTTAAAGGCACAACCAATGGCAGGGAGAGTAAAAAGTAATTGATCTACTCCTTCCTCCCAATCCTGCATCTCGTTCAGCACCTGAAATGACATAAAGTCACAAATACGTTTAGCCCGTTCATATTTAAGATTGTCTGGATCTTTGCCGATTACCTTACCTTTGACAATATCAGTACCTTTAATCATTTCTGGATATGCCCTGGCAGCAAATTGAAGACAGGCATTAATGATTAAAGGATATTTAACATTAGCAACAACTTCTCCAGCATAGGTTTTTTTCTTTACAAGGAGTTTCGCAAGATCGATGATTTGCTTATTGAGTTCTTCCCATTCTTTGCGGCTATCTAAATCAAGTTTATATCCTTCAATGACTTTAGTTGTCAAATCTGAGAGGATTTTTTCAGGTTGTTTTGGAGCAATATTGGTAATAAGAACCATTGCTTCAGCACGCAAGACTTCTTTTTCAATTACTTGAAGAAATTCACCAGATTGGTCAGTATCAGTTATGATGTCATTAACTGGTTCTTCTGATGCCCATACTGGCTTATTTCTATCAGTAGTAGGCTCAGTTAGAATATCTTCGTTCATATCTTCTGGCATTGCCATATTAATAACCTATTTTACAAATATATTTTTTAACGAACTGATAGGCAGAACTATTTGAATCACATCCGTTCCAATTTAAACATTGTTCTGTAGCAAGCCGTATACAAACTGCATCATAAAAATCTCTATAAACTCCAAGATAATAATTTTTTCCATTTAATCTAATTTTAACTACCCACTTAGAAGTTTCTTTATGCCAACTAACACCTTTAATTGTTGATTTATTATTTTTCGCTATTTTTGAATTTCTTACATTACATTGATTAGAAACTTCTCTTAAATTTTCGATTCGATTATCTGTTTTATTCCTATTAATATGATCAATACAGTTTTCTGGAAAATAGCCATAAATATAAAGCCATATAATTCTATGTACTTTATACCATTTTTGTTTTAATCCAACGATTAAATATCCATTATTTGAAACAACCCCAGCTTCTTTATTCGCATTACGAGAATTTATTATATGACGATTTTTCCAAGAATGAGCTGATTTCCAATATAACTTGCCTGTGTTTTTATTATAGGTAAAAAATTTCTGTACTTTTTCTTGTGTTAATTTATTTATTTCCATAATAATCTCCTGATTTATTATATTCCTGGAAAATAAAAAATATGCAAGTCCGTCCAGGAGTCGGCAAAGGTAGCTAACCACCTTGCACACAAATATAATTATTTCATAATTAGTAACCTGTAATTAAATTACAATCTAATGTACTACTAAGTTCGCTTTCTTCCCAGGCTTCAAACTCCCAATAAGGTCGAGCAATTGCCATATCTAACCCTGACATAACTAAATATCTGGTAGCATCCATTAAATGATCATTTTCTTTTACGATTTTACCATTTTCATCTCGTCGATATATTCTAAATTCTGCAAACCAATTAACCAATGAAGCAAATACTTTTAATTTATTTGTACTTAACATTTGCCAAACATTATAAAGACCAGCTTCAACTGATTTGTTAGCATTAAAAAGATTTAAACCTTGATTAATATAAAGTTGATAAAGATTTTGACCATCTACTTGACTACGTCCATGTGCAGCATGGTCAATTACTCCTGGAACCCATACACCACGAGCTTTAATACCTTCAGCATGAATAACTGGTTCAGCCTGGCCTTGGTAATACTCTGAATAAAGATAAGTAATTTTAGAATCAGGATCTGTTGCTGCCCAAATTACAGCATTCTTTTTCCAACCAACATCCATTCCATAACAACGAAGCCAATGATCAGGAATAGCAAAGTCACTTACTGTAATATTATTTTCTAATATCGGAAATATTGCACCTGATCCAAGTTGAGGAATGCCTTTTGAACGAGCTTCTCGTTGATAAGGAGGAAGTGCATCATAGAGTTTTGTCTTCTGCGCTGTTGTGAGATGTGGAGCATCATCCCATGTAGCCATGATTAGCATTTTACTGCCAGATTGATTTTCTTTAATCTGACCACCAGGCAAAAACTGCAAAACTGTCTCAGTTAATCCTTCAAGTGGTGTGAATGTGAGCATTATTAGACCATTTGTAGTCATGGTTCGAGTTACACATTCAGTATAAATTGCTAATGGACATTCTTCATCCAGCCAGATAAGATCTTGTTCAGTTCCTTCAAATGATTTACGTCCTTCGGCATATGATTTTATTTTAATTCTTGAAATTCCACCGGATATATGTTTGATTAAAATAGTATCAACTGCATTAGGTGTACCACCTGCCTTAGGAGTTGTTTTTATTATATATTTTTTTGGAATTAATCCAGTACCATGATCTTCAGGAGCACCAAGCAACTTAAACTGGACAATGTCTCTTGCAGTCGTACTGGTTGTTCCAGCAGCCCAGGCAGAAATTGCTCTGTTGAAACGATGCCCTTCCCACCAATCTGGATATCGTCCAGTCGCATGAAGAACAGTTTCATATGCACCAATACCTTCAGAGTTGTGCGTTACAATTCCACCAGCAATAATAAAAGTATGTTCTGGATGACTTACTTGAATACAAGTACAGTCGGAAATAACATCTTTTTGGATACTTTTAATAATTCGATCAAATGATCTTTGTGGCACTTTATAGCGAGATGCTTTTCTTATCAGACGAAATGGACAAAAAGTAAGTTTTATTGTAATTTGATAAGCTAATTTTCCCTGTTTCTTTGTACCATCTTTGAGTTTATAGGATTTAATTTTTTCTTTAACAACTGTTTTACCGCCAAGAGAAATGACAAGTTGACAAAAATCATCCTTAAGTTTTGGAGATACAGTTGTATAAGACATTGAATTCTTTGTACTGATATAACCATCAGAATCCATTAGTCCAGCTAAAAGATCTTTACGTTGATCAATGGATGAATGTAAATAATCCCAAGGAATATATTTAGTATCGCTATGAGTACCGAGTAAACCAAGCTCTTTAAGATAAGTTGTATATTCATTTGCAGCTTTACCAGCAGTTAGTCCGCCAGACTTAGATATACAATAGGCAAATCGTCCAGCCTCTTTTATGAGTTTAAGTGTATCAGGAATTGTCTTTGCAATATCTTTTATAATTGATTCATCTTGTGAAGTAAAACGAACTCTGTCAACAATAGAGCCATCACCAAGAAGAATTCCCATAAAATATGGGTCAATGTATAATTGAGCCTTGTCTAATTGCCATGCTTTGCCATGAGGAACCATAGCACACATTCTTGAAATAGGTTGATGACCAGAATCATTTTGAATTTCTAAGGTATTTCCGACTTTCCAATTATTATAAAATGGATTTGATTGTCTTTGGCCATGTGATTGTCTATATGGAAATCTTGCTTTATATGGAAGATATTTCCAAAGATGCTCACCACAACAAATTGTTTCATCAGCAGAATCAAAAACTACTTTGTATAATTGTTTCTTTCCTTGAGGATAGACACCAATTACATCTGTTAAAGAACCATCTGCGGCAATAACAATCTCACCTTGTTGGATATCTTCAATATTTTTCCATCCATTAGGAGTGGCAATCTTTGTTCCATGTTTAAGTGCTTTGCCTATCCGATTTGCAGCCATGATACAACGTTCAGAAAAGTCTTTACCAGATTTAAAAAACTGCATATGTTTTGGATAATTATCTCGTGATAATAAACCAGATAGGGGATAATACTGATTTAAACGATTCTGCTTTAAGCGAGAATTCTTCTCTTTTAAAAGCTTAAGATAATGTTCTTTTTCAGTTCGAGAAAATTTCTTAAAATCATCCATTATTTAAATCTTTTAATATTATTAAAAGGGTCAAAATTAACATCAGTTAAAATCTTATCAGATAGGATATCATCTTGATTAGGAGTATTTTCCAAGGCTGGAGAACCTTCCAAAGCAGGAGTATTCTCTAAAGCAGGCAATTCCGTTGCTTGAGTTATATTTGTCACTTTTGATATGGCTGTTCGATCAATTGAATCTTTTAATGCTTCTATTTCAGCATCAATTTCATCATCTGATTTAGTCTGGAAAGTCATGTCAATGTTTAATTTATCTGGAGCTTTAAAACCAGTTCTGTCGAGAAGGTCTTTTGCAGTACTAAATTGTACCGAAGCTGGAGCTTTATTATCTGGATTAAGTAAACGAGAAAAGGTTTTTAAAGCATCCCTATTCATTGAAACAAGTTCTTTCCTAACATCTAATGTAGTGTCTTTCAACTTGTCAGTCAATCCTTCCATGTAAGCCTTACCAAGTGGCGAACGCAAAACATTAGAAACAGTGACAGTAGTTATTTCAAGCCGTGCAGCTATCTCAGGTGCTTTAAAACCATTAAAAGACATCTGGACTATATTTCTATGATGTGCTTTAAGTGATTTGAGCATAGTTGTTAATCCTTGGATTTGTTAGTTTGTTAAGCAATGTAGAATTATTCCTTAGTATAGAATTATTCCTTAAGGTAGGCAGCTGCGCTGCTTAGCTTTATTTCTTCATTGCTTTGTTTTAATAAATTGATTCGTTGATTCGTTGATTTTCTACATAGGCATCCTCGTTGGTTGGTTTATTTGATTATGCAAAGTAACCATTAAATTTTTATATAGTGATATAATAATTCTTTATAGGTAAATTGTCAAGGAGTGTTTAAGGATTTTTTTGTGTAAAAGAGTGTGTTGGGGAGGGTTTGTAAATTCCTTGGCTATATATTTACAATTTGTTTGACAAACCATTGATAAGTTAATAACCTGTTGATAGGGTGACAAATTGATAAGTTACCAACTTGTTATTATCAAATCATTGGTAGGTTATTAACCATTTGATCATTGCCGACCATTTGCACCTATGTTACTTTGGCCGTTCATTTATGAACAGCAAATTAGTTTATTTAAAAATTGATTTTATTTTAAATTGATTTTTTCTTTAAATTGATTTTATTTTTAAATTGGTTTTATTCACTAAAATGCTTTTTTTCACTAAAATGCTTTTTTTCCACAAAGTACTTGGGGAAGCCTAATTCCTATCTGGAAAACCGAGGCATCAGTCCATACAAAGAGGTCAACCTATCAAAATTGTTCCCATAGGCATAATGTTAGGATATAATAATATTGTTAGGATAACCGAATTGTGATAACATCACCAAAGTATAATTTTAATATCAAATTATAATAGTATAACATTATGATGTGATATAATGATTATAATACTTAAATGATTCTTATTACCTGGCACGGTTATTGCAATCCTTATTATATAGCCGGCATTAAGCTTGAAGTGATTATTCGCTTGAAGTAATTATTAATTTACTAAATTATTCGCTTGACAAATGGATTGGTTTAATATAGATTGGAAGATATCAAACAATTGGAAGATTCAAACAATTTTTAAATATTCAAACAAAATCACTTGACAAACCGGATTGAAAGATATATATTGAATTTAACAATTGGTTGGAAGATATCAATCGGTTAAAAGATATCAAGCAAATTGTTTGACAAACCAGATTAAAAGATATATATTGATTTTAACACTAAGGAAATCGACGATCTCTTATTGAAGATGCTTTTTTCTTATTGTGGAAAGAAACAAAATATTTGACATTTTAAATTAAATAATGTTATACTAATTTAAAAGAAGGAGGAGGATTTACTATGGAACATCCAAAAATAAAATTGATAGAAGAAAAAAAGCAAGAAATAAAAAAATTGGAACATGAATTATATATGGAACAAATAGCAAATGCGAAAACATTAAAAGCACAGTATGAACAGATTGTTATTTATGCTCAGAATGGCAACAAATCATTAAGAATAAATTCAATTTTAACAAATCAAAAGATTTTTGATGATCATTTGCATTGTTTTAGGAGCTTAGTAAATCCGCCCAAAAAAGAAAAACTTTCCGTTGAGTATTATCGTAAACACGGATTGTTGCTCCATCAAGGCGGAGGATGGCTGATACTGGAAGATGAACAGCCTTGCTCAGATAATGAATGGGAGGAAATAATATCAGGAAATATTCCAAAAAAATTTCTTAAATCAAAGAATAATTAATTTTAACAATTTTTAATTTTAACAATATTTTAATCAAAGGAGACTATTATCATGGCAAAATCAATTTATGACATCTTAAGTGACCTGACAACAGAAACGAGTGTTCCAGACTATGGAAGCATCGAACATACTTTGCCCAGACAACTATTGCCTACAGCAAAAGAATTTGAAGATAGTGAAAAGTTATTGGCATGGGCAGAGAGTAATAATTTTACTCATGCAGTCTTACAAAAAGGTATTCAAAAGTTCTTAATTGACCTTAGAGCAACATTTAAAGCTGTCAAAAAGAATGAAGTATGGAATTATGATGTAGGGCAAAAGAATGTAGATACTGCAAAATGGAACATCACCAAAAGACCACAAGTCAATGACAAGGAGGAAATTAAAAAATTAGCTATCTTCAAAGCTAACTTGGATATTGCAAAGGCAATGCAAGCTACAAAAGTTATGGATGACAAAATGATTTTGACCACATTAACAAGTAGTTGTGGTCAAGAGATGGCAGAGGAAATAATGAATAGAATAAACACAGATTAAATAAATCATAGGGGAGGGAAGATACGGAAAAGATGCAGGATAGATGGTGGTGGTGGGGGGATGGTGGTGGGGATGGTGGTCAAAATGGTACGGACAACCGCCGGAAAGACGGGTAGGGCGGCGTTTAAAATGACCATAGGGAATGATAAGGGTCATCAAAAAAAAGGCTTAAAAAAATGACCATCCCTGCCATCCCCCACCAGCCAGCCAGCCAAACCAGCCAGCCAGCCCAAATCGGATGAACAGCCAGATGAATCGGCAATCAATTAGCCGGCTAATCAAATTGATCAATCGATAGGTTAAATGATCGGCCGGTCAATTAGTGGCATAACAAATTGATGGTATAATAAACCAATTAATGGCATGATATGATTAATAGTGATTAATGTTTGTGTTGATTTATAGGAGGTTTTAAGTTTACGGGTAGATTTTGTAAACATGGGTAATGTTTACATGTAAACATGGGTGAGGGTTATCTTTTTTAAATTAAATAAGGGTAAAGTTTACCTATAAATATGTAAATATAGGTAAAGTTTACATGTAAACATAGGTAAAGTTTATCCGTTTACATCATGCTTTTTTAGGGCACTTAATGTTTACCGTCTACTGTCTGACATCAATTTGTCCATCCTATCAATTTATGCCAATCCAACATGTCGAAATAGCTTAAATTGGTACAAAATGCCTATTTTGTACCAATTTAAGCGGTTTTAAACCAGTTAAACGGCTTAAATTGGTATAAAAGTGATTTGATTTAGGGGGCTTGAGGTTTACGTAAAGGATAAGCCTACACCCTTAGGGGGGGGGGTCAGTTTTTTTTT
>Ga0209633_10000261_pt1 | contig 63180 bp, 47 predicted proteins | sample Cruoilmetagenom1_FD_187290 | JGI IMG/M metagenome (GOLD analysis project Ga0209633, IMG submission 187290) | Oil polluted marine microbial communities from Coal Oil Point, Santa Barbara, California, USA - Sample 1 (SPAdes) (version 2) | ecosystem: Environmental > Aquatic > Marine > Oil seeps ... | reverse complement strand
TGGTTTTTCTGACGAGGAGATAGCACAAGCGCAAGCACAACAATTTTTTCCGGTAGGATTATCAAAAAGCAGATTGCGTACTGAAACTGCTGGATTATTCGGTTTGGCAGCTATTCATTTTGTAAACGATTAGGGTTTAATTTACGCTGTTGTAATGATAAAGTTTATTTTAATTTGTCATTTTCCCAATGTCGGGTTTTGTCTCTAATGCTTTTTTTTTCAATTTGTTTATCCCAAGCTTCTTGTAAATTAATACCTGTTTGATTGGCAATAGCTGTTACGACAAATATAACATCGGCAAGTTCTTCTCCCAAATCTTTGTTTTTATCGCTTTCTTTTTCTGATTGCTCGCCGTATCTTCTTGCCATTATTCTGGCTACTTCGCCAACTTCTTCAGATAAGATAGCCATATTGGTCAGTTCGTTAAAATATCGAACGCCATATTTTTTAATCCAACTATCTACTTGTTTTTGCAATTCGTCTAAATTCATTTTATAAGTATTAATGGTTATATGCATCAAAGATGACGCCGCTGCTGTGGTCAAATTTACTTCCGGTAACACTAGATAAAATATTAATGTTATTTATATTTTTTAAGTACCCCAATAAGGCAAATATCAAGGCTTCCTTATAATCAATAATGTTTTTATCTGGAATAATAATCTCGGTATTTCCCAAAGCACGCATTCTATTGACTAAGTAATTATTAAAAGCACCCCCACCGGTTACCAACATATTGCCTGCCCGTGTTTTTTGCATGATTTGCATCGCCATATGTTCTACATAGGTGGTTAGAATGTCGGGTATATTTAGTTGATATTTATCGATGATTGGAATAATAGTTTCTACGACAAATTCCCAACCTAATGATTTGGGTTGTTGGTCTTTATAAAAAGTTAATTGATTTAGTTCTTGTAATAATTCATTTGAGATATGACCACTTTGTGCTATTTTGCCGCCATCGTCATAAGCCTTTCTCAATTTATTTGTGTAATGATTGAGGACAATATTGGTAGGGCAGATATCGTAGGCAATTCTTTTTTTGTCTTTTTCATAAGAAATGTTGGCAAAACCACCTATGTTTAGACAATAATCGTATTGAGAGAATAGCAAACGGTCACCAATAGGAACGAGTGGAGCACCTTGACCATTAAGTGCGACATCTTGGGTGCGAAAATCACAAATTGTTTTTATTTTAGTGATGGCATTGATGTGTGCGCCATTGCCTATTTGTGTGGTGTATCCTTGTTCTGGACGATGAAAAACAGTTTGTCCGTGTGATGCGATTAAATCTACGTGAGAAATATGGTGTTTTTGAATAAACTTGTTGACTTGATTGCCTAAAAATATGCCATAATCAGCATCTAATTTGGCAAATTCAGATGCTTTAATTTTAAAGGCATTTTTTAGTAAATCATACCATTTTTGGGAATAAGGAATTGTTTCGGCATGTATGATTTCAAAATTGGACAAGTCGTTTGGCAGAAATTTTACGTATGCAATATCTAATCCGTCCAAAGAGGTGCCACTCATCAATCCTATAATAAACTGTTCCATAACAAATTAATTTTTCTAACTGCTAATATACAGCTAAAAATTCACTTTTTTTTTGTAAATTTGGTCACTTTAACTAAAAAAAATAAATATATATATGGATTTTTCACTAACTGAAGAACAGCTGATGATACAAGAAGCTGCTCGTGATTTTGCTAATTTGGAACTTTTGCCTGGCGTAATTGAACGCGACGAGAAACAATATTTTCCTGTCGAACTAAGACAAAAAATGGCGGATTTGGGTTTTATGGGTATTATGGTTGATCCCAAATATGGTGGGAGTGGTATGGATACCATTTCTTATGTCATCATTATGGAAGAATTGTCAAAAGTAGAAGCTTCAGCCGGTGTTATTGTAAGTGTAAATAACTCTTTGGTTACTTGGGGATTGGAACATTTTGGAACGGAAGAACAAAAACAAAAATATTTGATTCCCCTTGCAAAAGGTGAGAAATTGGGGGCTTTTGCTTTAAGTGAACCTGAAGCGGGTAGCGATGCAACGCACCAACGAACAACTGCAAAAGATATGGGTGATTATTACTTATTAAATGGTGTGAAAAATTGGATTACCAATGGACATACAGCTGACACATATTTGGTTGTAGCCCATACACATCCTGAAAAAGGACACCACGGTATTAATGCTTTTATCGTAGAAAAAGATATGGAAGGATTTATCGTTGGTGCAAAAGAGAATAAAATGGGTATTCGTTCTTCTGACACACATTCATTAATTTTTCAAGATGTAAAAGTACCCAAAGAAAATAGAATTGGAGACGATGGTTTTGGTTTTAAATTTGCGATGAAAACTTTATCTGGTGGTCGTATTGGTATTGCAGCACAAGCACTTGGAATTGCTCAAGGTGCTTATGAACGCGCACTTCAATATTCTAAGGAACGATCTGCTTTTGGCAAACCAATTTCATATCATCAGTCTATTGCCTTTAAATTGGCAGATATGAAAGTAGAAATAGACGCTGCCAGACACTTGATTATGAAAGCTGCTTGGGATAAAGATCAAGGTAATAGTTTTGATTTAAGCGGTGCAATGGCAAAATATTATGCTGCAGAAATGGCAATGCGCGTAACAACTGAAGCGGTGCAAATACACGGTGGATACGGTTATGTTAAAGATTACCACGTAGAGCGAATGATGCGCGATGCCAAAATTACGCAAATCTATGAAGGTACTTCAGAAATACAACAAATTGTTATTTCAAGAGCGATTTTAAATGAAAAAATTCGTTAAAATCAAGGTTTATATACAACAAAGGCTTCACTATTAGTGGCGCCTTTTTTATGTGTTATAAACTGTAAAGTAGATTAAGACCGTTGCAAAACGATAAATAAAAATAAATAAAAGACAATTCTCTGACCAACTTCTTCGTCATCAAAAAAAAATAGCATCCTCATCCCGATAGCCATCGAGACTACGGTCTTAAATTAATCTTTATAGCCAAATCGTTTTAGCTGGTCGGCTTTTTTTCGCCAGTCTTTATTGACCTTAACGTAGAGTTCGAGAAATATTTTTTTATGAAAGAATTTTTCTAAATCTTTTCGGGCTTCACTGCCAATTCTTTTAAGTCCGGCGCCTTTGTGTCCAATAATGATACCTTTTTGCGAATCGCGTTCCACATAAACAATCGTTCTTATTTTGATGATGTCATTTTCTTCTACAAATTCTTCGGTATCTATTTCAACGGAATAGGGGATTTCTTTTTTGAAGTGTTTTAATATTTTTTCGCGTATTTTTTCGTTGGCAATAAAACGTTCAGATTTGTCGGTTAATTGGTCTTTGCCAAAATATGCAGGCGATTCGGGCAGCAATTCTAAAATTCTTCGTAAAATTTGATCTATTCCAAAACCCAATAAAGCGGAAATGGGATAAATTTCGGCATTGGGAACTTTTTCTTGCCAATAAGAAATCATTTCGTTTAGCTTAGTTTGGTCGGTTTGATCCACTTTATTTATCAATAGGAGTACAGGGACTTTAGCATGGGCTATTTTGTTAAAGAATTGTTCGTTTTTCAAATCTTTTTCACCTGCTTCAACCATATAAATCAAAATATCGGCATCGTCAAAAGATTGTTTGACAAAGTCCATCATTGATTCTTGCAATTCGTAAGCTGGATTGATAATGCCCGGCGTGTCAGAAAAAATAATCTGATAATCATCTCCGTTGACAATACCCAAAATACGATGTCTTGTGGTTTGGGCTTTAGGTGTTGTGATGGCCAATTCTTCACCGACAACTGCATTTAAAAAAGTTGATTTTCCCACATTGGGGTTACCGATAATATTTACAAATCCGGATTTATGCATTTTTTATAGGTTTTTCTTTCTTAATTCAAAATTTTGTCCCAAATATACTTTTCTGATCAATTCGTCAGCTGCCAATTCTTCGGGCGTCCCGTGTTTAAGTATTTTTCCTTCAAACATCAAGTAGGTTTTATCTGTAATAGCAAGGGTTTCTTGTACGTTGTGGTCGGTGATTAGAATACCAATATTTTTATCTTTAAGATGCGCTACAATTCGCTGAATGTCTTCTACGGCAATGGGGTCAACGCCGGCAAAAGGTTCATCTAATAGGATAAACTTTGGATTAGAAGCCAAGGCGCGTGCTATTTCTGTTCTTCGACGTTCGCCTCCAGAAAGCAATTTTCCTAAACGTTTTCTTTTTTCAATTAAGCCAAATTCTTCAAGCAAGTTATCTAGTTTAAGCTGTTGTTCTTTTTTGGAAAGTTTGGTAAATTCAAGTGCAGCTTTGATATTGTCTTCAACGCTTAAATCTCTAAAAACAGAATTTTCTTGTGCCAAATAACCAATACCCAATTGCGCTCTTTTGTACATAGGAAAATCGGTTATTTCAATATCGTCAAGCATTACTTTTCCTTTATTGGGTTTGATGAGTCCAACCATCATATAAAAAGTAGTGGTTTTTCCGGCGCCATTAGGTCCGAGCAAACCAATAATCTCTCCTTGCTCTACCGAGAGTGTATTGCCACGAACGACTTCTTTGGAGCCATATTTTTTTGTGAGATTTTCTGCTCTTAATTTCATGTGTTTCTTGTTCTATATTTTTTATTATAAAGCTATTTTTTTACAATGGTTATGGTTGTATTGTGATTTCATCTGATTGTTTTTTACCGACAATTTTGGCAATATAGATACTGACTTCGTATAAAATCATAAGCGGAATAGCCACAATAACTTGACTGACAATATCCGGAGGTGTTATTAAAGCGGATAATAATAAAATGATTATTAAGGCATATTTTCGATTTGTTTTCAAGAATTTATCGGTAACAATTCCCATTTTTGCCAAGAAAAATATGATGATGGGCAGTTCAAAGACAATACCATTGGCAAGTACTGTTGTTCGCACCAAAGAATTGTAAGAACCCAAATCGATATTGTTGACAATTTCACTGGTTACAAAATAATTGCCTAAAAAATTAACCGAAAGTGGTGTAATGACATAATAACCAAAAAGTACGCCGGTTAAGAAAAGTAAGGAACTAACTACAATAAAATAAAAGCCTTGTTTTTTTTCGTTTTCGTAAAGTGCTGGTTTGATAAATTTCCATAATTCATATACGATATAAGGAAAGGCGATAATAATGCCAAAAATAATAGAAGTCCAAATATGTGCAGAAAATTGTCCTGACATTTGTCTATTTATTATATGTATAGGAATTTCTTTGATGCAAAGTCCATCGCTTATTTTACAAAATAATTTGTAAGTGATAAAATTTGGGCTTTTTGGAGCAAAAATGATGTGATCATAAACATATTGAATGTTTAAAGCAATAATAATACCGCCAACTGCTACGCCTAAAACGGAATGGAATAAAAATTTTCTTAAATCGTTTAGGTGTTCTAATATTCCCATTTCTTGAGGTTCTGTTTGCTGTGCTTTATCCATATTTATATCAATCCTTCTTTTAATAAATCGTGTAAATGAACCATACCCGTGTATATATTGTTTTTATCAACGACTAATAATTGGCTGATGTTGTGTTCTTGCATTTTTTTTAAAGCATCGACAGCTAAGGCAGTTTGTGCTATTTTTTTTGGATTTTCACTCATGACATCTTTTGCAGTAGTTTTGCCGATATTAATATCTTGTTGCAACATTCTACGTACATCGCCATCTGTAATAATACCCATAATATTGTTTTGTTCAATAATAGCAGTAGCGCCTAATCGTTTTTTTGTGATTTCTATAATGACGTCTTTGATTAAATCATTTGGAGAGGAAATAGGTTTTTCGTTGTTAGATAACAAATCTGCCACACGTAAATATAGTTTTTTTCCTAAACTACCTCCTGGATGATATTTGGCAAAATCATGGTTATCAAACCCTCTGTTTTCTAGTAAAGTAACAGCCAAGGCATCGCCCATTACCATTTGTAGCGTTGAACTGGTGGTCGGTGCTAAATTGTTTGGGCAAGCTTCTTTTTCCATAGGTGTGTACAATAAATAATCAGTGTTTTGAGCTAAATAGGAATCTTTATTTGCGGTCAAACCAATGATTTTATTGCCAAAATTTTTAATAAGCGGAATTAAAACTTTGATTTCGGGTGTGTTGCCGCTTTTTGAAAGCATCATTACCACATCATTTTTTTGTATAATACCCAAATCTCCGTGAATGGCATCAGAGGCATGCATAAAAATAGCAGGTGTTCCGGTTGAATTTAAAGTAGCAACTATTTTGGTTGCAACATTGGCACTTTTGCCAATACCTGTAACGATAAGTCTGCCTTTTGTTAGCAGCAGTAAATCAACGACTTTGACAAAATCTTCATCAATTTGAGGAAGTAAATTTTGCAGTGCTTCTATTTCAATTTGTATGCTGGTTCGAGCAGATTTAATTATTTTTAAATTATTTTTTGACATTGTCGAGTATTTTTTTAATAATTCTCATTATTCAATAAGAAAAAATGCTTATATTTGAATAAAATCTCTACAGCTAAATAAAAATCTGTGGACATGCAAAGTTACTATTAAATTTTATATAAAACTTTTTAGTTATTTATTTTGTGTAATTTTAGTATGATAATATAAATTATGACAGTAAACGAATCAAAACAATTAAAAGAAGCCCTAAAATATTATTTTGGGTTTGACACTTTTAAAGGCTTACAGAAAGAAGTAACCGAAAGTATTATGGATAATCATAATACTTTTGCTATTATGCCGACAGGCGGCGGAAAATCCTTGACCTATCAGTTGCCGGCTTTATTAAAAGAAGGAACAGCTATTGTAGTTTCCCCATTAATTGCTTTGATGAAAAACCAGGTCGATGCGCTTCGAGGCATTTCAGAGAATAAGGCGATTGTACATTTATTAAATTCTACTTTGAATAAGACTGAAACCCGTCAGGTAAAGGAAGATATAACAAATGGGATTACAAAATTGGTTTATGTTGCCCCTGAATCTTTAAAGAAAGAAGAGAATGTTGAATTTTTGCGTTCGGTTAAACTGTCTTTTATTGCAGTTGATGAGGCGCATTGTATATCTGAATGGGGACATGATTTTAGACCCGAATATGGCAATTTACGCCATATAATTGATGATATTGACCCAGGTTTGCCTATCATTGCCCTTACCGCTACGGCTACTCAAAAAGTGCAAGAAGACATTATTAAAAACTTACACATTCAAGGTGCAAACGTGTTTAAAGCTTCATTTAATAGACCCAATTTGTTTTATGAAGTAAAGCATAAGACCAAAGATGTCGATAGGGATTTAATAAAATTTGTCAAACAACGCGAAGGAAAATCAGGTATTATTTATGCGCTGAGTCGTAAGTCTGTAGAACAGCTGGCACAAACACTTCAGGTAAATGGTATTAAAGCAATTCCGTATCATGCAGGATTGGATAGTAAAACGCGTGCCCGTCATCAAGATATGTTTTTGATGCAAGATATCGATGTGGTGGTAGCAACAATTGCTTTTGGAATGGGCATTGATAAGCCCGACGTCCGGTTTGTAATTCATTACGATATGCCTAAAAGTTTAGAGAGTTATTATCAAGAAACAGGACGTGCCGGAAGAGATGATGGTGAAGGATATTGTTTGGCGTTCTATGCTTATAAAGACATGGAAAAACTCGAAAAATTCATTACACAAAATAAAACTATCGGTGAAAAAGAAATTGCTTTGGCCTTGTTAAATGAAGTGGTTGCTTATGCAGAAACATCTATATCTCGACGTCAATTTTTATTGCATTATTTTGGAGAAGAGTTTGACCCAACTACTGGAGATGGAGGTGATATGGATGATAATATGCGAAATCCAAAAACAAAAATTGAAGCAAAAAATGAGGCTTTTAAAGTATTGACGGTTGTAAATGAAACGCACGAAATATATAAATCAAAAGATATTGTTAATACGCTAATCGGTACAGAAAATGCACTGATAAAATCGCATCAAACACACTTACAGTCTTATTTTGGAATTGGAAATGATAAAGATACTTATTATTGGATGGCTTTGATAAGACAATTATTGGTGGGCGGTTATTTAAAAAAGCAAATTGAAAATTATGGTGTATTACAAATTACAGAAAACGGCAAGCAATATTTGCAAAATCCTACTTCTTTTTTGATGACACAAGACCATCGTTATGATGATGATTATCATAGTAAATCTTCTGGTGGAGTGGGTAAAGGAGCTGCTGCTGATGATAAATTGCTAAAAATGCTTAAATCTTTGCGAAAAGATGTTTCTAAAAAGAAAAATGTACCGCCTTATGTTATATTCCAAGAACCGTCTTTGGAGGATATGGCGTTAAAATATCCTATAACGATTGAAGAGTTGGCTAGCGTATATGGTGTAGGTGAAGGTAAAGCCAAAAAATTTGGCAAAACATTTGTAGAACTAATTGCCAAATATGTTAAAGAAAATGGCATTGATCGTCCTGAAGATTTTATAGTTAAGTCAACGGCTAATAAATCTGCATTAAAAATATTTATTATTAAAAGTACCGATCGTAAAATTCCTTTTGAAGATATTGCTAAATCCAAGGGCTTAACAATGGATGAATTGCTCAAAGAAATGGAACAAATTGTGTATATGGGGACTCGTTTAAATATTGATTATTACTTAGAAGATATTTTTGATGAGGATCAAATAGAAGAACTGTACGATTATTTCATGGAAGCTGAATCAGATAAAATAAGTTTGGCAATGGAAGAGTTTGACGGTGATTATGAGGATGATGAAATGCGTATGTTTAGAATAAAATTTATTAGTGAAATAGCAAATTAAGTATTAATTTATTGACATTGTTAATAGAATTTCTTTACTATTAAAATATTTCTTAAACTCATAAAATTTACAATTACTTAATTTAAAAAAGATGGCAATTGCTATCTTTTTTTATGTTTTGTGTCGTACTTTTGTCGCATAAATAAAACAATAATCAAATGAAAATATTAGTGTTTAATTCAGGTAGTTCGTCACTTAAATTTCAACTTTTTGAAATGCCCGAAAATAAAGTAATTATTAAAGGCTTGGCAGAAAGAATAGGAGAGAAGCAAGGAAAATTTAAAATTGGTGATTGGGAAGTAAACAAACCGCTCCCCACACATAAAGAAGCTTTAGAGTTACTAACGGACTATTTATTAGATTCTGATAATCAAATAATTAAAGATAAAAAAGAAATTTTTGCGATTGGACACCGTGTGGTACATGGAGGCAAAGGTTTTATGCAACCTACTTTGGTTAATGCCGAAGTTAAAGACAAAATTAAAGAATTATTTTCATTAGCACCTTTGCACAATCCGGCAAATTTAATTGGTATTGAAACGGCTGAGCAAATTTTTCCAAAAGCCAAGCAAGTGGCTATTTTTGACACGGCTTTTCACCATACAATTCCTACGGTAAATAATAAATATGCGATTCCACAAAAGTTTTATGACGAAGGGATTCAAAAATATGGTTTTCACGGAATAAGTCATCAATATGTGTCGAGAGAAGCTATTAGAAAATTGGGAAAAGAAAACGCCAAAATTATCACGCTTCATCTTGGAAATGGTGCCAGCGCGACAGCTGTAGTTAACGGAAAAAGTTTTGATACCAGTATGGGATTCGGTCCTATGAATGGTTTGGTTATGGGTACAAGAAGTGGTGATATAGACCAATCTATTATATTTTATCTATTGGATAAAATGGGTTATTCATCAGAAGACGTTCAGCTTATATTAAATAAAAAAAGTGGTATGATGGCACTCGCCGGTAGCAATGATTTACGCGATATAGAGCAACGTGCTAGCCAAGGAGACGCAACAGCAATATTGGCACTCGATATGTATGCCAATGTCATCAAAAAATATATCGGTTCGTATGCAGCGCAAATGGGTGGATTAGATGCTTTGGTTTTTACAGCAGGCATTGGCGAAAACTCTGATGTAATACGCCGTTTGGTGACTAAGGATATGTCGTTTTTTGGTATTTCTATCGATGTTGAAAAGAATAGTTGCCCCAAAGATTATCAAGGTGATATAAGCGGAAACACCAATACAAAGGTTTGGGTAATTCCGACCAATGAAGAATTGGAAATTGCTGTTCAATCATACGAATTATTGCATTAAAATATTTTTTTGTGTTGGGTAATTAGACAATTTTCTTTGTGTTAAATAGTTGCTAAATATTAGACAGAAATATTTATAGATTTTTTCTATCTTCGTAGATGAAATATATGGAAGTAGATTTTTATTAGTTACAAGCCATATTTAAGCTATTAAAAACACTAAATAATGAAATACAAAAATTTATATATTCTATTTTTTATTTTGATATTTGTTTCTTGTAAAAAGCAAACTTATCAAGTTGATTCGCAAAGAATGGAGGTCAATGATTTTATTTGGAAAGGATTAAATTCTTTTTATTTATGGAAGGATGGAGTTCCTAACTTGTCTGACCAAGCTTTTAAAAGTCAGGCAGAATTGAATTTTTATTTGGATGATTTTGACAATTCAGAAGATTTTTTTGAATCGTTAATATATGAAAGAGAACAGGTCGATCACTGGTCGTGGGTTGTAGATGATTATGTGGCGCTTAATCAGCTTTTTCAAGGCATCAGAGTTACTTCTGGTTTGCACGCAGGTTTGGTTAGAAAATCAGCAACTTCAGATGATTTATTTGCTTATGCGCAATATGTTTTTCCTGGATCAGATGCTGCAAATAAAGGCATGCAACGAGGACAGATTTTTCAAAAAGTCGATGGACAGCAATTAAGCATTCAAAATTATCACGAATTATTTAGTAACGATGATTATAATTTAGAGCTGGCACAGTGGTCTGGAAATAATTTAGTTGATACCGGCAACATTATTAATTTGCACAAGGCGTCGTTGAATGAAAATCCTGTTTTTATCAAGAGAATTATTCATCGAAATGGAAAAAATATAGGTTATTTAATGTACAATGGATTTACGTCAACATACGATAGAGATTTGAATAATGCGATAATATATTTTGCTAATAATCAGATAGATGAATTGGTAATTGATTTGCGATACAATCCAGGAGGAAGCGTGGCTACCATGCAGTATTTGGCATCTATGGTTACCGGACAGTTTTCTGGACAAGTAATGTTAAATTATCATTGGCATCCGCAATTGCAAACTTGGATGCAAGCAAAATATCCCAGTAGTTTACAAAGACTTTTTGTCGATAATATGACGGATGGAACGGCTATTCAGCATCTCAATCTAAACAGCGTATATGTGATTGCGACTAAGTCTAGTGCTTCTGCGAGTGAATCTTTGATAAATTGTTTGGATCCATACATCGATGTGCAACATGTGGGTACTAAGACACATGGTAAATATACAGCTTCAATCACGATGTATGATTCTCCGGATTTTTCGGGAAGCGATATAAATCCGAATCATAAATGGGCAATGCAGCCTATTGTTTTAAAAGTTAGCAATGCAGTAGGTTATACAGATTTTATAGAGGGATTGCAACCCGATGTAGCACAAGAGGAGGATTATAAGAATTTGGGTGTTTTGGGTGAAGAAACAGAGCCTTTATTGGAAACTTGTTTGCAGTTGATTGATAACGGTACAATTCGGAGTCATCAACATAGACATTTTGATGAAATATATTTTAAGGCTTATCCTTTTCAAGATGAAATGTATATTGATAAATTGCCATTTTTTAAGTTAAATTAGGTGACATAAGAAGCAATTAGATAATATCGTTTTGTGATTTTTGTAGTTTTGAATAAAATAAAAAGCCTCATAAACAATATCATCTACGAGGCTTTTTTAATATTTATTATCAGATTATTTTACATACTCTGTTTTTCTTTCTTTTTCGGTTTTTAAGAATTTAGTAAATCCTTGTTCAATCATCCATTTGTCGCTATACATTTTACCCATATATCTCGAACCGTGATCCGGGAAGATAAGCACAACATGACTATTTTCATCAAACAGACCTGCTTTGTTATATAGGTGCGCAGCTTCTACGGCTGCGCCGCTGGTATAACCGGCAAAAATACCTTCATTAAGTGCTAATTCACGTGCTTTGTATGCCGAATTTTCATCGGTAACTTTTACAAATTGATCGATTAATTCAAAGTCGGTAGCGGTAGGGATTAAATTTTTTCCCAAACCTTCAATGCGGTATGAATAAATTTCATTTGTATCAAATATACCGGTTTCGTGATATTTTTTTAGCGCAGAACCATAAGCATCAACACCTAAAATTTTAATATTTGGATTTTTTTCTTTTAAATATCTGGCAATTCCCGAAATAGTGCCACCGGTTGCGGTGCAAGCAATTACGTGTGTAACTTTGCCTTCTGTTTGATCCCAAATTTCAACACCTGAAGAAAAGTAATGTGCTTTTATATTGAGTTCGTTAAAATATTGATTTACATACAGTGAACCGGGATTTTCTTCGTGTATTCTTTGTGCAACGGAGTAATAGGAGCGAGGATCTTCTGCAGCTACTTCCGTAGGACATACATATACTTTAGCACCCAAACTACGTAGCATATTAATTTTATCATCGGTAGCTTTATCTTTTACGGCTAAAATTACTTTGTATCCGCGAACGGCGCCTAGCATTGCCAAGCTAAATCCGGTATTTCCAGAAGTGGTTTCTATAATGGTGTCACCAGGTTTGATAATACCTTCTTTTTCCGCTTTATCAATAATATATTTTGCAATTCTGTCTTTTACGGAATTGCCCGGGTTAAAAGATTCAAGTTTTCCATAAAAATTACCTTGTAATTTTTTGGTAACTCTGTTTAGTCTGACCATTGGTGTATCACCGATTAAATCAAGTACATTATTAACAATTTTTGAATTATTTTTCATGAATTAATATTTCTTCAACATTTATGAGTTTGTTGTTTGTTTAACTCGACAAAAATACAAATTATAAATTAAACTTAAGTTTCCTTTGTTACAAATTTAAAAATTATGTATGCTGCTTATTTTTTGACATTAAATTCTTTCCTATAATGAGAAGTACAACACCTGCAATGGATAAAATTCCACCTATAAATTGAATGTTTGAAGGGAATTTTCCAAAGTATAAATAGCTGCCAATCAGCACAAAAAGTCCTTTGGTAGAAGATAAAATAGATTTTCGACTCACTTCTATATATTGAATGGCATACAGCCCTACAATAGCTGCCAAAAAGGGACCTAAGAATGCGCCCATCAATACATTGATGAGTGCTTTGTGCGAAATTTCAAAGGATAAATCCTGAAAATTCATCATTAAGAATGAAAAAAGCAATAAATAAAACGTTCTATTTAGGGATAAAATAATGGGTGAAAATTTTTTCACATTTATTTTCATTAAGATGGAACTTATTGCAGCCAAAATGGTATAAATAAAAATATATTGACTACCATCGATAAAGATTTCATTTATTTTTATCCATTTAGGATTATAACTCAACAAAAATGCGGCAGAAAGCGTGATGAAAATGCCAACTATTTCAATTTTATTAAAACGTTCTTTAAGAATAATAAATCCGAGTACAAGCACAAAAACAGGGCCTAAATTTCCCATAAATGCAACAATACTTGGGTTGGGCATAGAATGTATGGCTTTAAAGAAAAAAGTGGTGGAAGTAATTTCAATAATACCAAATGTTAAAAGAAGCATATAATCTTTAAACTTAAAACTTTTGATTCTTTTGTATGATTTTTGTTGGATAGATAATACTAAAATTAGGAGAAAACCTGTTAAAAACCAAAAAAAACCAAATTGGGCTAGCTTGAGTTCTTGTAAAGCTGCTTTGCTAAAAATGTAAACATTTGACATAGCTAAAATACCTACAAATGTTAGAATGTAGCCCTTGTATCTATCGGGAAGTTTTAGCCAAAAATGTATCATATATTTTTAGGATTAAAGCAAATACTTATGCTATGCAAATAAACTGATTATTTTTTAAATAAGTATTGATTTAACTGTTAAATAAAACATTTTTTATAAAAATATAATTGTAAAATATAGCTTTTAAGCTTAAAACATTATCTTTGCGTGTTTAAAACAAAAAACTCATGTTAAAAAAGATAAAATATTTTTTGCTTTTGATAATTGTGTTGTCGATTGTATTTGTGGGATACTTTATTTCATTGGATGCAAATTTTGAAGTCCATAGATCTCGTTTGATAAAAGCGCCGGCGAATTTAGTATATCAACAAATTGCTGATTTACATAATTGGTCAAAATGGGCACCTTGGAAGGAAAAAGATAGTACTATACAATTTGATTATTCAGAGAAAACATTCACAGAAGGTGATTATTTACGATTTACCGATACGGATGGTTTGCGTCAGCAGTTGACAAATATTACCTTACGCTCTGATTCATTGATTGTGCAAACTTTATCTTCTGAAAAGCAAGAACAGCGTTTTAAATGGCAATTAATTCAACAAGAAGATGGTGTGTTGGTTAATTGGATCATAGAAGGAGAGGTGCCATTCTTACAAAGAATTTATTCCAATCATATGGCTGAATTGATTGGACCGACAATTACAAGAGGTTTGGAAAGATTGGATCAATCTATTCATAAAGATTTAGAAAAAAGATCTGTAAAAATTGATAAAATAACCAGTTTAAGTAGTACGTATTATCTTTATAAATCAGTTAGTTGTAAATTAAATGAAGTCGAGAAGATAAAAGATAAATTATTTTCACAAATATTAAAAGTTGCTTCAGAAAAGCATATTGAAAACCAAGGAAAACTTTTTACATTATACAATAAATGGGATGCGGACAATCAATCGGCTATTATTTCTACTTGTTTGCCAACCAAGGAAAAAGTTGTAATAGATGTCAATGTTTTAACGGGACAAACGTCCGGTGGAAAATATTTAAAAATCTTGTATCAAGGTGATCATAAATTTATTAAAGAAGCTTGGTATCAAGCAAATAATTTCATTCAAAAAGATAGCAATTTGGTTGATGATTTGACACGAAATCCATTTGAAGTTTATATAATTGATAAGTCAAATAATTTGAACCCGGCAAATTGGTTGACTGAAATTTATGTGCCAATTCTTGAAGTCGCACCACAAAATAATGTACCGCAATGATAACAAGGCTTTTATTAGTATTTTTAGGAGGTGGATTTGGAAGTGGTTTTAGGTATTTAATAGGTTTAGCCTTAAATAAAAATGATTTTTTAACACCGTATGGAACTTTTTTTGTGAATATTGTCGGTAGTTTTTTAATTGGCGTTTTGGCTGGTTACAATTTGCGAACCTTAAACTTGAACCATTCATATCAAGCTTTGTTAATAGTAGGTTTTTTGGGTGGCTTTACAACTTTTTCATCTTTTGCTTTTGAAAATCTTATCATGTTGCAAACAGAAAAATATTTCTTGTTTTTTGCTTATTTTGTTTCAACTCTTGTTGTAGGTATGGTGGCTGTTGGTTTTGGTTATTACACATCGAAATACATTTAATGTAGATTTTATTTTTTTTAATGAAGTTTAACTTGTTTCATTGCGAAACAATCAACGATAAATTTATGTATAGTGCCCCTTTTTTGTGGTGTTAAAAACTAAAAAAATTGATGTACATTTGTGGCTAATAATAAGTTTTTACATGATACAGGCAAAAAATCTACATAAAAAATATGGCAATCTGGAGGTGCTCAAAGGCGTTAATCTGGAAATAAAAAAAGCAGAAGTAGTTGCCATTGTAGGTCCATCTGGTGCCGGAAAAACAACTTTATTACAATTGATAGGGACATTAGACAGACCTACCAATAAAGATTATAATTTGATTATCAACGGAAAAGATGTTTCCAAATTATCTGACAAAGAATTGTCTAAGTTTAGGAATAAACAAATAGGGTTTATTTTTCAGTTTCATCAACTTTTACCCGAATTTACGGCTTTAGAAAATGTTGCAATTCCGGCATATATCGCTGGAGATTCTAAGCAGAAAGCCGATAAACGCGCCAAGAAATTACTTGTTTTACTGGGTTTAGAAGATAGAATGTCCCATAAGCCTGCTAAATTATCGGGAGGCGAACAGCAACGCGTAGCCGTAGCACGTGCTTTGGTAAATCGTCCTGCAGTAATTATGGCAGATGAACCCAGTGGAAATTTGGACACCGAAAGCGCCAAGCAATTACACCATTTGTTTTTTGAATTACGCGATCGTTTTGAACAAACTTTTGTTATTGTTACACACAACGAAGCGCTTGCAGCAATGTCCGACCGTAAATTGATGATGAGAGATGGTATAATTATCAATCAAACTAAAGATTAGTATTTTTATGCAATTTAAACATCCTGAAATATTATATGCATTATTGTTGTTGCTGATTCCTATCATTATTCATTTGGTTAGATGGAAAAAATTTAAACAGACTTCTTTTTCTAATGTAGATTTTTTAAAAGATTTGGAGATTAAATCTCGAAAAAGTAGAAAATTAAAAGAATTGCTTATTCTTTTGCTTAGATTATTGGCGCTTGCGATGCTTGTGTTGGCTTTTGCGCAGCCTTATTTTCCTTCAAAAGCTCAAAAACAACAAGCAACTACAGTACAAAACATTATTTATTTTGACAATTCATTGAGTATGTCTGCTTTGACAAAGAATTCAAATATTTGGCAAGAAATACGTCAAGATTTAATTCGCAATCTCGATGACAATCAACATTATACTTATTTTGATAATACCGATACTTATAAAAATATTACTGGAAAAAAATTAAAAGAACTATTATACAAAGTTGCTTTCACAGCAAAATCTACGCGTCATGTAGAGGTGATTAATAAAGCAAATTTATTGTTTTCAAAAGATCAAAAAGCACATCATTTTATTTATATTTCTGATATGCAAAACCTTGATAATGAGAAATTAACATTAGATTTGTTTAGAAAAGACGTTCAATATAATTTTTATATAAAACAAATTAAAGACTTGCCCAACATCAGTCTTGATTCGCTTTGGCTACAATCAAAAACCAACAATTCTTATGTGTTAAATTTGAAAATTTCTGCGTTTCAAAAAGATTTAAAATCGCCGGTGAGTATAAATCAAGGCAATAAATTGTTGTGGCGGGGATATGTAGATTTTAAGGATAGTTTGCAACAGCATCTGTTGATAGATTTACCAAAAACCAACGATATTGCTGCAAAAGTTTCTATCACGGATAACGCATTTCCATTTGATAATAATCTGTTTTTTAGTTTACAAGAAAAACTTAGAATTAAGATTTTATATGTAGGAAATAGTTTGCCTGATTACATAAAAAACATCTATACCAAAGATGCTTTTAAATTAGATTTTTATACACCTAATCAATTGAATTATAGTGAACTAGCATCTTATGATTTATTGATATTGGATGGTGTAAGTAGTTCGGCTAATTTGTCGTTTGACGCCATAAATTCCTATTTGAAGAATTATGGAAATATTGCGTTGATTCCACCTGTTGATCATCCTGAAAATATGGATGCAACATTAAAAAGTTTGCATCTAAATACGCAAATAGCATTAGATACCACAAAAGTTTTGTTAAACAATATTAATTTTGAACATCCGATTTTTAAACATGTATTTTTAAAAAAGACGCGTAATTTTACCTATCCTTTTGTTAAGAAACATTTAAGATTTGGCCGCGAAGGGAGTTGGTTGTATCGTTTGAGTGATCAGAGTCCTTTTGTTCAACTATACAAAAATAATGGTAATATTTATGTTTTTAATGCAGGTTTGCAAGCATCAAATACCAATTTTACGCAAGCGCCTACTTTACTGGTTTCCTTGTTTTATCAAATGGCCACAAATAGCACAAGATCAAATGCTTTGTATTATAGTATTGGGCAAAAAAACACTTATGATATACCGATTAAAATAAAGAATGATATGGTTTTGCAACTGAAAAAAGATTCGCTTGCATATATTCCTTTTCAAGTAAATCAGTTTAATAAAGTGCAAATGACCACTACTGATTTTCCTGATATTTCTGGTATTTATGATGTTGAGTATCAAGGGAAAATATTTGAAAAAGTAGCTTATAATTATCCGCAGAGTGAGCATTATTTGAATTTTATAAGTTTGCCGCAAGCTAATCAGATATCTCGTATAGATTCGTTTAAATCTTATGCACAAAAACAAAATGAATTTATGAAGCAAAAGCATATTTGGAAATATTTTTTAGGTTTAGCTTTGCTTTTTTTATTATTTGAAATATTGGTTATATTATATTGGAAACCTTAACTATTTTATTTGAAAACACTTAGATACATCTTATTTCCATTTTCTTTGGTTTATGCATTTATTACGGAATTTCGTAATTATATGTATGATAAAGGGTGGATTGTTTCTCAAAAATTTGAGGAGCCGATTATTAATGTTGGTAATTTAAGTATGGGGGGTACGGGAAAAACGCCTCAAATTGAATATTTAATCAGGTTGTTAAAAAATCAGTATAAAATTGCTTTTATCAGTAGGGGGTACAAGCGTAAGACGAATGGTTTTGTTGTGGCAGATCAACAAGCAAGTGTCGGTAATATAGGCGATGAAGCTTTTCAGATTCATCAAAAATTCCCCGAAGTTTATGTGGCAGTTGGCGAAAAAAGAGTGCCGGCGATACGTAAAGTTTTGGTAAATTTTAAGCCAGATGTTATTTTATTGGATGACGCTTATCAACATAGAGCCGTTTCTGCAGGATTAAATATCGTTGTGAGTGCCTATGACAATCTTTTTGTGCAAGATTTTGTATTGCCAACAGGAAATTTAAGAGAATGTAAAAAGCAAGTGAAACGTGCTGATATAGTGTTGGTTAGCAAATGTCCTTCTCATATTAACGAGAAAAATAAAGCGAAAATTAAACAAAAAATCCGTAAGTATTTTTTTAAGGATATTTTCTTTACAATGATAGATTATGATGATTCTATAACGAACAAACAGATTGAAATTAGTGTGTCAGATTTGTCGCAATATAAGATTCTATTAATAACAGGGATTGCCAATCCTACACCATTATTTACTTTTTTGTCAGAAAAAAATTGTATTTTTGAAAGTTTGAAATTTGGTGATCATCATAATTTTTCAAAAGCAGATATATCATTGATAACCAATCGTTTTGAACGGTTAAAAGGAAAGAAAAAAATATTGCTAACAACTGAAAAGGATTATGTGCGTTTGCAAAATTTGGTAGATTTACCCTTGTTTTATCTTCCAATTCAAACAAAAATATTAGAGAGAGAATTATTTAATGAAAAAATATTGAATTATGTCAGTAAAGAAAAGTGAATTTGATTTGTCGTTAGAGACCGCTAATTATTTGAAACAACAAGTAAATTATATACCAGAGTATGCTATTGTTTTAGGCAGCGGATTGGGCAGTTTGGTGGATGATATTGAAATAGAAAAAGAGATATTATATAAAGAAATACCCAATTTTCCTATTTCTACCGTTAAGGGTCATAAAGGTTCTTTAATTTTTGGAACATTAAATGGAAAAAAAGTATTGGCTATGAACGGTCGTTTTCATTTTTATGAAGGATACGACATGAAAAAAGTTACTTTTCCAGAACGTGTTTTTTGGCAAATGGGTATCAAAAAATTGGTTGTTTCAAATGCTTCTGGTGGTGTTAATAGAAATTTTAGTATTGGTGATGTGATGTTGATTAAAGATCATGTAAATATGTTCCCTGAACATCCTTTGCGTGGACCCAATGATGAGCGTTTTGGTCCTCGTTTTGTCAATATGAGTGAGCCTTATAGCAAAAAAATGCTACAAGTGGTAAGAGCTTATGCTGCTGAAAAAAACATTAAAATTAAAGAAGGAACTTATCTTGGATTGCAAGGTCCAACCTTTGAAACACTTGCTGAATATACGATGGTTAGAAATATGGGTGGTGACGCTGTAGGAATGTCAACTGTTCCTGAAGTAATTGTGGCTATACATATGGGTATGGAAGTATTTGGAATCTCAGTTATTACAGATATAGGTACTGAAGAATTTATTGAAGAAGTCAATCATGTAGAGGTGTTAAAAGCCGCAAAAGCAGCCGAACCGATTGTAAGAGAGTTGGTTGGTAAATTGGTAGAAAGATACTAGTAATTATACATTTTAAACATTCTATATGAATCAACCTATTGATTTTTATAAAAGTCAAATACAAAACTATACGGCGCAACTTAAACAATTGCGCCGTAAATCTATTTGGATTAGCGCAAGCAGACTCTTGAGTTTTTTGTTGATAGCTATATTAATCTATTTTTTTTATAAGGAAAGTAAAGTCCTGATATTAATTGTTTTGGCAGGTATTCCTTTGTTTCTTTTTCTAGTATCCAAAAGCGAAAATATTAAGCAATTGATACATATTGCAAAGGAATATATCCTGATTAATGAGAACGAATTAAAAGTGTTACAAGGCGATTATACTTTTCTCGATTCAGGATCAGAGTTTATCAATCCGGAACATCATTTTAGCTATGATATAGATTTGTTTGGAAAGGCTTCTTTTTTTCAATATATAAACCGTTCTATAAAACAGTCTGCAAAAGTATTTTTGTCTAATTTATTGATTTCTAATGATGTAAATGATATAGAGGAAAGACAAGATGCGATTAAAGAATTGTCAGAAAAATCACACTGGCGTCAAAAATTTATGATTACTAGCCGTTTGGACAGCAGTAAATATCATCCTGATCAAATTGTAAATTGGGTACAATATTATCAAAGCTTTACCAAAAAATTTATGTATCATTTGGTATGGGCTTTCTCTATTTTGTCTATTATTGTTGTTTTGGCTTATTATTTTAAGTTTGTCAATGCTTATGTTTTATTATTTTGGGCTTTATTAGGACTGGGAATTGTGGGTAAATATGCAAAGAAAACGCAAAAACTTTTTGCTGAAATTGAACAGATTAAACCCTCTTTAGCGGCATATAAATCTTTAATCGATTTGATTGAAAACGAAAAGTTTACCACAGGACTTTTACAAAAAAAACAACAAGAATTAGTAGATTCACAAACACATATTTCTCAGAATATTTCAGCATTTTTAAGTATTTCAAAAAGAATCGAATTCACCAATAATTTGATTATTAAATTTATAGGTGATGCTTTCTTTTTATATGATTTGTTAATGGCTTATCAAATGGAGCGATGGATTGCGAAACATAAAGATGAAATGAATTCTTGGTATGCAATAACTGATTTTTTTGAATCTTATAGTAATTTGGGTAACTTTGCTTTTAACCATCCAAGTTATATTTTTCCAAAAATAAATGATCAAAATGATATAATTAAATCTTCCGGATTGGGGCATCCTTTGTTAGATTCAAATAAACGAATCGATAATGATTTTGATATTAAAAAGCATTCGTTTTTTATAATAACAGGTGCCAATATGGCCGGTAAAAGCACCTTTTTACGCACGGTGTCTCTAAACATTGTTATGGCGAATTCCGGTTTGCCGGTTTGTGCGCAAAATTTTGACTATCACCCCATTAAGCTTATTACAAGTATGCGAACAAGCGATTCTTTAAGCAAAGATGAATCCTACTTTTTTGCAGAGCTGAAACGACTTAAATTTATGGTGGATCAAATGAATAAAGATGAATACTTTATTGTGCTAGATGAAATTTTGAAGGGGACAAATTCAATAGATAAAGCAATGGGATCTCAAAAATTTGTTGAAAAGTTGGTGCATAGTAAATCTACCGGTATCATTGCTACGCATGATTTGAGTTTGTGTAAATTGGAAGACGATTTTAAACAAATAAAAAATTACTTTTTTGATGCTGCCATTATAGACGATGAATTATTTTTTGATTACAAGCTTAAAACAGGTATTTGTCAAAATATGAATGCCTCCTTTTTGCTAAAAAAAATGAATATTATTTAGATTCTTTACTTAGTTTTATCAAGAATTTTGCAATTTCTATATCATCATTGGGGCAATCTATAACTTTATAGTTTTGCACGCCAATTTCTTTAGCAATATTTTCGTATTCTAGTTTTAATTCGTAGTCTGTTTCGGCATTATCAATCATAAATGCAATAGGATAAATCAATACATTTTTTCCTTTGTATGCTGCTAATTTTTGATGCAAATAGGGTTGCAGCCAAGCGGCATATCCAAAACGCGATTGATAAGCATAATCTACAGATTGAAACATTGATAATTTATTTTTTAAGATAAAGAAATGTTCCATGATTTGTTGGGCATACGGGTCGCCTTTGTCTATCATTTTTTGGGGTAAACCATGTGCGGAAAATAACAAATGCCATTCCGAAGGTTTTGGAACACTTTTTACAATTTTATTAAAAATAATTTCATTAAAATCTTCTCTTTGATAGAAAGGATTGACAAGTTTTATTTTACCTTTAAAATTTAAGGTTTTAAATTCGTCTAAACTACTTTCTACCGTTGTAAATGAATAGTGAGGGTATAATGGAATCAGTACAACTTCATTGTATTGGTTTATAAAATTTTGAAGTTTTGGTTGGCTGTATCTCATGGCAAATCGCACATCATAATCGGTAAATTCTTGCATTTGTTTTGCCAGACTTTCGGTCAATTGATCGATGCGACTACCACCAATTAATTCATAATTTTTCCATGATTTTTTATATCTAAATTTGGCGATAAGCGGGGCGATTAAATGTCTTAAAGACGAAGCAATAATTCTGGGATCGCTAAACATATTATACAAAAATTCTTTTAACTCTTCAGGGCTTTGTGCCCCACCCATATTTAGTAAAACTATTGCTTTTTTCATGTTTTTATAATGCTTTTGAAAATTGTCGTGTATTGGTTTTCATATTTGGATCAAAAGTGGCAGCAATATTCCGCATAAAAAATTGTCCTTGTGCGGTGAGTTCTAAAACATTGTTTTCAAAATGTATTAAGGCTTCTTTTTTAAAAATATCCAATACCTTAAAATCAACCTCTGTAATTTTATAAATTTGATTTACATCAATCTTGTTATGATCGGCTATCTTATTAAAATCTACATACATATTGCACATAATTTCTTCGATAATTTGTCTAATTAGCTTTTCGTTTTCATTTACAAAATAGTATTTTTCAATTGGAAAAACACCTTCGTTTATCGATTTAATATATTTGTCAATGCTTTTGGTGTTTTGTAAGTACGCACTGTTTAATTGGCTGATGCCGCTTACGCCAAGGGCATGTACTTGTCCGGTTGTATCAAGTGTGCAATATCCTTGAAAATTACGGTGCAATTGTTTTGTTTTTAAAGCATTTGTGAGTTCGTCTTTTGGATCAGCAAAATGATCTAAGCCTATAGGTGTGTATTGATTCTCGGTCAATATATCATAAGCTTTTTGAAATAAATTAATTTTTTCTTTGGCATTAGGCAAACCAAATTTTTCCAATGTTTTTTGTTGTTTTTTTATCCAAGGCACATGCGCATAAGAAAAAACGGCTAATCTATTTGGTTTTAAGTTTGCTGCTCTTTTTATGGTTTTTTCATAATTTTTTAGATTTTGATAGGGTAGTCCATAAATAAAATCCAGGTTAAGAGACAAGTTTTCATAGGATTGAATATGTTCAACAATTTCTTCTATGGGAAGCAGGGGCTTTTCTCTATTAACCGTATCCAAAACTTTATCGTCGAAGTCTTGTACGCCAAAACTCAATCGGTTAAAGCCTAGTTTAACCAATTCGTCTGTATATGATTTGGTGAGATGTGCCGGATGACATTCCATAGCGATTTCCGGATTATTTGTTGTCTTAAAAGTATCATATAATTTATTCATTATCAATTGAATATCTTCTATTGGCAAGTAATTTGGCGTGCCGCCGCCCCAATGTATTTGAGATATTTTTCTGTTGGAATCAATAAGCGGTTTTAGCAAATCAATTTCCTTTAAAATAGTATCGACGTATGCCCGAATAACATTTTGATCACTGGTGATTTTGGTGTTACAGCCACAATACAAGCATAGTTGACCACAAAAAGGGATATGTATATAAATGGATATATTTTTGGGCGTTTCTTTGTTTGATTCTTTTATTGCCTGAATGATATTTGCATAATTACTAACATCTTTAAAGTAGTTTGCCGGTGGATAGCTCGTGTATCTGGGCGTTGGTTGGTTGTATTTTTCGTAAAGTTCTTGTTTGATTTTCATAATAATAATTTAAATATTTTCAGGCTCATTATCTATATATAAATGTGAAAAAGTAAGTAATAATATCAGGCTAATAATGAATTCTATTTTGTATAATCCTGTATAACCAATATGATGTGCCAGTTTGCCACTGACAACTGCTAATAGAATACTTCCAAGATGTGTAATAACGATTTGGATGGTGAAATCTGTACCTGCTCTACCGGCTCTAACTTGATCCATTGAGATGGTATATATCACAACTGATGCCATGCCATAAGTGCCCCAAATTGCCAAAACACCAATTAATAGAAAGATAAAACTGATGTTTTGTAATGATAACCACCAAAAATATCCTGATGTTAAAACGGATAGGACGGCAATACTTATGACGCCAAATTTTCTACTGTTTTTTTTAATAATATATCCCATTAGTAAAGCCATTGTGGTTCCAAATGCAGGACCATATATACCGGAAATAATGCCAATTTCTTTAATAGAATATCCTAAATCTACCATCCAAGGTTTTAGCATGGTTAAAATACCGATTAATCCAGCATAAAATACAAATAGTAAAAGTACCCTATTACCAATTGATTTTTGTTTGAAAAAAATAATAATATCTTTGGAGCTTACTTTTGTTATTTTTTCAGTTGATTTCTTTATTTTAGGTTTATAAAAATAGAGTGGAAGAATGGCTAAAATTACAAATCCCGATAATGCAAAAAGCAAGTATTTCCATCCAAAATAATAATAAACGATTAATAATACACCACTTCCGGTAAGCGTTCCCAAAAAACTACCGGCAGATTGCATACTGTTGCCAAGACTGCGTTCTTCTTTTTTGAGGATTAAATATGCAAATGCGTCTGTAGCAATATCTTGTGTAGCAGAAGCCGCAAAAGCAATTATCATGAGTATTGCAATGAGCGTAAAATTGGTTTTAAGATGTAAAAAAGCGGCAGAAAATATAATAATGGCATAAAATATTTCTGATGAAAATATCCATTTTTTATAATTTTGAATATTATTTCCTGTTTTATCGACTAAAGGTGCCCACAGAAATTTTAATATCCAAGGTAGTTTTATCAATTGTAGGAGTCCAATTGAGGTTAAGGAATAATGCTCTGTTCTTAAAATAACCGGCATGACAGTTGAGAAAAATGTCATTGGAATAGATTGTGCTAAGTATAAACTAAGCAGTGTGCTATATTTTTGGCTTGCATTTAATAATTTTGGCATAAAAATGTATTAAAATATCTTTTTAATGGGTTAAAATTTTGTTTTTACAAATACGCCAAATTGTAGAGGTTGTGCTGGTTCAGCAAAAGATTTTTGTATGCTTGCAACATTGAAATAATAGCGATTGTAAGAGGTGTTTGTTAAATTTTTCCCCCATATTCCTAGGCTAATATTTTTCATATTTGCTGTAATATTTGCATTAAATAAAGTATAAGGATTTTGGTAGGCAAGATTATCGACATCCCAATAGAATTTGCCAAAATATTTGTAGTCTGCGTGAAATGTTAGAGATTTAATGCCGAATTTTTGTAAATAGTAATTGTAGTTCGTAGCAAAACCGGCGGTGTATTCTGGCACTAAAGGCAATTTGTTAAGACTGTAATCAGTTGTGTTATTTTTTTTGTAGTCCAAAAACGTAGCATTTGTATAGCCAAAAGCCAATCCAAAATTTAGGTTTTCATTTACTTGGTAACTCGATTCAAATTCTATTCCTTTACTTTCGGATTTTCCGGCGTTTTTTGTCATAACACCACGTCCGCTCGGCACAGATTGAATGACTTGTTGTGATTTCCAGTCGATATAAAATATATCAAGATTGGCAGTTAGTTTTCTGTCAAAAAAACTTGTTTTGATGCCTGCTTCATAATTCCAGCTATATTCAGGTTCAAAAGTTTCATCTTCTGCTCTTTCAATTGTTGCATTGAAACCACCTGCTTTATAACCCTTGGTTGCAGAAGTATAGGTCATAATATTGTCAGTTGGCGCATAGCTAATGCTAAATTTAGGCAGCACTTGTGTAAAATTTAAGTGGTGTACAAAATCTTCTTTGTGTGTGATATGTTCATGCATTTCTAAGTCATAATTATATGCCATTCTGGAGCTTTCCATATCATATCTGATACCAGATGAAAGCATAAATTTTCCGATAGGATAATCAATTTGTCCAAACATAGCACCACCACTGATATTTTGGTCGTAATCTTTAATAAGTGTCATGGTATAACTTGGTGTTGTTATATCGGCAATAACATTTTTTGGCAGATTTCTTTGAAATGAAAAAAGACCAGCAATCCATTTTATTTTAGCATTGCGTTTTGATTTGATATTTAATTCTTGCACACCGCTTTTATTGTTTCTAATCATATCGACAAAATAAATTGGTTGTGCTGTAAAATCTTGGTCTAAGGCATAATCGTCTTTGAGTTGTTGGTAACTGGCAGATATACTGACATCAAATAAATGTGCTTTGTAGTTAAAATAAAATCCGGTTGAGAAGAAATCACGATCGTATTTTCCAGGGTCATTATAATTTATATCACCTGTTTGTTGGTTTTCTGTATCAAACAGTGCATAAGGAAATCCATATTGATTACTTTTTTCATAATTTAGTAAAAATTTGAGATTTGCCTTATCGGAAATTTTATATTTTCCTTTTAATCTACCTGCGTAAGTGTCGAGTTGATCAACATTTGATTGGTCAAAAGAATTGGTAAAGAACCCATCTTTATGTGTGTATGCAACATTAGAAACAAGGGCTAATTTTGAGGTAATAGGCAAGTTGTAACCTGCAATTGCTTTTATTTGATTATAGTTACCATAATCTATTTTAAAGCTTCCTTTGTGTTTCCAGACAGGATCATCTGTATAAACTTTTATGAGTCCACCCATGGTATTTCTGCCATAAAGTGTTCCTTGTGGACCGCGTAAGACTTCTATTTTTTTTATATCAAAAAGCTCAAAATTTACAGACCCATTGTCAAAATAAGGGATGTCATCCACATACACGCCTACAGATGGTTCTCCTTTGCTGACACCGATACCGCGAACATAAATGTATGTATTTAAGCGTGTACCATGTTCAGGCATAAATAAATTGGGAACAAAACCGTTTAATTTGGTTAGATTGTCAAGTTTTAAAAATTCAATTTTTTTAGCTGAAATAGCTGATGCGGCAATAGGAATACTTTGTAGTTTGGTATTGTTTTTACTTGCATCAATAATAATTTCATCAATTTTAATAGTGTCATTTTTTTGTGTTTGAGCAAAACTCGTAGCTACAAATAACACGAAGAATAATGTATAGATGTTTTTCATTTGCCAATATTTTTATATCGTGGCAAATTTATAAACTTGAGTTGTTAAAAAATGTCGCTAAAAGAATTATTCATGTCGCAAAACATTAAAATACTATTTTGTCCCTTAGGTAGATAAAAAAAATGATAACGATATTAATTATTGAAAAGCTATCTCTTGTTTTGCATTTAATTGAAAAAAATATAGTGAATAAGTGTAAATAATAAATATCGCAAATAGAATTAGTTATATATTAATTAGTAGATTATTTTTTTGAGATTATTTGATGGGCAATAGTAGAAGCTTGTTTAACTCGGTCTGCAATGCCCACGCCATCTCTGATGCTACCAGCCAAGAGTATTCCGGGATATTTTGCTTCTATTTTGGCAATATCTTTTAGTCTTTGCTCACTTTTTATATCGTATTGTGCAATGGCTTTTTTGTAGTATGTCAATTCGAATAAATCTGGTTCAAATTGTGGCATTTGAAGCATTTCGGTTACATCCTTAGCGATGATTTTTTTTAAATCAGGAATGGATAATTCGGTTAATTCCGGATGTTGTGTGCCGCCAATAAAAACATTTAGAAGGGCGCCGTTTTGCGGAGCTCTATTTTTAAAAATAGTTGACATAAATAAAACACCTAAAATATTTTTATGTTCTTTAGTAGGGATTAAACCGCCAAAAGCATCGAGATTTATACCTGACCAATTTTTGAATCCAATAGCAACACTAACTATTTTTGCATATTTTGTATTTTGAATATTTTTCCATTCTTCTGGTTGTACAAAAGAAAATATTTTGGGAAGGCTGTCGGCATGTATGCTACTGATAACATTTGTAAAAGTCTCATTCTGAATGGTATATTCTGCTTCTTTTTGCTCGATTTTTAAATCACCACAAGATAAAATGAGGTTTTCATTGCCAATAATTTCGGCTAAAATTTTTGGCAAACTTGATAAACCACCTTTAAACGAGAAGATGTCTTTGGTCAATCGTTTTTCGTCAGTTGTTTTGGGTTCTTTTGCTTTTTTAATGGCGCCTTTTATAAAACTACCGTAATCTTGTTCTAATTGGTAGAGTTTTGGAAGTGCAAATCTAGGGATGAGTTCGTTCGTATTTCCGGCATAAATTCCTGATATAAAAGGATCTATAGCATAATCAAGAAAACTATTTCCTAAGCGTCTTTTGACCATTTCTGTTAGATTCTCATTAGGATTGTTTCCTTTTTTTGTAAAAGGTTCTTTAAGTACTTTAATTTTATCAGAAAAACTAAACAGTGGTGTTTTAATAGCGGATAGAAGTCCAGACGGAAGGGCATGCCATTGATTATTTTTCCAAATTAATCTTTTTTTTGCGGCTGCATTTCCTATTTCAACAGACAAGTTTCGTTCTGTAAGTTCATCGAAGAGCTGTAGGAGTTCAAGATTTGATAAAACACCACTATTAGGTCCTTTTTCGTATAAAAAACCTTCTTTTTCAATGCTTTGAATAACACCGCCAACCTGAGGTGATTTTTCAAAAATTTTAAAAGGAATATTATTTTTTTTAAGGTAATAACCAATTGTAAGTCCTGTAATACCAGCACCAATAATAGCAACATTTTGTTTCATCAAAACTAAATTTTAGTTAAAGTGCGAAATTACTATATAATATTGATATAAAAAGTAATTGTGTAATTTTTTTGAAAATAACACGGGTTAGTATTGGTATTGGTTATCTAATCTGTGTTGGTATTTAAACTGCCATTGGCATATAAAGCGTTAACTAATGCTTCCATAGAAGAAACGCCTAAATTTCTATTTTGTAATCTGTTTTTTAATACTTTTATTAGCTATTTGTAAAAACAGTAGCGGTTAGATATTCAGTTAATTTTAAGTTGTAGCATTAGTTATTATTGTTTTTGATAGCTACAGTTTTTCTTTCTTTAAATTGAAGTGTCAATTGTATAGGAATATATGTTTCTTCTTTATTTGTTGTTAATTGAGATTCGTTTATATCAATTTTATTTTTCATTTCAGTATTTGTAATGCTATTTTTTAATTTGATGTTAGAAAGAAGTGCTTCATAAACTGCATTGCGATTTTCTACTTTACCACCTACATGATAAAAGTGCTCTTTTGTTGTAATAAAGGTGTTTTTCCAAAGAGAAAAAATATATTCATTTGTTCGATATTTATTGCTTAGCCAGGTAGAAAGTATAAATTTTGAATTTGATAATCCGTCTTTTAATAAAATTTCTTCTTCTTCTGTCCACGAATCAAAATAATCAACATATCTTCCAATGTATGGTGGATCAGAATATACTAAATCAGTTGGCTTGAGTTCTTTTAATGTTTCTTTAAAATCTTGATGTTTAAACTCATAATCTCCTTGTTCAATTATCTTAGAAATATTTTCTACTTGATTTGTTATTTTGGTTACTAATGATTGAGCAAAACGATTGGGTTTTTTGCAAAAAGGAACATTAAAACCACCTTTTCTATTAAACCGCATCATTCCATTAAAACAGGAACGACTTAAAAATAAAAAGTCCAACGGATTTTTATTTTCATTAAATCTTTTTCGTACTTCATAATAGTAATCTCCATTTGATTCTAATAGCTTTACGCCTTCATTAGTAAGAAATTTTCTTACCATACCACTTGTTATTTCTTTGTTTTTTAGAGCGTTATAAAATCTAATTAAATGAGGATTACTGTCACATAATAAGGCTTTTTTTGGCCTAATGTTAAATGCAACTACACCTGTTCCCATAAATGGTTCAACCCACCTGTCATATTGGATGTCTTTTGCGCTATCAGAAATCCAACTAACAAGTTTGGTTTTTATTCCCTGTGATTTTATGGGTGGAACAAATATTTTCATTTCTTATTTTTTCTTTTAGGTTTAGTCTTGTTTATTAATTTAATGTCTTTTCCCTTAAATTCAAGAAACTCAGATAATTTGGTTAGTTTTTTGTACTGTCCTTTTAAATTAGGGTCTGGCACTTGTAAAACACTTTGATTTATCCAATATTCATCAAATACTTTTTCTCCTAACTTCTTAAAAACACCATTGCCTTTTAAAATGTCGTCAATGTAGTTAATGCTACCAATATTTGCGGTATTTCCACTTCCACCTTTATCACTTGAAATTTTCCATTTTTCTTCAGTAAAAAAAATAAAATCAGTAATTACAGACGAAATAGTATCTAATTCAGAAATTTTTAGAATTTCAGTTTCATCAATATCAGTTGATTTTGCTCTTGTGTAAAGAATTCCTAAAACTAAATGAGCTTTATATTCAGCATAAGGAAATTGAATATTTTTACTGCTTGTGCGGTCTCTAAAATATTTTCCGTGAGAACCTAATATAAATCCATTACAGAATCCATTATAATCATCTAAGCGATAAGTTGTTTTAATATCTACTGCAAATTTCACTGAATTATTACTTTTTTTGACAAAAGATAAGTCAGGATACCAATTCTGTTTTTCTGCTAACACTATATCATAACCGTTATCAGTAGCAAATTTTTTAAATTTGGGAAATAATTGTATTTCTAATATTTTAGAGATTATTTTTGAATCAGATGAAATAGTGTAAATATTCTTATCCGTATCAATAAATCCTTTAATACTCCATTCTTTACTATTTACTGAAACATACTCTGTTAGAGTCTTAGAAAACTCTTTTAATTTTGATATAAATTCTTTTTTTATTTTACTCGTAAACGTAATATTTATTCTTATTTTTCAAAAATACAATTTTCATTTGAATTTATGAGTCCTACTTTTTTGAGTTGGTGTTATTGCCAAACGCACCAAAATTTGTAATACCCCTTGCGCAACTACTGGGGCGTATTAATGACACATGTTGTCTATTTGTTATTTATTTTTTCCTTACTAAATACAAACCTAATATCGTTATGCCTGCATTTATGAGTAGTAATTCAAAACTAAATTGATATTTCCATTCCATCCAGGCAGGAAAAATAGAAATAAAATAAGTTAAGACCGGTGAAATAATAACAATAATAGGAACCCATTTATCTTTGATTTGATGTTTGGTAAATAATCCGAAAGTAAATAATCCCAATAGTGGACCATAGGTGTATCCTGCAAACTTATAAATGGAATTGATAATACTATTATCTGTAATAATTTCTTTGTAAAGAATCAGAATCAGAATAAAAAATAGCGAAATGCAGATATGTACTATTTTTCTGATGCGTTTTTGTTTGGCAGTATCATATTTTTTATCTATTTGTAAAATATCCAAACTAAAAGAGGTTGTAATAGCTGTCATTGACGAATCTGCACTAGAATACGCAGCTGCAATTAAGCCTAACACAAAGAAAACGGCGGCAGCTAAACCCAAATCTGTTTTAACAGCTATATAAGGGAAAATTTTATCTCCGGTAATATCCATGGCTTTTAAATCTATATTATTATGAGTGGCATACATAAGTAGTAAAACACCGAGAGATAAGAATAATAGGTTGGCAAAAAACAAAGCGATGGAGAACCAGTACATATTTTTTTGCGAATCTTTAAGGTTTTTTACTGTTAGATTTTTTTGCATCATACCTTGATCCAAACCCGTCATAGCAATGGCAATAAAGATACCAGCTAAAAATTGTTTCCAGAAATAATTTCCATCATTAAAATCGTCAAAGAAGAAAATTTTGGAATAGGGACTACTTTTTACACTTTCAAAAATATCACCTAGAGATGAATGCATATTTTGAGCAATCAGGTAAATAGAGATGGCCAAAGCAATCAACATAAAGGCAGTTTGCAAGGTATCTGTCCAAATAATAGTTTTGATACCACCTTTAAAAGTGTACACCCAAATCAGTGTAATTGTAATACTGATCGTTACCCAAAAAGGAATACCAAATTCGTCAAAAATGAGCAATTGCATCACCTCGGCAATTAAAAAAAGACGTAGTGAAGCACCTGCAATACGTGCTACTAAAAATAACACAGAACCAGTTTTGTGTGCAGTGGTGCCAAATCGCTCTTCCAAATATTGGTAAATAGAGGTGAGGTTCAAACGATAATACAAGGGGAGAAGCACATTGGCAATAACAAAATAGCCTATAACAAAACCCATCACCATTTGTAGATAAGCAAAACTTTTTGTTTCTACCCAACCCGGTACCGAAATAAAAGTAATGCCTGACAATGAAGCACCAATCATTCCAAAAGCGACTAAGTACCAAGGCGCCTCGCGTTTGGCTCTAAAAAAGACTTCGTTTGTGTCTTCTTTTCCTGTTAAAAATGAAATTAATATAAGTACTAAAAAATAAATTACAATAATTATTAATATGGAAGTAGCATTCATATTTTGCGATTTTGATTTGCACAAATATAAGTAAATTTAAGTAAATGAATACTGCTAATCGTTGTTTTCAATTGTAAAGATATTTTCTATATCAAGTGATTTTTTCTTGAAGATTTTTTTGATTTTTACTGTATTTTTTTTATTCAGAAGTAATTTCCAATAATCTCTTGCGATAGACGCTTAATAATTTAGATTTAGAAATAAAGCCAATATATTTACCATTTTTAATAACAGGTAAATTCCAAGCACCTGTAGATTGAAATTTTTTCATAGTTTGTTGAAAATTATCTTTTTTATAGTGAATAATTTCGGGTGCACGGTGCATTAAATTGTGTACGAATATTTTTTCGTATTGTTCTTGATCAAACATGATTTGTCGGATGTTGTCTAAGGTAACGACACCTAAAAAGTCACCTTCTTTATCTAATACAGGAAATATGCTTCTATGTGAGCGGGTAACTACATTATATACCATATGTCCTAAGCTCATGTCAGGCGAAATTGGAATAAAATCTTTATCAATAACTTTATCTAATTCAATCATTTGTCCGGCAAATTTATCTTTGTTATGCGTGGGCAATGCATCAATTTCGGCCAACTGCATGGTGTAAATACTATATTTTAAAACTTTTTTAGAAATGATATATGAAATAGCAGCGACCAACATTATTGGAACAATTAATTCATAACCACCGGTAATTTCAATAATCAAGAAAACAGCTGTCAGTGGGGCTTGTAAAACGCCGGAAATGGTACCAGCCATTCCTACTAAGCCAAAATTTTCGGGTGATAAATGATGTCCAAATAAATTTAACTGATTGGATATCAATGCAAATACATAGCCCGATATACCACCAGTAAATAAGGTAGGTGCAAATACACCTCCAATTCCGCCAGCACCAAAAGTAAGTGACATAGCAATTACTTTAAAACTAACTAGTAAAACAAAAAATGCAATCAACATCCAAGTATTATTAGCATCAAATGCAACTGATGATTGATTGACGATGTAATTAAATTTATTTAATAAAATATGGTTGATGACATCATATCCTTCACCGAATAAAGAAGGAAAAGCCAAAACAGTAATACCTAGTAAAGTGCCACCAATCAATAAGCGAGTGTATTTATTACTAAACTTTTCTAGGAAGTTTATAATAATAAAATACATTTTTACAAAATATATTGAAGTTATGGCAGAAGTAATACCCAATAAGATAAATAGTGGAATTTCGCCTAACAAAAACTTATTGTGTAATTCAAAATGCAGCAGAATGTTTTTCCCCATAAAAAAATAAGAGGTAAGAATGGCTGAGACAGAAGCTAAAATGAGTGGGATTAAAGCAGTCATGGTTAGATCAAAACCGAATATTTCAACGGCAAATAAAATACCTGCAATTGGTGCTTTAAAAATAGAAGCAAACGTACCGGCAGCAGCAGCGCCGAGTAACAAATTTCGTTGTTTTAAATTTAGATGTAATAGACGAGATAAATTTGAACTGATGGCTGCACCGGTCAAAGTCGAAGGACCCTCAAGCCCAACTGAACCTCCAAAACCAACTGTTAAAGGAGCCGTAACTAAAGATGCCCATATTTGATATGAAGGAATAATACTCTTCATTTTTGCAATTACAAATAAAACCGATGGTACACCATCTTCTACGGGCTTCTTAATTACATATTTAATTAATGTAATGACCAAGCCAATACCGATAAGTGGAAAAATAAAGTATAAGGCTTTGTGAAAATCTTGAATATAATCAATATCTAATAAATGCTGAATTAAATGCGTCAAGTTTTTTATAGTAACAGCTGCTAAGCCTGTTAATAATCCAATCACAATACTGATTAGACTCATGTACTGCTCATTAGAAATATGCCGATATCGCCATTTAAAAAAACTATGAATCCATTTTTTAGAATGAATTTTAGATTTTATTAATTTAAAATAAACCGTGAATTTCCGCATTGACTTTTTCTATAATTTCACCAAGATCTTCGGGGTTTTTAACAAAGTTAAGATTGTCAACCTCAATGACTAAGAGTTTTCCTTTATCATAAGATTCTATCCATTGATTGTAGCGTTCGTTTAGGTTGCTCAAATAATCAATATTGATAGATTTTTCGTATTCCCTACCTCGAGAATGTATATTTCGTACCAGTGTCGGGATTGAAGCTTTGAGATAAATCAATAAATCCGGTGGGGTAACAATCAATTCCATTAAGTCAAACAAAGATGCGTAATTTTTAAAATCTCGTTTGCTCATCAAGCCCATAGCGTGTAAATTGGAAGCAAAAATATGTCGATCTTCATAGATTGTTCTATCTTGAATAATGTCTTTGCCAGTTTTTCTAATTTCTAATATCTGACGAAAACGACTGTTTAAAAAATATACTTGCAAATGAAAAGACCAACGATCCATATCGTGGTAAAAATCTTCCAAATACGGATTTTCATCTACTGATTCGTAGTGTGGATCCATCTTAAAATGTTGTGCAAGCAATGTTGTCAATGTCGTTTTTCCTGCGCCTATATTTCCGGCAATAGCTATGTGCATAAAATCAATATTTGTTTTTACAAATTTATAAAAAAATTGAGATTAATAAGGACATAAAAATCATAATCTTATAAATATTTTTTTTTGAGTACTTCAAAGTTTTTTTTTAGCCTATTTTTTGTTTATTACAACCCATCTTTTGCAACGGTCTTATACATTTACTTTAGTTATAGAATGTTTGGTGGTGAATGATGCAGGTAAACAAGGTGTTGAATTGCAATTATATGAAGTATAAAAAAAGAGTAATCCAAAACAAATGAAATACTCTTTTTTTGTGGGTTTAGCCGGGTTCGAACCGGCGACCCCCGCCCTGTCAAGGCGATACTCTGAACCAGCTGAGCTATAAACCCAATAATTGATGACAAAAATACATAATAATTTAAAGACAGGCAAGCATTTTTTAATCCTTGTTTTTATTCATATCAGGGCGAATGCTTTCTGTGCGTTTAATCGCTTGATTTTCACGCCATTTTTCAATTTCGGCATGATTTCCGGATAATAAAACAGCTGGAACATTCATTCCTTTATAGCTTACAGGTCTGGTGTAAACTGGTGGCGATAATAAATTGTTTTGAAAAGAATCAGTTAAAGCGGAAGTTTCATCGCTAATAGCACCGGGAATAAGTCTTACAATGGCATCTGTGAGAATTGCTGCTGGAAGTTCACCGCCTGATAAGACAAAATCTCCTATTGAAATTTCTCTGGTAATATGCATATCGCGCACGCGTTGATCCACACCTTTGTAATGTCCTGCTAAAATTATAATATTTTGATGTAGTGACAGTTCGTTAGCTACTGCTTGATTAAAAACGGGTGCATCTGGCGTCATAAAAATAATGTCATCGTAGTTTCTTTCAGCTTTTAATGCTGTGATTAACTTATCAATGGGTTCAAGCATCATCACCATGCCGGCGCCACCACCATATTGATAATCATCTATTTGCCTGTATTTTCCTTTACCGTAATTGTGTAAATCGTGTAAAACAATTTCAACTACTGATTTTTCAGTAGCCCGTTTGATAATTGAGTGGGCAAAAAAGCCGCTTAATAATTCCGGAACGGCACTGATGATGTCTATTCTCATATGGATTTTATTGTTGTGCTAAAATTCTTTTAATTTCCTTGCCGTAAATAGATTTTTTTTGTTGCTCGGGTAATATTTTATAGATAGTGTCTAAGGCTTTTTTGTTATTGTAAAATTTCATCATGGCGGTGTAGGGTGCGATAGCCAATTCTTTATTGCTAAAAATAAAATTAAGTGAATAAAGCGCATCTTTTTTATCTAAATTTTGCATTTTTATTTCTATGGAATCTGCTTTTGCTTGATTATTAGATTGTGCAGCTTCTACTTTTGCTTTAAACAAATACATTTTTTTTTCATTAAAATGTTTAATCATTTCTTGATATTCTATTTTTTTGGCTTGGTTTTTACCTGCTTTTATCTGTGGATTGATGGCAAAATCTTCTAGAAAAGTATTTATTTCTATGGTGTCTTTGGGTTCGGCAAAGAAAAGTATTTGACCATCTTTGATTTCGGGTAATGCCAAAATCATAACTTGCGGTTCTTTGATATTGGTATGAAATTCAAAATGTTCATTTCCATCTACTTTTATGGAATCTACGGATTTTAAGCTGTCATTAATCATTCGTTTTATTAATAAAGTGCCGAGTCTTAGGTCTTTGACATTTCCTTTGATGACCAAGTTTCCTTCTTTTTGTTGTGTAGAGCAGGAGATATTAAACAAAAATATGCTTGCTAAAATGAGGTGTAATTTTTTCATTCGTTTGTGTGTGTTAAATTTTTTAAATAGTTTTAAGGTAAATAAAATATAAGCGGTAAAATTACAAAAAATTATTTGCTATTTTGATATAAAATGAGAGGCACTGCCAGGCAATGTCTCTCATAATATTTAATGTTTACAGTTTCAAATTATGTAAATCTAGCTATTTTTTTTGATAAAATTTAAGGCGCTTCCTGATTTAAACCATTCGATTTGTTGTTGGTTGTAAGTATGGTTTACTTTAATCATATCGATTGATTTGTCAGTATGTTCTATTTCGATTGTCAATTGTTTGCCAGGTGCAAAATCTTTTAAATCTACAAAATTAAAGCGGTCGTCTTCTTTGATTTTGTCATAATCAGATTCGTTAGAAAAAGTGAGTCCTAACATACCTTGTTTTTTAAGGTTTGTTTCGTGGATACGTGCAAATGATTTAACAATTACAGCAATAACACCCAAGTGGCGCGGTTCCATAGCAGCATGCTCTCTAGAAGAACCTTCGCCATAGTTTTGATCACCAATAATAACACTTAGCATTTTTTCTTGTTTGATATCTCGTGCAACTTTTGGTACGGCTTCGTATTTTTCATTGATAGGATTTTTGGTTTCACCAATTTTTCCATTAAAAGCATTTACACCACCGATGAGCATATTATTAGAGATATTATCTAAATGTCCACGGTATTTAAGCCAAGGTCCTGCCATTGAGATATGGTCAGTTGTACATTTTCCGACTACTTTAATAAGCAATGGTAAATTATACATATTTCCACCATCCCATTCAGCAAAAGGTGTTAATAATTGTAATCTTTCCGATTTAGGATTTACAACTACTTCTACATCTGAACCATCGGCTACGGGCGGAATAAATCCAGGATCATCAACTTCAAAACCTTGTGGCGGTAATTCCCAACCAGTAGGATCTTCTAGTTTGATGCCGTTGATAGTATCTGTTCTGGGGTCAAAATCTAATTTTCCTGATATAGCGGTTGCCATAACCATTTCCGGAGAAGCTACAAAAGCATAGGTATTAGGATTGCCGTCAGCACGTTTGGCAAAGTTACGGTTAAAGGAATGTACAATAGTATTTCTAGGATTTCCGTCGATGTCATCGCGTTTCCATTGACCGATACAAGGACCACAGGCGTTGGTGAATATTTTGGCACCTAATTCTCTAAACACATCCAAAATACCATCTCTATCGGCGGTATAACGCACTTGCTCAGAACCTGGATTTATACCGAGTTGGGCTTTGGGTTTGATACCTTTTGCCAATGCTTGTTTGGCTACAGATGCGGCACGTGATAAATCTTCGTAAGACGAATTGGTACAAGAACCAATCAAACCCCATTCGACTTTTGTAGGCCAATTGTTTTCTTTGGCTACTTCTTTCATTTTTGAAACAGGGGTATCTTTATCGGGTGTAAAAGGACCATTTAAATAAGGTTCTAATTCATCTAAATTTATTTCGATTACTTCATCATAGAATTTTTCAGGATTGGCATAGACTTCATCGTCAGCGCGTAAATAATCTTTGATATTATTGGCAGCATCAGCTACATCGTCACGTCCTGTGGCACGTAGATAACGTTCCATAGCAGTATCATACGCAAAGTTTGAATTGGTAGCACCTACTTCAGCACCCATATTACAAATAGTACCTTTTCCGGTAGCAGACAATGATTCAGCACCTTCACCAAAATATTCAATAATGGCACCTGTACCACCTTTTACGGTTAAAATACCGGTTACTTTTAAGATAATATCTTTGGGCGCAGCCCATCCACTTAATTTTCCGCTTAATTTAACACCGATGAGTTTTGGAAATTTGAGTTCCCAAGGCATTGCTGCCATAACATCTACGGCATCGGCACCACCTACACCTACGGCAACCATTCCAAGACCACCTGCATTAACGGTATGCGAATCTGTACCAATCATTAAACCTCCGGGAAAAGCATAGTTTTCCAATACAACTTGGTGAATAATACCGGCACCCGGTTTCCAGAATCCAATACCGTATTTTTTTGATACAGATTCTAAGAAATTATATACTTCATTATTTTTGTTAATGGCTTCTTGCAGATCTTTATCAACGCCCATATATGCTTGAATCAAGTGGTCAAGGTGTGCAGTAGAAGGAACAGCAACTCTTTTTTTACCAGCTTGCATAAATTGCAGCAAGGCCATTTGTGCGGTAGCATCTTGCATTGCGACACGGTCCACTTTAAATTCTACATAGTCTTTTCCGCGTACTAATTCTTTGTCGGCATCGCCTTGCCAAAGATGTGCGTACAATATTTTCTCGGTGTATGTGAGCGGTCTGCCCAATACTTTTCTTGCTTTTTCTACCCTATCGGGCATGGTCTCATAGACCTTTTTGATCATATCAATATCAAATGCCATAATATATTTTTTTTATTTTTTTTATTGAGTTACAAAAATAACATATTGGTTGAATTTTCCTATTTTTTTTGTCATAAAAGCTTCAAATGAATGCATTTTTGTCAAAATCATAAAATCATTCTATAAAAAATAGAATTCTTAAAATAAATTATCAAAATATTATTTGCTTTGCATAAAAAACTTATGCACGACCGATTATTTTTTTTAATTGGGCGTATAAAAGAGGACTTTTAGCGATTAAAATTCTTTTCCAAAAGGATAACTGTTTGTTTTGCTTTATAAATTTAGCGTAATTTTTAAGCATTTGATCGGTGAAATTCTGCACCTGATTTTGCAAATCTTTTTGGTTTGTTTGTAAGGACATTTCGTTTAATTTGACAAGAAACAATCCAAAAGATGCTGGAAAACTAGAGTGTTTGTTTATCAGTTTTTGTTTTATAAATCCTTCTTGTGTAGCAGATAAGGCTTGCATAAAATCAAGAATATGTTTTGCACTGGGTTTTTGTTGGGTGATTGAATTATTTCTGATGACATAATGATATGCGGGGAACATTAAATTGTTGAGGCGTTTTGCGATTGAAAAAGCATAAAAAACCATCGCCATATCTTCATAATATCCTTGTGAAAATTGTAAATTGTGTTGTTTGATAAAATCTGTTTTCCACAATTTTGCACATGCTTTGGGTTCGATAAAAATACCTTCGTTGTAATAATTAATTCCGTCGATAGCTTGTGTAAATGGAATAATATTTTTTGGTAGTGTCGTTTTGGTGTCGCCACGGTGTTCAATGTGTTGCGCTTGTAATATATCAAGGTTTTCAGCCTGACTTTTATCGTATAAAACTTCTAGCGCGTTCGGATGAATGTAATCATCGCTGTCTAAAAAAAAGATGTATGTACCGTTTGCTTCTGCCATTCCGGTATTGCGTGCGGCGCCTAATCCCAAGTTTTTTGGATGTGTGATGATTTGCACACGATTATCTGTCATTTTATATTCTTGTAAAAGATTGGCTGTTTTGTCGGTTGAGCCATCATCAATAAAAATGATTTCAATATTTGAAAGCGTTTGCTGACGACTGGTATCAAATGCTTTTTGAATATATTTTTCCGAATTATAAGCCGGAATAATAATGGATACTTTGGGTTTGTGATACATAAGTTAAACAAAGTTTACTTCGGGTTCCAGTTCAATATTAAATTGATCTTTTATTTTATGGATAATTGTTTTTGACAGTTCTTGTATTTGTTTTCCGCTTGCATTTCCGTAATTTACCAATACCAAGGCTTGTTTGTCATGAACACCTACCGCGCCAAAACGTTTGCCTTTAAATCCTGATTTTTCAATCAACCAACCGGCTGGTATTTTATATTGATTTGATGTTATTTTGTAAAAAGGCATATTGGGAAATTGTAATACTAATTGATCAAATAAACCTTTATCGACGATTGGATTTTTAAAAAAACTTCCTGCATTTCCTATTTTATTTGGATCGGGGAGTTTATTTTCTCTTATTTCAATAACGGCTTCGGCTACTTGTTTTATGTTTGGAAGCGTAATTTTTTTATTTTTTAAAATTTGTTGGATAGCGCCGTATCCAATATTTGGTGTGTAATTGTTTTTAGATAGTTTAATAGATACTGCAGTAATAAAATACCTGTTTTTATTTTCTGCTTTTTTAAAAATAGATTGTCTGTATCCAAATTGACAATCTTTATTGTCAAAAATAATTTCTTTGCCTGTTTTCATGTCCAAGGCAAATACTTTTAAAATTACATCTTTTATTTCGCTACCGTAAGCGCCTATATTTTGTATGGGAGCTGTTCCAACATTACCGGGAATTAAAGCTAAATTTTCGATGCCGCCATAATTATGATCAACAGCCCACATAACGAGTTCATGCCAATTTTCGCCACCCATTATTTTAAGGCTAATTTCGTTTGCATCTTCGTGAATATTTTTTTTTCCTTTTATCTGATTTAATAATATTATACCGTCAAAATCTTTGAGAAAAAGCACGTTGTTACCACCACCGAGAATCATTTTTTTTGTTGTAGTAAAATCTTTTAATAAGGGATAAATATCCTTAACATCTTGTATTTTAGCTAGATATTTTGTTTTGACATCTATGCCGAAACTATTATAAGTTTTAAGTGAAATATTGGTTTGCATTATGCTGTAATAATTGGTTTGGTAAAAATACAATAAATATTTTGAGATACAAAAACGATAAAACGTTTTGTTGATATTTTGATAGGACATTATGGCTGATAAGAATTGAAAGGATGAGATGGTTATTTTTAAATTGTATTGTTAATCATTGAGATTTTTTGTTGCTGAATGTTTATGTTGATAAGTTTAACGAGTTTTTTTATTACTTGATAACTGAAAAATACTATTTTTGTTTTGATATAATAGACCATTACTATGATATTTATCATTTTTTTATTTTTAAACACTATCTTTGCCAAACTAATTGCTTGTTTATATATAATTGTAAGAGTCATTAACTTTGATGGTTTTATATTATATTTAAGTATGAATAAAGCCTGCAAGCATTACGCATAAGTTTATGAAAAGATACGCTATAACAGATTGGTTGCCTACTACTTTAAAAGAAGTTAGAAAACGAGGATGGGAACAATTAGATATCATTGTATTTAGTGGTGATGCCTATATTGATCATCCTGCATTTGGCCCTGCTGTTGTAGGACGTATTTTTGAAAGTTTTGGATTAAAGGTGGCTATTGTACCACAACCCAATGTGCGCGATAATTTGCAAGATTTTACCAAATTGGGTGCGCCAAAATTGTTTTTTGCGGTAACGGCAGGTAGTATGGATTCTATGATTAGCAATTATACGGCAAGCAAAAAACCGAGAGATAAAGATGCTTATTCACCAGGAGGGGAATGGGGGAATCGACCGGATTATGCTAGTATTAAATATAGCCAAATTTTAAAAAAGTTTTATCCAGATGTGCCTATTTTACTAGGTGGAATAGAGGGTTCTTTGCGAAGGGTAACCCATTACGATTATTGGAGTGATCAATTAAAACCATCTGTTTTGGTAGATTCGGGTGCCGATTTATTGGTTTATGGTATGGGTGAACAACCTTTACGCGAAATTGTCCGATTGGTAGCGCGTGGCGTGCCGTTTTCTTCTATTAAGACGGTAAGGCAAACTGCTTTTCTATCAGATGATAAATTACCTAAGAATAAACAATGGGAAGATATTTGGATTTATTCGCACGAACGTTGCTTAAAAGACAAAAAAGCTTTTGCGCAAAATTTTAAAACTTTGGAAGTAGCGTCTAATATGATGACTTCACAAAGGCGTATTTTACAAAAAATTGGTGCTAAAACTTTGGTGTTAAATCCAACTTATACGGCGATGACCGAGAATGAAATAGATGCAGCTTATGAGTTGCCTTTTACCAGAATGCCACATCCTAAATATCGCAAACGTGGCCCTATTCCTGCTTATGAGATGATTAAGCATTCTATCAATATTCATAGGGGATGTTTTGGGGGTTGTAGTTTTTGTACAATTTCTGCGCATCAAGGTAAATTTATTGCCAGTAGGAGCAAGACTTCCATTCTTAAGGAACTCGATCAAATCACAGAACAAGAGGATTTTAAAGGTTATATTTCGGATATTGGAGGTCCTTCTGCCAATATGTATAAAATGAAGGGAAAGGATTTGTCTATTTGCGAAAAATGTACAGCACCATCTTGTATAAATCCTGTGGTTTGTAGTAATTTGGATACTTCGCATGCCGATTTGATGGATATTTACAAAACAGTTGACCAACATCCTAAAGTTAAGAAAGCTTTTGTTGGGAGTGGTATTCGTTATGATTTAACAGTGCCAAGCTTTAATAAAAAAGCTGATCCAAAAGAATTGGAAGCATATTTAGAGCAATTGATGACACGTCATACTTCAGGGCGATTAAAAGTAGCGCCTGAACATACTTCTGATAGGGTGCTGAAAATGATGCGGAAACCCTCTTTTAAATATTTTCACGAATTTAAACGAATTTTTGATAAAATAAACCGTAAAACTGGATTGAAACAGCAGTTGGTTCCATATTTTATTTCGTCGCACCCCGATAGTCAAATGGTAGATATGGCTAATTTGGCTGCCGAAACCAAGCAAATGGGTTTTCAGTTGGAGCAAGTACAAGATTTTACGCCTACACCCATGACGGTTGCCACGGTAGCATATTACAGTGGATATCATCCTTATACTTTAAAAGCTATTCAAACGGTTACCAATCGAAAAGAGAAATTAGATCAGTGGAAATTCTTTTTTTGGTATAAGCCTGAAAATCGTAAATGGATTAAGGATAAATTAATGCAATTAGGACGAAAAGATTTGTTAGAAATCTTGTTGGGTAAGAATGATTATAGACAACAAAATGCCAATGATGATAAATTTAAAAAGCGACATAAACATAAGGGGGCGCATCATCAAAAAAGGCAAAAAAGATAATTTAAGATCCTTGCAAAACGATAAAAAAATAAATATAGGCAATTCTTTGTCCAACTTTTTCTCTTGCCTCGAATTTGAACAAATATTCATCTTTTACAAGGGTTTTAATTTTTTATATAAAAAAAGCTTGAAAAGAAATTTTCAAGCTTTAAATATTTTGGTTAAAAAGAAATTTTATTCTTCTAATTCACCCATAATATTATCTACCGGTGGTCCTTGATATTTATCATCACCAAAGGCAAGCATTGGTAAGAAAATAAAAGGTAGTAAAATCATTCCGATAGCGTAACCAGCACCTTTTCCAAAGCTTTTTGCGAGTAAATAATACAAGTAAATAGCAATGACAACTCCTACATAAGGAATAAGCATCAATAAGCCCCACCAACCTGGTTTTCCAGTAATTTCGGCAAGTACCCAAGAATTGTAAATAGGTACAATACTAGCCCAACCCGGTTTTCTGGCTTTTGTATAAATTATCCATAAAGATACGATCATTACGATCACGATTAAAAAAAGAAGAAGTCCTCCAATTAGTCCCATAATTAAGTTATTTTTAGTTGTGCTTACTCTTTACAGTTTTCAGCAACCCTGATTTTGCGCATAAAGGTAATAATAATTACATGAAAAACAATAAAAAATTATGGGAATTTGGGATACTGTTTAAAATTAGGTTTTCGTTTTTGTAAAAAGGCATTTTTTCCTTCTTGTGCTTCGTCCATTAAATAAAACATAAGGGTGGCATCGCCTGCAAACTCCATAAGTCCGCGTTGTCCGTCGAGTTCTGCATTCATAGCGCGTTTAATCATTCGTATAGCCATTGGACTTCGTTCTTGTATGGTTTGGCACCATTCTACGGTTGTATCTTCTAATTGTTCTAATGGCACTACTTTGTTTACCATACCCATTTGTTCAGCTTCATTTGCGGTATATTGATTACAGAGAAACCATATTTCACGGGCTTTTTTTTGTCCTACGTGACGGGCGAGATAGGAAGATCCAAATCCGCCATCAAAACTACCGACTTTTGGTCCGGTTTGTCCAAAACGCGCATTGTCACTGGCAATCGTTAGGTCGCAAACTACGTGAAGCACATGTCCGCCACCAATAGCATATCCGTTGACCATGGCAATTACTGGTTTGGGAATATGTCTAATCATACGATGTACATCTAGTACGTTGAGGCGGGGTACACCATCTTCACTGATATAGCCACCTTTTCCTTTTATATTTTGGTCACCACCACTGCAAAATGCTTTGTCACCTGCGCCGGTTAAAATGATGACATCTATATCGGGATTCATTTCGCAATGTGACAATGCTTCTAAAATTTCGTCGTTGGTTTTGGGGCGAAAAGCATTGTAAACTTGTGGACGGTTGATGGTGATTTTTGCAATGCCTTCAAAATATTCAAAGAGAATATCTTCGTAGTCTTTTATTTTTTGCCAATTTCTTTTCATTATGAATTTTTTATTGATATTAATAGTATTGAAATGCTTTAAAAATTTGATGTGTAAAAATATAAAATATATCGATGAAAAATTATAGTTTTAAATTTATAATTTTTTTAAAAAAGTACGTAAGTTTTCAGACTCGTTTAATTTCATTTTCTTTTTTAGTCTGTAAAGTGCATTTTTAACACTTTGTGTAGAAATATTAAAAATGGAAGCAATTTCTTTATTGGTCATTCCCAACCTTATTAAAGCAGCAAGCCTAAAATCATTGTTGGTTAAGTCGGGATTATGTTTTATAAGTGTATCTACAAAACTCTTATTGGTTTCTTCGAAATAAGTCTTAAAATTATCCCAGTCTTTTTTTGATTGAATGGTTTTATGAATTTCTCTTTTTAAACTATTGTATTGTGTTTGTGTTTTAGCCTCGTCTTTTGGTTCGATATTTTTAAGGATATTTAGATAATTTTGTAAGAGTTTGTTACGCTGCATAATATTGATAGCATGGGTGGCTAATCGTTTGTTTTTGTATTCGAGTTCTTGTTCTAATTGTTGTTGTTTGAGTTGTGTTTTCTTTAGTTTTAGTTGCGCGATGGCTTTTTCTTTTTTTCTTCTTTGCCAAATAAATGCTGCACTTAACATCACAAAAGAAATAAGGCTTAACAAAATGATAAATAATGTATTGTTTTTAGCTTTTTGAATTTTTTCTTGACTTGCCAATCTTTCAATTTCTTTTTCTTTTTTTTCAGTTTGATATTTTTTATCCAGTTCTGCTAACTGTTTATAAATCTCGGTACTACTGATGCTATCTTTTAATGTATAAGATAATTCTTTGAAGTGATAAGCTTTCTTGTAATCATTGGTTTTATAATGGAGTAATTCCAGTTGATTTAAAGCTTTTAGTTGTAGTCGTAGATTGGCAATTTTTTGAGAGAGTTTTAATGATAAATTTAAATAGTGTTTGGCTAAGTTATATTTACTAATTTTTGTATAGGTTGCGCCTAAATCACGGTAGGTATCTGCCAAGTCTTCCTTTGAATGTATTGCCTCAAACTTATTTATGGCATCTTTTAAATAAGGAATTCCTTTGTTATATTGTTTTTTATGAATATAAACCATACCAATATTTTGGGTGGCAACAGCAATTCCGCTATTAATATTAGCTTTTTTGTAGAAGTTCAATGCTTTATTAAAAAAATAATAGGCAGAATCGTTTTTTTTGGCATCTGAAAATAAGACGCCTAAATTATTGTAAATATCGGCTAAGAAATAATCATCCTTTAATTCTTTTGCTAATTGTGCTGCTTTTTTTAAGTATGTTTTGTTCTTTTCTTCATTTTTTAAATAGCCATATAAATTGGCAATATTCATTTGTGTGGAAGCTATACCCAGCGTATCTTTATTATGTTCAAAAGCCCTTAAACTTTGCAAGGAAAATTGGAGGGATTGTTTATAGTCCCCAGTTTTTTTATAAATAGAAGCAATGTTATCAAGGGTTCCAGGTAAGCGAGTGCTATCATTTGTTTGCTTAAATTTTTCTAAGGCGAGTTTTCCGTATTTAAGTGCCCCATCATAGTTGTTTAGATTTTTATTAGCGACACATAATAAATTATATGAAACGCCCAATTTATTATTGGTTAATAATTGTTTATCGAGTTTCAAAATTTTTTCGGTGTAGTAAACGGTAGAGTCAAGTTGCCCTATATAGTAGAATCCAATGGCTGTGTTAATTAGGGCATCGGGTAATTTTTTGGAATGTTTGGTTTCAAAATAATGAATAGCTTGTTTGCCATAATTGATGCTTTTTTTTGGGGAAATTTTCCAATACAATTCAGCAAGTTTTAGTTGTATTGAGCCTTTGTCTTTGGCATCAGTCAATTCTTTTTCTAAGGTGTTAATTTTTTTTTGATTTACATTATTAGATTTTTGACCGAAGCCAAGCAAAGGTATTAGTATAATTAATAAGAATATCTTTTGAAGCATTTCTAAAAAATTAACTTTAAAATTATCGGTAAATTAGAAGATATTGGTATATATTTCTTTTTGATTTGTAAATATAGTAAAATTTTTAATACACATTTGTTTATTTTTTTCAACAAAATCAAAGTATTCATTTTTGTTTTGGATTTATAATAATTCGCGCTTATTTTTAGCTATTTTAAATAGTAAATGCTTTTTTTTTATTGTAAAATTATTCTGATTTTATTTAATTAATTCTTAATCAGTATTTTATATATTTATTTGTTGTGAAATATAAAATAATGTGAGTACCCTTTGAGTACCCTAAAAATTTGTATTTGTGTTATTTGTGTGGCAATTTTGAAGTATTAACTAAAAGTAAATATTATGATTCTAGCATATCCGGTAAAAAATACCATATTTATTGCTTTTGAAAACTTAATACAAAAAGGGAGCGTCATTGTTAAAGACAAAGAAAATAATATCATCAAAACTATTTTATTTGAAAATGTTGATTTTAAGAAAATAGAAATGGCGACAGATTTTAAAGAAGTACATCTCGATATTGTTGCGGATGGTGAAAAAACCACAAAAATAATCTATTTGTAAAAATCTGTTAATTTATTATAGTAGAAGATGCATTGTTTTGCAGATGAAATATAATTTGATTAACCTTATAATAATAAACTTTAACCTAAAAAAATAATTCTAAAACAACAAATATTATGAAAACAACCACTTTCTTTCTTGTTTTTTGCTTATCAGTATTTAGTATGTCTGCTCAAGTAGGTATCAGCAGCGATAATAGCCAACCCGATGATTCAGCAATGCTGGATGTACAAAGTGCCGAAAAAGGGATACTAATTCCTCGTATGACTCAAGCACAACGCAATGCGATAACTTCACCAGCAACCGGTTTGATTATATATCAAACCGATAACACACATGGATTTTATTTTTATGATGGTTCTGGTTGGTTGTCAATAGGTTCTGGTGGAACAGACAATGATTGGATTAAGAATAATGATTATATATATAATGTTACAGATTCAGTAGGAATTGGGACAACAACACCAGGAGCCATTTTAGATGTGCAAGGTCATATTTGGCAAACAGGTGTTGGTGAGTCCGTTTTTTTTGGAGAAGGTGCTGGTCGAGATGATGATTATTCAAGAAATAGAAATTCTTTTTTTGGTTATGAAGCTGGTTATAAAAATAGTACCGGAGAAAATAATATAGCAATTGGTTATCAAACCTTATACAATAATATAAGTGGAATAGGTAATCTGGCTATAGGATCACAAGCTTTATACAAAAATAAAAATGCCTATGATTTGATTGCTGTTGGAGATTCTGCATTATACAATGTTAACGGTAGCGCTCGGTATTTATATGGTGGAAAAGATAATATTGCCATCGGTAATAAATCATTATTTAGCAATATTGAGGGAGGAAGTAATATTGCATTAGGTAATAGAGCTTTGTATAATAATATGAATGGAGGTAATATTGCTATAGGAACCGAAGCATTATTTCAACAATCTGGTGGTAGTTTTGCATCAGGTAATATTGCTATTGGTTATCAGGCAATGTATTCCAATCAATGTGTCGGATATAGTAATATAGCATTGGGAAATAAAGCTTTATATAATAATGCTAAAAATAGTGAAAGTTCTAGCTATGAAAATATTGCTATTGGTGAAAAAGCCCTTTACAAACATGATGATGGCTCCGGAAATATTGCTATTGGTGCCTATGCAATGGCAATAGATACAATTGGAAGTGGAAATATAGCTATTGGAAATGGTGCTTTGGCTGCCAATAGCGATGGTATAGCAAATATTGCTATTGGAAATAATGCGCTTGGTCAGAATGCTTCTGGAGAAGAAAATATTGGAATAGGTACTTTTTCTTTAAATAATAATACGGGAAATTATAATACTGCTTTGGGTTTGTCAGCTTTATATAGTAATAGAGGTAATTCAAGGAATGTAGCCATAGGTTATCAAGCTATGTATTATGCAGATGACGATAGTGTTGGTAGTGATACTTTTAATACGGCAATTGGTTACCAAGCTTTAAGAGGTTCAAATAGGGCAAGTAACAATTCAGGTGTTGGCAATACAGCCAATGGCTATCAAACATTATATGTCAATACAATAGGATCTTGGAATGTAGCTAATGGATACCAAAGTTTATACAGAAATATGAGTGGTGCTTTAAATATTGCTTTGGGTAGTCAGACTCTTTTTTCAAACCAAGCAGGTCATGGATCTGTAGCAATAGGTTATCAAGCTGGTTATTCATCTAATAATTGGAGAAATATCTTTGTAGGTTATCAAGCTGGATATAATGAAACGGGTGATCATAAGCTATATATTGAAAACACAAATGCTGATGCAGATAATGCGTTAATTTACGGAGAATTTGATAACGATATTTTACGTATTAATGGTCAATTACAAATTCATAACACTACCGGAACAGGTTTTGCACTGCCGACTGCTGATGGAACAGCCAATCAAATTATACAAACCGATGGTAGTGGACAATTATCGTGGATAGCTTCTCCTGTTTCCGCTACTGGTTCTGTTGACTTGCATTCTGATGTAGATACTTCTACAAGTACACCTACAATAGGACAATTACTCAAATGGAACGGTACCAATTGGGTGCCTGCAAATGATATAGATACGGATACTGATACAACTTATACAGCTTCAAATGGTGTTGCCTTATCCGGAACTGATTTTCAGCATTCTGATACTTCTTCACAAGTGAGTATTGACAATAATAACGGTACAATAATACAAGACCTGACATTAGATACTTTTGGACATATTACAGCTTTACAATCTACCGATTTGGACAATCGTTATTACACCCAAGCCGAATTGCAAACAAGTACAGCAGCACAAGTACATTGGAATAACGTAACCAACGTTCCACTAAGTCTGCAAGATGGAGATGATGACACAACGTATAATACAGGAACAGGCTTAGCACTCACGGGCACAACCTTTTCATTAAGTAGTAATATTAATGGTTTATCAGATGTAGATACCTCTACGACAACACCTACTAATGGGCAAGTGTTGAGTTGGAACGGAACCAATTGGGTACCACAAAACGATAGTGATACAGGCGCACAAGCTATTGACGACTTATCTGATGGAATCAATGATACTTCTTCTGTATTCCTAGGAACAAATAGTGGTATTAATGATGATGCCAGTAGCAATTTAAATGTAGGATTGGGAACGGCTGCCTTAACGACCAATACTTCAGGAAGTGAAAACGTAGCAATAGGTGCTGAGGCTTTAAATAATGTGGATACTGGCAGTCAAAACACAGCTATTGGACGTGGTGCCGGTTTACAAGCAACAGGATCGGGTAATGTATTTATTGGCTATAGAGCCGGAAACGCTGCTACAGGGAATAATAAACTCTATATAGCCAATTCAGCGACTACTACTCCATTGATTTACGGTAATTTTGCAATCGAAAAGGTGCAAATAAATGGAACTATTGCAATAACGGGAGGTAATCCTGATACCGGAAAAGTTTTAACATCTGATAGTTATGGTAATGCAACTTGGGAGACATCTACAAGTGGAGGAGCGCAAGAAATAAACGATTTATCAGATGGAAAAACTGCGGGTGTAAATTCTGTATTTCTGGGTGATAATTCTGGTGCAAATAATGGTAGTACTGACGGAAATACCGGAATGGGAAATGCTGCATTAGCAACCAATTCATCCGGATCCAATAATGCTGCTTTTGGATCAGGCGCATTGGCGACAATTGGTACGGGAAATGATAATATTGGATTAGGCTACCTAGCAGGTGCTTTTGATACGGGAGGAAATCCATTAACTAGTTTGACTTCAGGTATTTTTATCGGCTCCAATACTAAAGCTGCGACAGATGGAGATACCAATGAAATAGTGATAGGAACCAATATGAGCGGAATGGGTAATAACTCAGTGATTCTCGGTAATCCTACAACCAATCTAACGACGGTTTTAACCGGAAAAGTAGGCGTGATGGTACCTGAGCCTAAATCAGCTTTACAAGTAAATGGAGGTGTACAAGTCGCAGATGATGCCGATGCGGCAGCTGCTGATAAAGTTGGAACTTTACGCTACCGTTCAGATGCCAATAATTCGTATGTGGAAATGTGTGTGCAAACAGGTGCTGCTACTTATGCTTGGGTGGTTATTCATCAAGAAACATGGTAAAAATGGTAATAATTATAAAATATAAAGAAAATGTTCCAATCCTAAATTAATAACTATCATTTTTTTTTATAAGAAAGTCGGGGGTGTGAAATATATTTGTTTGTGTTATTTTTTATCAACTCCGGCTTTTTTATCGATTAGATGTTGGTAAAAAATAAAAAAGTTGATTTATTAATTATTTTTTTCTAACAATACAATATTTTCTACGTGATGTGTATGCGGAAACATATCTACCGGTTGCATTTTCACAATTTTGTATAGGTGTTTCATCAGCGCTAAATCACGTGCTTGTGTGGCAGAATTACAGCTAATATAGACAATTCGATTGGGTGATAATTTTAATAAATTATCAATTACTTTTGGATGCATGCCATCTCTAGGCGGGTCAGTGATAACAATGTCCGCTTTGCCGTGTTGGAGGATAAATTCAGGCGTAAATATTTCTTTCATATCCCCTACGATAAATTCAGTATTTTCAATATGATTTAAAGTAGCATTTTTTTTGGCATCTTCAATGGCATCTGGAACGGATTCTACTCCGATTACTTTTTTAGCATTGTGGGCTATAAATTGCGCGATACTTCCTGTACCGGTATATAAATCGTAAACAATTTCATCTGCTTGTATGCTTGCAAATTCTCGTATTTTTTGATACATACGTAGCGATTGGGCAGAATTGGTTTGAAAGAAGGACTTTGCGGAAATACGAAAAGTTAAATCCTCCATTTTTTCTTCTATATAACTACGTCCGTGGTATAAGATGACTTCTTGGTCGTAAAATGAGTCGTTGTCTTTTGTGTTAACAATGTATTGCAAAGAGGTGATTTGCGGAAAATGCTCTTTGAGGTGTTGCATTAACTTTTCGATATTTTTTTTGTCATTTTTATATACTTGTAACACGACCATCCATTCGCCAATAGAAGTGTTTCTTATCATTAATGTTCGTAATAATCCTGTTTTTTCTCTAGGGTCAAAAAAGTTAATATTATTTGCCAATGCAAATTTTTTGACTTCGTTTCTTATTTCGTTTGAGGGGGCTTCTTGCAAATGACATTCATTGATATCCAAAACTTTATCCCACATTCCAGCAATATGAAATCCCAATCCTTCGGGATCTGTTATAGAATCTACTTGTTTTATTTCATCAAATGACAACCAGCGTCTGGCAGAAAAAGAGAATTCCATTTTATTCCGATAGTTGTATATTTTTGGTGATTTTAAAATAGGTGAGATGTCATCGGGTAATGCTATTTTGCCGATTCGTATAAGATTATTTTCTACTTCTTTTTGTTTGAATTGCACCTGGGCATCATAACTGATATGTTGCAGTTTGCAGCCGCCACAAGTGCCAAAATAGGCGCATTTTGGCGTATTTCTTAGTTCAGAATAATTAGAAATATTTGTTGCCCTTCCTTCGTAAAAAGCTTTTCTTTTTTTGGTTACTTGTATATCGGCGATGTCCCCCGGTGCTAAATAAGGTATAAAAATAACCCTTCCATCGGGCGCAAATCCTATTGCTTTGGCTTTGGCGCCTAAATCAGTAATTTCTATTTGTTTAAAAATTGCTTTTTTTCTTCTGCTCATGCCTGCAAAAATAATATAAAAAGTTGATATGTAAATTTCAGATAAAGATGAATATCGATTTTGAATAACTAATTAAAAAATATTTGTATTTACACATTAAATAAAAATATTTATTATTTAAAAAATTATGTATGGTAGGTATTTGTTCTAAGCAATAATTTTTAGAAGTCCCCTTAAAATCAATTTTGAATAATTAGCGCAATAAGTGCCAAAATTAAAAGATAAAAATACTTTTTGGTGTTTTTTGTTAGTAATTTTTAAAAAATAGGATTAAAGTTAATTTTTTGTTAAGTAAATCAGGTGTTGTTTAGTTTTTTTGCTTTAAATTTACGCAAATAAAAATTCAAATTAACTATGATGGAAAAGTATAAACACTTAATGAAGCTATTTTTGCTACTGTTTTTTGCAGGCGTAGTAAATAGTAATGCACAAACAGTTGTGTCCGGAACAGTAACCGATCAGAGCGGTGAACTTTTACCGGGGGCTGAAATTACGGTTATGGGAACCAAAACCGGAGCTATTACGGATTTTGACGGTAAATTTAGTATTACAGCCAAAACCGGAGACAGAATTAAAGTTGCTTTTGTGGGCATGGCCTCACAGATTAAAAAAGTAGCGGGTTCGAGTATGAACTTTGTATTAAAAGAAGATGCACTCGGATTAGACGAAGTAGTGGTAACGGCACAAAGTGGTTCCGTAACCCGTAAACAGTTAGGTGCTGTGGTACAAACTGTAAAAATGGACAAGATTAACAAAAGAAATGTTTCCAATGTTGCTGAGGCTTTACAAGGAAGTATTCCTGGTGCGCAAATTATGCGTAATTCTGGTTCAGTAGCACCTAGTATTTCTATCCGATTAAGAGGACCTTCAACTATTTTGGGTAGTTCTGATCCATTGATAATGATTGATGGTATGATTATTAATAATAATGCCAGAGCCGGAATTGGTACAGGTGCCAGTTCAGATCCATTATCTGATATCGATATGAGTAATATAGATCATATCGAAGTTATCAAAGGACCTGCTGCTTCTGCAATGTACGGTTCAATGGCAAGTAATGGTATCATCCAAATCTTTACCAAAAGAGGTAAGAGAGGTGAACCAAGTGTTACGGTAAATTCGTATATTAACTTTAACCAAATAAGAAAAACCAAACCTTATAATGAATCTTTGTATACTTGGCAAAGTAATGGTGGCGTGGTTGAAAGAGTGCCTATTGATAAAAGATATGATTATCAAAGTTATATTTTTAGAAAAGGAGTGGGTACTTATAATGGTGTAACTGTTTCGGGTGGAACAGATTGGACATCTTATTCAATAGGAGGTTCTATATTACAAAATGAAGGAATTGTCAGAAATACAAATTATGATAGAAAAAATCTTGATTTAAAACTCAATCAAAAAGTTACAGATTGGTTAAAATTTGATGTAAACGTAATGTATTCAAAAAATAAAACTAAAGAAATTCCTTTTAATAGCGATGCATCTTATAAATATGCACCTTTGGTACAAATTCTTTTTGCAGATAATATTGTAAATCCTGTAAATGAAGATGGTACATATAATAATATTGGCGGATTTCAAGGTAATCCTTATGAAAGTATTGATAAAGTAGATGCTACTTTAAATAATGATAGGATTATTAGTAATTTTGGTTTTCACTTGAAACCTATTAAAGATTTAAGTATAGATTATACCTTTGGATATGATTACACAACATCAAAAAGTAAATTTTTAGTGCCTTTTGGATATGCTGCAGATACAGATGGATCTTTGCAATTTAGTAGCAATTATTATGGAGATTTGACATCTCATATTAGAGCAAATTATGATTATCAAATTATTGATAATATTAAAGCCTCAACAGGTGTTGGTTACCAATATGTGTATAATAATAGAAATTATAATTATCAAGGCAAACCTAAATTAACTATTTTCCCTAACCTAGAAGTAATGGATGGTTCAAACGATATTATTTCTAGCAGTTCTATTTATGAATATGCTATTTGGGGTACTTGGTTCCAACAACACTTTACAATATATGATAATTTACACTTAACATTTGGTGGACGTTGGGATAAAGCTTCTACTTTTGGAGATGATGTTCAAACATTTTATCCTAAAGTAAGTGGTTCTTTAGTATTATCTGATTTTGATTTTTGGGATGGTAGTCTTGCTAAATATGTTAATTCATTTAAGTTAAGAGGTGCTTGGGGACAAGCCGGTAATATGAGTGCGCTTACAAGCCCAAGTTACATAGCTGTAAAATATGGTAGTTTGTATAGTTCAGATTCTTATTTAGGACAAACAACTTATGGTCCTAGTTCTCAAGATGGAAATGCAGGCATTAGACCTGAAGTAACCAAAGAATTTGAATTTGGTTTTGATGCTGGTTTATTTGATGGTAGAATGGGTATTGAATTTACTTCATACCATCAAGACGTTGAAGATATGTTATTAGGTCGTGCTATGGCTGCTTCTTCAGGTTTTTCTAGAAGAGTAGAGAATGTAGGTACGTTGACCAATGATGGTATTGAATTAACGATTAAAGGTAGAGCATATAAATCCAAAAATTTTAATTGGGATGCTTCTATAAATTATTCTAAAAATAAAAACGTTGTAAACGGTATTGAAGGTGGCTGGAAAGGCTACGGTGGTTGGGGTACCTCAATTGCTGCAAATGGTTATCCTTTAGGTGTCATTTACGGATATTTTTATGCAACAGATGATAACGGTAACTGGGTATTAGATGGTGACGGTAATCCACAAAGAGCAAAAGGTACACAAATTGATGCAGATGGTGATGGTTTTCCAGAAAGTTATGAACAAGAGTTTGATAGTAATGGACAACCCACTGGAAGTAAATTGAAAAAAATATTAGGTGACCCTAATCCTGATTATATTTTATCATTTAACAATACTTTTACGTATAAGAACTTCGGACTTAATGTGGCTTTAGAAGCAGTACAAGGCTTTGATATTTTTAGTTGGGATAAACGTATTGGACAAGGTAAAACGACATCAAGTGGTTCAGCATATTCAGGATGGGATTTTTCCGGTCAAGAATTAGATAACAATACTAGAGGATGGTATGGTAGTAGATACTACATTTATGAATCTTTTATTGAAGATGCTTCTTTTGTAAAATTAAGAAACGTATCCTTGAGTTATAATTGGAAAAGCCCATTTAAATCTGTAAAAAATCTACAATTTACTTTAAGTGGTTCTAATTTAATTTCTTGGGATAGCTATTGGGGATATGATCCTGAGGTGAATTCTTGGGGAAAATCAAATGTAACACGTGCACAAGATTTTGGAAATATTCCAATTCCCAAAGTTTACACGTTTGACGTAAAATTAAAATTTTAAAATATTATAGAAATGAAAAAAATATTATTATTACTGATTATAAGCGTAAGTTTATTTAGTTGTAAAAAAGAATTTGAAGATCACAACAAGATAACTGAATACGCGGCATTTCATGCACCCGAGGCATATCCCGGAATTATTTTAGGCATGACAAAGACTTTTACAACGAGCTCTTTGTATAGAATTATACATGGACCCGGATTAACGGCAAGAGAATTTGCCAATATGAGTACATATACAACAGAACCTGATTTGGTAAATGGTGGTCCTGAACTTACAGGAGACAACAGCTCTTTGAGTAGTATGTGGAGTTCATTACACAGAAGCAGAGGTGTTGCTGAAAAAATATTGAAATATGTAGATGAAGTAGATTTTCAAGATGCTGATAAAAAAATGGCTTATAAAGCTTATGCCAAATTTTATAAAGGTATGGCAATAGGGTATTTGTCTGATTATTGGGAAAAAGTAACCCTTGAAAACGATGCAGATAACCAAGCAACTTTTGTGACTAGAGCTGAAGGCTATAGCGCAGCAATTGATTTATTTGACAGTGCTTTGGCTGACTTAAATGCACAGTCAGGCGCAGAAGCTGTTGTTAATGGATTGGTGTCTTTCCAATTTTCTTTTGTGGATGTATTAAATGCTTTTAAAGCACGTTATGAAATGGAATTGGGTAACAATCAAGCTGCCTATGACGCTGCAGATGCTGTAGATTTATCAAGTATCTCAACTTGGTCTTATGATGGTGGTTCTATTAAAAATCCTATCTATGCTAGCATCCTTGATCCTGCTGCAACTATAAAAATTAAACCAATTGATTCTCTAGGTTTACAAGGCACGCAAATCCCTGAATTGGGTGATATGAGAAATGATTTTTATCTTGATTATATTTCACAATTAAATTCTGATGGAGATATTAATGTAGATAATCCCGAAGGTTTTTGGACACAAGAAGCTTCTGCAATTCCCGTATATTTACCCGGAGAAATGCTCTTGATAAAAGCGGAAGCCAAAGCCAGAATGGGCGGTGCTAATTTGGTCGATGCCGTAACTTTATTAAATGAAGTTAGAGCAAAAACGGGTGTTTCAGACGTATTTGGTGTAGGTGCCTCATTACCTGCTTGGACAGGCAATGCAACAAGCCAAACAGATATTTTGAACGAAATCTATAAAAATTATGCAATTGAATTGTTTATGGAAGGACAAAGATGGCCTACTCATAGAAGATTTTATCCTAATTATTTAGATACTGTAGATTGGAGTAATATGCCTTTAAGAAAAACTTTGGAAAGAAAAAATAATTTCTATCCATATCCTGATTCTGAAAGATCTAACAACCCTAATTGTCCTGCAGACCCTGTTTATTAGTTGTTTGTAGTTGTATTAACCAAAATAATAAAAAATGACTCCCTTTTGGGAGTCATTTTTTTACGTTAAATTAACAAAGATTTATTGTATCTCTGTAGAAACATGTGTACTTTTGCAAATTAAATCTTTATATACATGATGCCAAGTTTACAATATCAAAAACCGGGACAATTTGAAGAGACACGCTATGAAAAAATTCACAATGTCATCTTTGAAGATAGGAATACTGCTTCAAAACAGGTTGCACAAGAAATAGCAGACATTATTCAAATAAATAATAAGTTGCAAAAGAAAACAGTATTGGGGCTGGCAACAGGTTCTTCGCCAATTAAAGTGTATGAAGAGTTGGTTAAAATGTACCAAGAAGATGGTTTGAGTTTTAAAAATGTTATTAGTTTTAATTTAGATGAATATTATGGTATTCTGTCAGATGATATCAATAGTTATCATTATTTTATGAACGAATATTTATTTAAACATATAGATATTCTTCCTGAAAACGTTCATATTCCTGAAGGAAACCTACCAATGGGTAAGATAAAGGATTCTTGTATTAATTATGAACAACAAATCAGTGATGCCGGGGGATTAGATTTCCAATTATTAGGAATTGGTCGTTCGGGTCATATTGGTTTTAATGAACCGGGTTCACACAAGAATTCAACAACAAGATTAATTACATTAAATCATATTACAAGAGTAGATGCGGCACCTACTTTTAAAGGTATTAACAATGTGCCACGCAAAGCGGTAACTATGGGGATTGCTTCAATTATGAAGTCAAAAAGAGTCGTGTTACTTGCTTGGGGTGAAAAAAAAGCAGAAATAATTCGTGAAACTATTGAGGGAACTATTTCTTCAGATGTGCCGGCTACTTATTTACAAAGTCATCCAAATGCAAGCTTTGTTTTAGATGAGGACGCTGCTGGAAAATTAACCAGAATTGATACGCCTTGGCTGGTAAGAGACGTGCAATGGACAGATCAAATTGTAAAAAAAGCAGTGGTTTGGTTGAGTCAAAAACTTAATAAATCAATACTAAAATTGACTGATCAAGATTATAATGAGAATTCATTAGCTGAATTAATTGCCGAACAAGGTAATTCTTATGATCTAAATATTGACATATTTAATGCTTTACAACATACCATTACAGGTTGGCCGGGTGGCAAATCCAATGCAGATGACACCAATAGACCAGAGCGAGCTGAACCTGCTAAAAAAAGGGTAATTGTTTTTAGCCCACATCCCGATGATGATGTAATCTCAATGGGCGGTACCTTAGATAGATTGATTTCACAAGGACACGAAGTGCATGTGGTTTATCAAACTTCAGGTAGTAATGCTGTGTCCGATGATGATACGCTTAAATTTTTAGACGTATATCATTATCTTTTTCCCAAACAAAAAGAAGTAAATGACTTGATTCACTTTATTCAACATAAAGATCAAACCGAAAAAGATATTGAAGACTTAAAAAAAATCAAAACCTTTATACGTAGGAGTGAAGCTATTGCCGCTGTAAAATTTTTAGATTTACCGAGACAAAATACACATTTTTTAGACCTGCCTTTTTATGATAGAGGACCGGTATTAAAAAGAAGTGTTGGTAAGGATGATATCGATAAATTAAAACATATAATTGAAGAAATTAATCCCCATCAAATATTTGCAGCCGGTGATTTAGCGGATCCTCATGGAACGCATAGAATCACTTTTGATTTGTTAAAAATAGTGATGAAGCAGAATGCCAAATTTTTTGAAGATATTAGAGTTTGGTTATATAGAGGTGCTTGGGATGAATTTGAAGTTTATGATATAGATATGGCAGTTCCTATGAGTCCAATGCAATTGCATAAGAAAAGACATGCTATTTTTTACCATCAAACGCAAAAAGATAACGTAATGTTTAAAGGTGATGATGAACGTGAGTTTTGGGAGCGTGTGGAAGAGCGAAATATGGCATTGGCAAAGAAATATAACGATTTAGGATTTGCTGATTATGAGGCAATTGAGGCATTTAAAAGATTAGAATTATAATTGTATTCTTTTTATTGTTAAATTTGCAACTTGAAATAAATAAGCAAAACATAAAAACCGTTATGATTAGTTATTGATTATTTGAAAAGTAATTATCAGGTTTATATGTACTATTGTTACGTAATAATAGAATAACAAATATTCGTGGCTTTAGAAAGATAGATAAAGAAACGAAAAAATAATTAGGGGAATAATGTTTATTGCTCTTATGAAACGAAAAAGGAATGTTGGGTTATGTTATAATGGTGTAAAGTTTTAGCATCTGCGTGTAGAGGAATTTAAGGAAGCAAAAATGATAATAAAACATTATAAACAGATTACAACAAGTAATGAAATTATAAATATATGAAAGAACAAATTCAAAATATAGCCATTATGACGTCAGGAGGCGATTCGCCCGGTATGAATGCGGCTATTAGAGCAGTTGTGAGAACTGCTGTTTTTTATAAAAAAGATCCTTTTGGAATATACAGAGGATTTGAAGGATTGATTAATGGTGATATTGAGCGTTTTAACGCACGTAAAGTAAGCAATATCATCAATAGAGGTGGTACGATTTTAAAAACGGCTCGTTCTGACGAGTTTAGAACTGTTGAAGGTCGTAAAAAAGCTTATGAACAATTGCAAAAAAATAATATTGATGCTTTGGTCGTAATCGGTGGTGACGGCTCTTTTACTGGTGCAAAAATATTTTCAGAAGAATTTGATTTTCCTGTTATCGGTATTCCCGGTACAATTGATAACGATATTTTTGGAACAGATTTTACCATTGGATTTGATACAGCTAGTAACACAGCAACCGAAGCGATAGATAAAATTAGAGATACGGCAAGTTCGCATAACCGATTATTTTTTATAGAAGTGATGGGTAGAAATGCGGGATTTTTGGCTTTATATGCCGGAATAGCTGGTGGCGCTGAAGATATTCTTATTCCTGAAGAAAATATTGGCATCGATAAATTGATAGAATCGCTTCGTAGAAGCAAGCGAGCAGGTAAAACCAGTAGTATCGTTGTCGTTGCCGAAGGTGATAAAACAGGTAAAAACGTATTTGAATTGGCAAAATATGTCGATGAAAATTTAAAAGAATACGAATCAAGAGTGGTCATTATTGGGCATATTCAAAGAGGTGGTTGCCCTACAACTTTTGACAGGGTTTTGGCTAGCAGACTAGGTGTTAATGCAGTTGAGGTTTTGTTAGAAGGCAAAAGAAATGTGATGGTTGGTTTAAAAGAAAATAAAGTGGTAATAACGCCGCTTAGCAATGCTATCAAATTTCATAGAACAATCAATAAAGAATTATTAAATATCAGTGATATTTTAACAACATAACAGAATTAAATAAAAATTAAAAGAAATGAAAGTAACAAAAGTAGGAATAAACGGATTTGGTAGAATTGGTAGATTGGCATTTAGAGCAGCAATCACTAATCCTGCTGTAAAAGTAGTAGCTGTAAATGATTTGTTAGATACAGATTATTTAGCTTACTTATTAAGATATGATTCAGTACATGGTAAATTTACCGGAAGTATTGAAGTAGATGGAGATCATTTAATTGTAAATGGTGAAAAAATCAGAGTTACTAAAGAACGCGATCCCGAAAACATTAACTGGGGGGGCGAAGATGTAGATTTTGTAATTGAATCTACCGGTTTCTTTACCGATAAAGATATGGCAGCAAAACACATCAAAGCAGGTGCTAAAAAAGTAATTATTTCAGCACCTTCTAAAGATGCGCCAATGTTTGTAAAAGGTGTGAACCACAAAGAATTGACAAAAGATATTACTATTTTTTCAAATGCTTCTTGTACCACAAATTGTTTGGCACCAATTTCTAAAGTTTTACACGATGAATTTGGTATTGTTGAAGGTTTAATGACGACTATTCATGCAGCAACATCTACTCAAAAAGTAATTGATGCACCTTCTAAAAACTGGCGTAGAGGTAGAGCAGCTATCAATAATATTATTCCAACATCAACCGGTGCTGCCAAAGCGGTGGGTAAAGTAATTCCTAGCTTAGATGGTAAATTAACAGGAATGTCTTTCCGTGTACCAACAGCTGATGTTTCTGTCGTAGATTTAACGGTAAAATTAGCCAAATCTACTTCTTATGAAGAAATTATGAAGGCGATGAAAAAAGCTGCTGATGGTGAGATGAAAGGTGTATTAAATTATGTAGAAGACGAAGTGGTTTCACAAGATTTTGTATCCGAAGTACATACTTCTAATCTTGATGTACACTCGGGTATCGCCTTAAATGATACTTTCTTTAAAATTATTAGTTGGTACGATAACGAATTTGGTTATGCAACCAAAGTTGTCGAAATGATTGAATATGCTGCTACTTTATAAGCAGATTTAGAATTTTTATAAAAAAAATCGGTTTGAAAAAATATCAAACCGATTTTTTTTTGCTCAGTAAACCTTAAATTAGAAATTAAAACTAATATCTCCGGGAATAATACCAAGGGTTTTTCTGGTAATTTCAGTAGCTGTTGATAAATCATAAATGATAATATCTCCTTCTGATGTGTAATTTTTGGCATCGGTTACATAAAGCTTACCGTCTTTAGCTGACATATTGTAAGCAGGTACATTGTCAATAAATACATTGCTTGGTAAAGAAGTGTCATTGGAATCCATTTTAAATACTTGATTGTCCAAATAGTAGTAAAGTTTGCCATTGTCGTAACTTAGATTTTGAGGATGTTGGGTAACAGCAAATTGAAATTGTTGTACAATACTAAAATTGTTATCGATATCAATTTTGTATAAAGCACCTGCCGTTTCTGTTCCCCAAGCAGTTCCGGTACATAAAACCCATAAAAAGTGGTTTTCTAAAACCATAGATTCGGGTTTGTCCGAAACTTGAATGGTATTTGAAATTTGTCTAGATCCAAGGTCAATTACGCTTACAATATTATTGTTTCCCCAAGCACCTTTGTGGGCTACATAAGCATAACTATCATCAGCTATTATTTTTTCCGGTCCTAGTGGCACAGATAATTGGCTGATAACCGAATTGTTTGTCGTGTTAAGGATAGCGACATAATCATCATTATCATCGCCGGTATCTCCCCAACAGCTTACAAAGCCAATGTTGCCATCAACAGCTGCCATATATCTTGGTTTT
>Ga0209633_10000260_pt1 | contig 63185 bp, 54 predicted proteins | sample Cruoilmetagenom1_FD_187290 | JGI IMG/M metagenome (GOLD analysis project Ga0209633, IMG submission 187290) | Oil polluted marine microbial communities from Coal Oil Point, Santa Barbara, California, USA - Sample 1 (SPAdes) (version 2) | ecosystem: Environmental > Aquatic > Marine > Oil seeps ... | reverse complement strand
CTCATCGCTCGAAAGCTGCGTTAGCAGATTGGCATTTCTGGATTGTGAAAAAGATTTAATTCCGGGAATTATTCGCCCTAAATCAATGCTAACGTCATTTTCTATATTATCGACAAAATTCTGGTAACTATACAGTTTATTATTATCTGCTTGTACATAATTATCAATTAATGGCATTATCTGATCAGCTATTGCGCTAATCGAATCGTAAGAAGCAGGGCCATTAATCATTTCGCTAATATAATCCAGGTAAACCTGCCTTAATGAATCATTTTGCAGTATTCTTCTATTTAGCGATCTTTGGCTAAGATTCGAAATATTGATAACATCTTGTGTTATAGCATCCCAATTATTTGTATATGCACCAAAAGATTCATTTAGATCCCAAGGAATTATACTAAATTGTCCGTAATTCTGGTCATCATACAAATAAAAATTACGTCCAGAACCTGTATAGCTATCAAAATTTGAAAAAACCATATTAAAAGCAAGAAGACGAAGACAATTATCCAAATTTAGATATTGTCGCATAGTTGTTACAAAGCTAGAATCAGGCGTATTGTTTAGGTTTTCAATCATTGTTATTAACCCGGACCAATCGTTCTCTTCTTCATTTGTTTTTAAATCATATTCTGATTCATAATTTGATTGACCTGCTCCCCGATATTCCAAACTTGCCCCATCATCACTTGATTTGTACAAATTATATCCATTATTTTCGAAATACCTATCTAAAAATATTTTATCCACTTGTTCCACCTGAACATAGAGACCGATTAAATTACCTTCGATATATATATTTGAATATACAGTTCTTGGAGCCGGCATATAGCGTCTGGAAATATCGTATGCTATTTTTTCACGCATAAAGCTTGGATCACTAATACAATTACTAAAATTCAACCTGTTAACACCATAAAAAAGCTGATCATTCTTATATTTATCAAACTTGAATTTAAAAGGTTTTTTAAGAGTATTGCTTGATAATATGTAAGAAGAATTTCCTTTATATCTAACTCCAATACTATCAAGAACCAAACTATCATTATATGTTAACCTTGCAGGCATGTATGCTTCACCGTTTTCATAATTAAACGATAAGGAGTCTGCCCAATCAACGACATAAAAATGTAATTCGTATTTATGAATTTTCGAATCCTCAAAGATTAATTCACTTGTATCATCTTCAGGACTAAGGTCTTCGTTTGTATTTGGCACTGAAAATGTAGGGCGCATTATTATAAAGTCCCCCGTTCCATTAGGATACCGCCCGGTACTTATATCCGCGGTTTGCGCACCAAAAGAAATTTCATCGGCAATAGTAGTAGTATCGGGACCCACTAAATAAATATTTTCTCCCGAAGCAGAAAGTTTAAAATTAGCGTGCAGGCCAATTTGATTACTATCATCGTCCGCCCAAATAATTAAGTATTCGTCAACGCCAATAATAGTATCCGGAAATGCCCATTTGGTCAGGTCGGTAAAATCATCGGACAGATAATACTCATTTAAGGATATGGAATTACCACTATTATTATATAATTCTATCCAATCATCAAATTCCTCATTCTGATCAGCAATGGTTGTATCGTTATTCGCCAGAAATTCATTAATTACTAAAGTTTGAGAAAAAGAAATTCTTATAAAACACAAAAGCAGAGCACTAATAAATAAAATCCTCATATTTCTTTCCTTCTATAAAACCATAATAAAAATAGTCGGCTATAAATTTTTATTGCAATGAACCTAACTAAATACATCCTTTTCAAATCAGCTATGAAACCGATTTTATAATTACTCAGGCAAAACCACGCGAAAACCTAAAAAATAGTACAAGTAAGCAGGAACTGAAAATGTTCTATTGGCTGTACGTAAATATTGTGGATAATTTCCCCAACTGCCTCCCCGAACCGCATGCCATGTACCGTTTTCCGGCCCTGAAGGATCGGTTTGTGTTTCGCCGGCGTAGCTATCATACCAATCATGACACCATTCATAGACATTTCCGCTCATGTCGTAAAGGCCATATGCGTTAGGTTCTTTTGCCCCCACCTGATGAGTTCCATAGTTCAAATTTCCAGTACCGAATTGAAACGAGTTTGTTTCCCAAACGGCAAAGTTATTTATTTCCGTCGTATCTGCTGCAGTTGACGGGTATGGATTATAATCTTTACCCCAGTAAAAATCAGTTGATGTTCCCGCACGGCAGGCATATTCCCATTCTGCTTCTGTTGGCAACCGATATCCATTTTTCGATAAGTCTGCAGCAATGTTGACTAATTGACTCAAACTCCCCGGTGTACCTGTTATGGAAGTATACGAATACACAGTATCAAGTCCATCGCGTTTGCTCCTTGCATTGCAGTAGAGAGCTGCATCATCCCAATATACAGAATACACCGGATAATCATCGCCGGCACCGTAAGTACTATTCCAGGTTGGTGTATAATAACCGGAATAGGTACTACTCATTAATTGATCATAATCGGCTTGAGTTACTTCTGTAGAATCCATCCAAAAATTATATGTAAAACTGACGGTATGAACCGGCTGTTCATCTGTATTTCCATTATTGGAACCCATTTCAAAACTGGCATTTTCTGCTGTAATAAGAACCATGCCTTCTTTTACATTAGTAGTTGGGTCCGGATCAACCGGGTTATTGTTATCAGAATCATCACTACATGAAAAGAGAAAAATAACTAGAAAAACCGTTGAAATAGGCGAAAAAAAACTTAATAACTTCATTTAAAATCTCCTCATAAAAAATATTGACTTTTCAATTAACTATTCAAAAAGCTTAGATAAACCTGAATAATTAGAACTGTAACGAAGAGACCTGGCAATTTCATCGCTATGTTGATATTCCCATACTTTTTCCCCTTGAGAGGTTACTTCAAATAAATAACCACTGGTGGATTCACTAATTAACGTATTTCCATTTGGCAGGCGCTGACAACCTCCTAAGTGATTTGAATAGAAATTGCCGCTTTCTGAATAAGTCCATGTTGGAGAAGAAGGTTCATAATCTGAGCCGGCTGTATAGGAATAATTTCCATTTGCATCAACAGGTGGTGTAATTTCTACTATAACAGAATAATGCTGCCCTTCACCATTATTAAAAGCCATAATATTCCCTGCTCCTGAAAGACCCGATGGTATCCAGAATGAACAATGAACAACATCAAAATATTGATCTCCAGGGGCACCATAATTTGAGGGATTTCCCCATCGATAAAGAATGTCACCCCCTTTACCGCTATTGCCTCCACTATGCCCGGAAGCTTCTTCTGTTGTTGTACTATGGTCTATTACATATATTTCATCCAAAAAATGAGAACTTATAACGATTTGATCCAATTCAGAATTATAACTAATTCCATTGATATGTAACCAGTCACTTCCACCACCTGGCCCACCGCCACTTAAATTAAGATTAATATCTAATAATTCAGGATGGTCCGCAATGGTTCCATAATTTGCTTTATTTGCGTCATAATCCTGGATTAAATGATCCCATGCATGCCATTCCCATACTATGTTTCCTTCATTGGAACCCACAGGCTCTACTTCAATAATATGATCCGGCCAGATCTCATCACTTTGACTGCGGCCTGCAGCAGTTGCTTCTGTTGCACTTTTTACCTCCCAAGCAATTATAAGAACATTTCCATTGGGCATTGGTTCTATATCGTGATGTGCCAAATAAGTTGAGCTGGAATATTCAAATTCCCATGCGACTGTTCCATCCCACTCAATTTCTTGTACAAGTCCTGCACTGGCACCACCTTGTAGTTGAGCCCCGGAAACTTGAGCAGGACGAAGAATGTTTTCGTTTTCAAGGAGATATACGGAATAACCTCCTCCTTCGTTATTATTCCATGTATGGACTGTTTCTCCATCAATATTTACTAAATATGTGGTTTTTGAACCGTTGGGATTAAATAATGTATACCCTTCATATGCTTTGGATTGATCTAATTCGCCATCCGTTGAAGATACGTTTGATTCTTCATCACATGACATTAAAAAAATGCCAAAACAAGCTATAAAAATGAAGTATAAGTGAAATCGTTGCATAATATATTTTCTCCACAATTTTTTTCTATTTTTGAAGCAATTAAAAACATAGTAAACAAATATTAATTATTGAAAAAAGTATAGATTATCTGATCAATATCATTTGTCCCGTTTTTATTTGCTGGTTTAATTGTAACCTGTAATGATAAACACCGGAACTTACTTTTCTACCAAAGCTATTAACGCCATCCCATACAACCTGAAAACTGCCGGCTGATTTCCACTCATTAACTAACGTAATAACCTTCTGTCCTAATAGATTATAGACAGATAAGTCGACTTCTCCGTTAACCGGAAGTTCATATTTGATAGTCGTACTTGGGTTAAATGGATTCGGATAATTCTGAATAGAAAATTTAGTTGGTACATTTTCGGGAATTGCAACATTGGTAGCATTTAATGCAAACAGACCTGGATAATCAAAACCATAACGAAGAGACCTGGCAATTTCATCACTATGTTGATATTCCCATACTTTTTCCCCTTCCGAAGTCACTTCGAATAAATACCCACTGGTAGATTCACTAATTAACGTATTCCCATTTGACAGGCGTTGACAACCTCCTAAATGATTTGAATAAAAGCTGCTGCTTTCTGAATAAGCCCATATTGGGGATGAAGGTTCATAATTTGAGCCGGCAGTATAAGAATAATTTCCATTTCCGTCATTAGGGGGAACAATTTCTATTACTTCTGACTGATGCTGGCCTTCACCGTTATTGAAAGCCATAATATTCCCGGCTCCGGGAAGACCTGATGGTATCCAATACGAACAATGAACAACATCAAAATATTGATCTCCAGGAGCACCATAATTTGAAGGACTTCCCCATCGATAAAGAATATCACCACCTTTACCTGCATTACCACCACTATGTCCGGAAGCTTCTTCTGTTGTTGTACTATGGTCTATTACATATATTTCATCTAAGTAATGGGAACTTATAACAATTTGGTCCAACTCCGGGTTGTAACTAATCCCATTAATATGTAACCAATCACCTCCACCACCTGGTCTGCCATCACTTAAATTAAGATTAATATCCAATAATTCAGAATGGTCTGCAACGATTCCATAATTTGCTTTGTTTGCATCATAATCCTGGATCAAATGATCCCATGCATGCCACTCCCATACTATGTTTCCTCCATTGGAACCCACTGGTTCTACTTCAATAATGTGATCAGGCCACACTTCACTACTCTGACTGCGGCCTGCAGCAGTCGCTTCTGTTGCACTTTTTACCTCCCAGGCAATTATAAGAACATTGCCATTGGGCATTGGTTCTATATCGTGATGTGCCAAATAAGTTGAGCTGGAATATTCAAATTCCCATGCGACTGTTCCATCCCATTCAATTTCTTGTACAAGCCCCGCACTGGCACCACCTTGCAGTTGAGCCCCGGAAACTTGAGCAGGACGAAGAATATTTCCGTTTTCAAGAAGATATACGGAATAACCTCCTCCTTCGTTATTATTCCATATATGGGCTGTTTCTCCATCCATGTTAATTAAATATGTGGTTTTCGAGCCGTTGGGATTAAATAAAGTGTATCCTTCGAATGAATCAGATTGAGCTATCACTATACTAGTTAGGAATAAAAATATCACTAAAAATATAATTCTAGTTATATAAAATAATCTCAATGCTTCCACACTATTATCCCTTCTTAAACTATTTCATTTTTTCGAAAATTGGGATACTTCAAAAAGAAGAATACCAAAATCAGAAACTGCTTTGCAGTTAACAAATTCCTGGGAACCTGGCCATAATTTTTATTTTCTTTAATAATAGAATTATTTATAATATCGTTTTTTTTAATCAGCATAATATTAATATCCAGCAAGTCCTCATTATCAGAAACTAAAAGTATATTTAGTTTGACATTTGTTTTAGCAAATAGGTTTAATATCGGATTTAGCGAATTCAAGTGCTCTACAGCGATATTTTCACTCCATTCTTTTTGTTTTGTTTTCGAATTAGAAAACATTGAAGATTTTAGGGGATCCGGATAATGATCAAAAAACGTCATTTCTAAAAAAAATGAATAAAATTGATTATTTGGGAAATAACGCGGTTGAGAAAATATGCTGCTTGCTAATAATATAAAAATACCTGTAGTCAAAATGTATTTATTCATTCCCTCCTCTTTTATTTTTACTTTAATTTATTAATTGGACGCTAATTTTATAATTAACTTGCGTTTATACGGATTTTTACAGCAGATATTGAATTGTAATTATCTTTTTGTAATCCTGGCATTAGCGGATGTGTTATATTTGGATAAATAGAAAACTTAATTGACCTAATTAAAACATGAATATATTAGTAAGGGCGTAAAATTAGTTGGCCAAAGTAAGTATTAAGTTTTATGGAGAATTTTGAACACTACTTAAATAGCAGTGAAAAACATTTTCTTCAGAATTAAAGATAAAAAAAGTTATTGACATGATAGTAGTTCATGCAATTTCTCTATAATAGGAATTTAATAATTATTTTTCTTCAAATTAATTCTTCCATTCCTTTATATTTCTTTTAATATATAATATATTTGATTCTTTAATTAATATGCGTCCGTAGCTCAACTGGATAGAGCACCAGATTTCGGCTCTGGGGGTTGAGGGTTCGAATCCTTCCGGGCGTACTTCGTTAATTTAGCTTACACTAAAATTGCTATTTTCTGAATCTGAATACAAATTTATGTATGCTGCTTTGCAAGAAGCTGAATTGGCATTCGAAAAAAATGAAGTGCCAATAGGAGCTGTAGTTGTCCATAAAAACAAGGTAATTGGGCGAGGTCACAACCAATCGCAAATGCTCAATGATGCAACCGCTCACGCTGAAATTCTTGCAATTACTGCCGCATCAAATAATCTCAATTCTAAATATCTGACTGAATGTGAAATATTTGTTACCGTTGAACCTTGTATAATGTGTGCAGGTGCTATTCTTAATGCACGAATCAGAAAGGTTTATTTCTCATCATTTGAACCCAAATATGGTGCTGCCGGATCTCTTTATAATTTATTAGAGGGAAATAAATATAATCATAAAATTGATGTTTACTCGGGAATATATACTGAGGAAAGTAAACAATTAATGTTATCTTTTTTTCATAAACAAAGATCTAATTAATTTAATAATTATTTCATTACATGGTACTTAACTGAATATAATTTTGGAGTAAAAATAATGAATTATTATCGACTAATATTTTTTGGTGCACCAGGTGTTGGTAAAGGTACACAAGCAAAAATAATCTCAGCAAAATTACATATTCCCCATATTTCGACCGGAGATATTCTAAGAAGCGCCATAAGTAAAAAAAATGAATTAGGAATAAAAGCAAAAGTTCTTATGGATAAAGGAGAATTAGTTCCGGATGATATTATGGTAGAATTAGTGAAAGATGTACTTGAAGGTAATAAATCTAAAGAAGGCTTTATACTTGATGGATTTCCTAGAACTTTGCATCAAGCAAAAATATTGCAACCAATAGTTGAAGAACTTTTTAACGAAGAATTGACATTAATTACCTTGCATGCTGATAACCGCGTAATTATTGACCGGCTTGCACAACGTCGAATGTGCAATACTTGCGGTAATATAGTCAATCTAAACTTTTTGCCGGACTCAAAAAAATGCCCAACTTGCGGTTCTGTTAATAGTTTTATTAAGAGAAAAGATGATGAAGTTGAAGTAATTAAAAATCGTCTGGAAATATTTCATAAAACGACTAAACCTGTATTGGATTTTTATGAAGGTAAGGCTGTAAATCATGTAATTGATGCAACACTATCTGTAGAAGAAATTACAAAAGAAATACTTAAGGTATTGGATTAATTTTAAGTTTTATTTTTTAATTTTACTTTTATCGCTTTCCCATTATCAATTTTAAATATTTTTGATTCCGTTTTTTTCACAAGGTCATAATTATGAGTAGCAAATAATACGGCAGTACCTTTAGAATTAATATCTTGTAAAATCATCATTATTTCATCGGAAGTCTTCGGGTCTAAATTACCGGTCGGTTCATCAGCTAAAATCAATTTGGGATTATTTATAATTGCCCTGGCAATTGCTACTCTTTGTTTTTCACCACCCGATAATTGAGATGGCATATTTTTATATTTATGTTCGAGTCCCACACTTGCCAAAGAATTCATTATTTTTTCTTTAATAACTTTCCTAGAAGTACCTGTAACATGTAATACGAATGCTAAGTTATTATAAACATTTCTATCTTCTAATAATTTAAAATCTTGAAATACTACGCCAATAATTTTTCTTAATTCAGGAAGTTTATTTGCTTTAATTGTATCAGAGCTAAATTCGCCTACCTGTACATACCCTGCTTGCGGCAAAATATCCATATATACCAACTGTAGTAATGTTGATTTACCAACCCCACTCTTTCCAATTAGAAATGCAAAATCCCCTCTATTTAATTGCAAATTCAAATTATTAAATACCTCTTGATTGGAGTACTTAAATTCGACATTATTAAATGTGAGCATTAATTTTCCCTTTTTACTATAAATTGAACTCTATCTGATTTCCGAGAAGCATTTTCAAAAGTAAATGCTTCAAAACATTCTGCAACAAACAATCCCTCTGATTCTATAACATCAAAATAATAATAAAAATCGTAAATTTTTTGTTCATGCTTCTCAAAATACCACTTCCCATCAGGAAGTTTTATTTCTAAAGTGTTGCTATGAAGTTTTTCATTTTTGTCATAATCACTTTTTTGTATATATGTAATTCCTTTATGCTTCCCTTTTCTATTCAGTTTTTCAACGTGTTTGAGACTATTGCTTTCTAATGAAACATCGAAAAGCAGATAGCCATTTTTTGTTAAATTATTTTTAATTCTATTAAAAAACAATCTCATTTTTTCTTCATTTGATAAATAATTAACAGTATCAAAAGTGGAAAATATAAAATCAAATTCTGCTTGGAAAGGAAGTGCGGTCATGTCACAACAAACAGAATCTATGAAAGACTTATTTTCTTTTAGCATTTCCAAAGAAAAGTCTGTAAGATATAGTCTTTGAAACTGATTTTTCAAGTATTCACCTAACTTTCCATTTCCCGCTCCAACTTCAAGAGCTATATCGCTTGGTTCTCCAAGTGTATTATGAATCTCTCGTATGTACTTTGCCCAAAAGGAATAATCAACGGATTTCATTAAGTGAGAATAAATCAAAGAAAAGTATTTATAAGGTTTTACTTCTTTCAACAATGTTTTTTTCTATTGTTTACAATTAATTTTGCGTACATAAAAGCTTCCACAATACTATCTTCTTTTGCAATTCCTTTACCGGCAATATCAAATGCAGTTCCGTGATCTGGTGATGTCCTAACAATCGGCAATCCGGCAGTAAAGTTAACTCCTCTATTATAATTTAGCAATTTGAAAGGAATTAAAACTTGATCATGATACATTCCTATTGTACAATCAAAATTATTAAATAACTTATTGCCAAAATATGCATCGGGGACGAAAGGGCCAAAAACATAGTCACCATATTTTTTCAAAAGAGGTTCTATAACTTTAATTTCTTCAATACCAATATTACCACTTTCACCGGCATGAGGATTTAATCCTAAAATTGCAATTTTAGGATTCGAAATATCAAAATCCATTTTAAGACTTAATCGTATAGTGCCAATAACGGATTCTAATTTTCTACTTGTTAATTGATTGGAAACTTTTTTTATCGGAATATGAATAGTTGCTAAAGCAGCTTTCATTTTTTTTGAGACAAACATCATTGAAAATTTTCTGACTTTAAAAAAATCTGCTAATAGCTCTGTATGGCCTGGAAAATTAATTCCCGCTTTAATAAAAGCATGTTTAGAAATGGGAGCGGTAATAATTGAATCAACAATTCCCTTTTTTGCTAGTTCACATGACGTAACAATAGATTTATAACTTGTATATCCAGCAGACTTGGTTACCTTGCCTGGCGAGATTTTGCAATAACCAATATCTAAAATGATTACATCTAGCTTATCAATGAAATCGGGTATTGTGCTTACAATTTTATACGAAAAATTTATCGTAATAGTTGAGGCAAGATTTTCAAAGACATTTTTGGGACAAATAAATATTAATTTTTGCTTTAATTTCGGCGAAATCTTGTTAAGTGTTTTAACAACAATTTCGGGCCCAATACCGTTGACATCACCACAAGTAAAGGCAAACGAATTCATAATTATTTTACTATATCAAATTTACCTGTTCCATTTGTATCTTTAAACACAAATGTTCTCCCGGCATTATCATAAGTCCAAATCTCAACAATTTCATTCATTTCAGTATAATTTCTGTCTATTGAAGTTGGTTCGCCGTACATAATATAAATTTTTCCTCTATCCCTTTCGGCACCGTCAATTGAATTTAAGGAAGATAAATTTTTAACCGCATAATCTGCTCTTTCATAATATTCTTCCATAGCATAATTAAATTTCATCCCATTTGAAGGATAGGTTGTGTTCCAGTATTCGGACAGCTTTTTGTAATAAACATCTTCTTTGGATGAAAGTAAATTACCAACAATGTCATCTTCTTCAATATAACCCAATAATTTAATTGAATATTCGGGATTATTTAATACTCTTGGTTTTTCAATCCAGACAGTATTTAACGGGAATTTAATTTCCGTTGTATCATAAGATACAACTAATTCTGAGATACCTTCTTCCAATAAATGACTAAAATCAGTAATCCTGAATAAATTCAACTGATGATTGTCGCTAACTACAACTTCTATTTCTTCATTATTCTTCTCAATTGTATAATTCCCAATTGCAAATGACTTAATAGAATCTTTATAAACGGTTTTTTCAAATTGATTAAATGAAAACTTTATTTCCGCAATAGAACTATCAATAACTCCCAAAACCAAATCATATTTTTGAGACGCAAAAGGTATTTTATGTCCAAAATTTGCTAATGTATATCTAATCTCTTTTGGATTATCGTTTTGTTTTACAATGATGGGGCTGATTGTTTTAGAGTTTTCTAAAGTATCAATTACCAGTTTTTGAGATGGAATCTTATGTTCTAAATCAGTACCACCCAAACTAAGAACAGAAGAAAGATTATACGTCCCAGGTTCTAAATCAATTTTAATTACATCTTGAAAATACTTATCACCTGATAATGTTTCCTCGTAATTAGTTGAAAGGAAAGAAGGCTTAGCAATTTCCCTACTCACAAATTCTTCTTCTTTATAAAATTCTAATGTAAGTGTAAATGAAGTAGAATATACATCATTAGTCTTCACAAAAAGTAGGTTTTTATAGGGAATTTTATACGTAATATATTCGATTTGTGAATTATCAGAGTATATTGAATTGTGCTCAATAAATAATGGACTATGCACTCTCTGAGCAAAAGTAAGATTAGAAATGACAATAAAAAGGACACTTAATAGTTTGATCATTATACCCTCGTTTAGCTGTTATTCTTACTTTTACAATTAATATGTCTTTATGTTTCTTATTTTACTAGCTATTCATACTTAATAGGAATTCCTTATTATTTTTTGTGCCTCTCATTTTATCTAATAAGAAATCCATTGCTTCAATGGTATCATAATTACTCAATAATTTTCTTAAAATCCAGACCTTATTTAATTCATCATCTTTCATTAATAATTCTTCTTTTCTTGTCCCAGATCTATTAACATCAAAAGCGGGAAATACTCTTCTATCTGATAGTGCTCTATCAAGCACTATTTCAAGGTTACCTGTTCCTTTAAATTCTTCAAAGATAACTTCATCCATTCGACTACCTGTATCAATTAAAGCCGTAGCTAAAATCGTAAGACTTCCCCCATCTTCTATATTTCTGGCTGCACCGAAAAATCTTTTAGGCTTATGGAGTGCATTTGAGTCAACACCACCGGAAAGAATTCTTCCGCTATGCGGCTGAGTAGTATTATGTGCTCTTGCAAGTCTAGTTATACTATCTAATAAAATAACAACATCATCTCCGGCCTCAACCATTCTTTTTGCTTTTTCAATAACCATATTAGCAACTTGGACGTGTCTTTCTGGTGGTTCATCAAATGTAGAACTAATTACCTCTGCTTGAACCGATCTCTGCATATCGGTAACTTCTTCAGGACGTTCATCAATAAGTAACATTATCAGTTTTACTTCAGAATGATTTCTTGAAATTGAATTTGCTATTTTTTGTAATAATACGGTTTTACCTGTTTTAGGCGGGGAAACTATTAATCCTCTCTGCCCTTTACCGGTTGGCGATAATAAATCCATAATTCTCATAGAATATTCACCTGGTGCGGATTCAAGTTTTAATCTTTTTGTTGGATGAAGTGGAGTAAGGTTATCAAATAAAGTTCTGCCTCTAATTTCTTCAGGATCTTTACCATTTACGGCTTCAACTCTAAGTAAGGCAAAAAACCTTTCTCCTTCTTTTGGGGGTCTTACTTGTCCGCTAACATGATCTCCTGTTCTTAAACTAAATCTCTTAATCTGTGAAGGAGATACGTAAATATCATCGGGAGATGGCAAATAATTATAATCAGCCGACCTGAGAAATCCATAACCATCAGACAGTACTTCTAGCACTCCCTTAGAGAATGTCAGCCCATCCTTTTTAGTTTGGGCTTCCAAAATTTGATAAATTAGTTCTTGTTTTCTTAAATCGTTGACACCCGTAAGGTTATAATCTTTTGCGATCTTTAGCAAATCAACAATTTTCTTTGACTTTAAAGTCGAAATATCCATTGGCATAAATACCTGCTCGTTTTATTAAATATAATTTTTTTTTACAAGATTTGTAAAGGGGATTTAACTTTGATTTTTTTTTGATTAATTAATTATCATGGATTATATGAATGGACCATGAGGTACACTCAAAAAGTAAATTTTATGAAGCAAAAAGTCAAGTTATTTTTAAAGTCTTAACTTTCTTTTTATTTCCCCAATTAAATAAATGCTTCCTATGATCACCAGACAATTATTTTTATCTCTTTCAAATTCTCTATTAAAAATATTCTCAGGAGAATCATTTACTATAACATTAATACTTATTTCCTCAGCAATCTTTTTTATTTCATCAGACGTTGCAGCTCTTTCATAGTTTGTCGACGTAACATTTATTTCAGAAAAATAAGGTTCAAGCCAGGTTAACATTTCGCCTATATTTTTATCCCTCATAGCACCAAACACCAAGGTGCATTTATTGTATTTTTTATATTCTTTTTTAAATTCTTCAATAAAAACTTGAATTCCTTCCAGATTATGGGCTGCATCAAATATTATATTATTATTTCCTTTATATCTTTCATATCGACCTTGAATACCGGAGTTATGTACAACATTATCGAGACCTTTTTGATAAATTTTATAACCATTAACTTCAAATAATTGATCAATAACATAAATAGCAAGAGATGCATTTCTAAGTTGGTGTTTTCCTTTAAGAGCAGTTTTGCTAAAACTAAATACCTTATTTTTTAATTTTAAGTCAATTCCGTTTTCAAGTTCGACTAATATTTTAGAGAGCTGGAAACATTTGCTCATATTCTTTTTGGCAATATTTATTATAGTTTTACTTGCTACTTCTGTTAAAACACCTAAAAATGTTGGAATATTTTTTTTAAGAATCCCCGCCTTTTCATACGCTATTTTTTCTAATGTATCACCAAGAATATGACTATGCTCATAACTTATTGAAGTAATTAAAGAAGCTACTGGCATAATAGTGTTGGTTGCATCTAATCTTCCTCCTAAACCCGTTTCAATTATTGCATAATCAACATTATTTTTATTAAAGTAATCGAAAGCGAGTGCAGTTGTAATCTCAAAAAAAGTGGGTAAATATTTATCAATATAATCTTTATTCTTTTCTAGGAAATAAATGATTTCATCATCATCAATTTCAGTACCATTTATTCTTATCCTTTCGTTAAATTTTACAAAATGTGGGGATGTATATAAACCTACTTTATAGCCAAGTTCTTGCTGTATACTTGCAAGAAACGAGCATGTACTTCCCTTTCCATTAGATCCGGCAACATGAATAGACTTAAATTTATTTTGGGGATTATCTAAATGATTTAATAAATGGGTAATATTATCGAGACCCAGTTTGACATGAAATTGCTTTAGAGAATAAATTTTCTCTAATGCTAAATCTATATTCATTAGATCTTTCGTGTTGCTATAATTTCAGATAAACTTTTTAATGAAGTTTCTTTACAATAATTCTCAATTCCGGTTAAAACTTCTATCCCTGCTTTTGGATTAATAAAATTTACGGTCCCAAGCTGAACTGCACTTGAGCCAACAATCATAAATTCTATAACATCTTTCCAATTCATTATACCACCAATACCAATAATAGGTATATCAACATTTTTGCTTATTTCCAACACTTTTGCCAACGCTACCGGTTTTATTGCAGGACCGGACAATCCTCCAGTAACATTTTTTATTTTGGGCATCCTTGAATAAATGTCAAAAGACGTTCCAACTAAAGTATTAATTGCAGAAACGGCATCGCCACCATTTTCTTTTACAGCTTTAGCATAATCAACAATATTGGCATTATTTGGGGATAATTTAATAATAATTGGCTTACTGGTTTTTGCTCTTACCTTTTCCGTAATTTTAGAAACAGCGGTTATATCATTCCCAAATATTAATCCACCCTCCTTAACATTCGGGCATGATACATTTATCTCAAATGCTTTAATTGAACTTTGATGATCCAAAAGTTCAACACATTTTTCATATTCTTCGAAAGTGCTGGCGGCAATATTGCATATTATTGTTGAATTAATTTTTTCTAAAAACGGTATTTTTTCTTCCACAAATAAATCAAGGCCTACATTTGCAAGCCCGATTGCATTTAACATTCCCGATGCTGTCTCAACAATTCTTTGAGGAGGATTTCCTTTTCTAGGCTTAAGGGAAATAGATTTGGTTACTATCCCACCTATTTTACTTAAATCGATAAATTCAGAAATTTCATTGCCATAACCAACTGTTCCTGAAGCCAACATAATAGGATTTTTAAGTTTAAGCGAACCAATTGAAACTGAAAGATCTATAATACTCATATAATAATATCTTGAATTTTAAAAATAGGGCCGTCTTTGCAAATCAACTTATACTTATTTTCAACATTATGTTCAACAGGACATCCTTGACAAATCCCAAACCCACAAGCCATAGCTGATTCCATTGATATTTCGCAATCAATATTTTTGTTACCAATAAATTGTTTTAGTGCACGAAACATTGAATTCGGACCACAAGAATATATTTTAATTTTTTGAGTGGAATTTTCATTTATATTGTTTCGTAAAAGTTCTATCACATTTCCGTTCAATCCGATAGAGCCGTCATCAGACGAATAAACAACATTGTTTATTCCGTAATCATGAACTTCATGTTTATTCCTAACCCCAAATAAAACAGAATATTTTTGATTTGTTTTGAATTGCTTTATTAATAATGGAAAAGGAGCAATCCCTATTCCACCGGCTACAACAAATATTTGATCATAAGAATCATCATATTGGAAAGAATTACCAAGCGGACCTAAAAGATTAAGAATATCCCCCTTTTTCTTCTCAGCCATAATCTGGGTTCCTTCCCCGACAACTTTGTACATAAAAAATAGTGAATTACCAGAAATATTTGAAATACTAAAAGGTCTTCGCAATAATGGAAATGAATTTTGAGATACTTGTATATTGAAAAATTGACCTGGCAGTATAGATTTGGAGAATTCTTCCGATTCAACTTCAAGAAGAAATGTACCTACAGATATTTGTTTATTTGAAATTACTTCAACATCTTTAATTAACAATGATTAGATCCCGGAATTCTTAATATTTTTTCTTTTCTAGTTGACTAATTTTATCTAATCTCTTCTGATGCCGATCGCCTAAAAACTCACTATTAAGCCAAACATTGAGTATCGATTTAATCGTTTCTTCACCTAAAGTTTTAGCTCCAAGAACAATAATATTTGCATTATTGTGTTCACGTGCACTTTTGGCGGAAAATTCATTATAACAAGTTGCTGCCCTAATATTTACAATTTTATTTGCCGTAATTCCCGAGGGTATACCTGTAGCGTCCAGTAAAATACCAAAATTAACTTCTCCACTTTTAACTAAATTACTCACCTTTATTGCAAAATCCGGGTAATCACAAGAATTTTCATCATAAGTACCAACATCATTAATTTTATAACCTCTTTCTTCCAGATATTTAAGAATAATTTTCTTAACTCTAAATCCTGTATGATCACAACCAATAGCAACATTTTTATATTTATTAAAAGGTCCTGAAATATTGGAAAGATTCGGATCAGAATTAGAAGTAATCTTTACTAATTTTATTCCCGATTCAGTAATTTTATCTTTAGCTGCGGGAGTAAAAAGTTCGTTGCCGGAAATTTCAAACTTGCGCTTACCTTTATAGATAGCATCTAAGATATCTTTTTCAGTAATTAACTTTTTAGCCATTTTTAGAGAAGTTCGTCCTTGTTATTCATTTTTAGGTAGTCAACAACGTGTTTAACATCCTGAGAATTATCTCTATTACAAATTAATAGGGCATCTTTAGTATCTATAACAATAACATTTTCCAGGCCAACTACGGCTGTAAATTTCTTTGGAGAAAAGATATAACTATCTAAAGTATTTTCCGTATAAATATCTCCAAACTCGGAATTGCCGCTTTTGTTTTTATCGCATAGCTGATAAACTTCTTCCCAGCTTCCAACATCACTCCAAGAAAATTTTCCTTTTGTAAGAAAAACTTTAGAAGATTTCTCCATTATACCATAATCGATTGAAACGCTAGCCAATTGACCGTAGACCTTTGTTAATACTTCATCAAAGGAATCAGTACCAATTGCTTTTTCAATTTTTTGCAGTCCTTCGAATAATTCAGGTAGATGGACTTTGATTTCGCTAAGAATAGTTTTAGTTTTCCAAATAAACATACCGGAATTCCATAAAAAATCACCGGCTTCTAAAAATCTCTTTGCAGTTGATAAGTTTGGTTTCTCAGCAAATGTTAAAACTCTGTAAATCCCATTTTCAACCTGATCATCTATAAATTGAATGTAACCATATCCTGTTTCCGGTCTTGTGGGATTTATTCCAATGGTAACCAGTGAATCTGAGGATTGCGCAAACTCAGCCGCACGTTTTATTGTTTCCTTAAATCCTTCTTCATCCTTAATTAAATGATCAGCAGGTAATATTATAGTAACTGCATTATTCGATTTTTTATGAATTAGAACTGAGGCCAGGCCAATGCACGCAGCTGTATTTTTGCCAAAAGGCTCCGCAATAATATTTTCTTCAGGAACATCAGGCAATTGTTCAATTACTCTCTCTTGCTGAATTTGATTAGTTATTACGAATATATTTTCTTTTTTTACAAATCCCTCTAACCTACTAACAGTATCTTGAATCATTGTATTTTCGCCAAAAATTCTAATTAACTGTTTTGGTTTTTTTTGTTTACTTCTTGGCCAAAATCTTGATCCTACTCCTCCGGCCATAATAACAACGAATAAATCCATATATTTATTCATCCTCCTAACACATCAAAATTATAAATATTATTTAAAAAAACTTTCATTTCAATATCGAAAAGATAAGAAAAATATTGCCTTATTATTAGCTATTTCCTACATATTTTCTTGCAACTCTTTTACTTATTAAACAGGTAATTTCGTAAGGAATCGTATTAAGTATTTTTGACCATTCCCACGCATCTATTTTGTGATTTTTTGATGACCCAATTAAAATTACTTTACTTCCCTTTTTTATTTTGGTACTTGCAAGATTAATACTAATTCTATCCATTGAAATACGTCCGATTTGAGGGAATACTTTATTATTTATGATAACTTTCATTTTATCACTCAATCCTCTCGATAAGCCATCTGCATAACCGGCTGGAATTGTACCACATCTAATTTCCTTTGAAGCTTTGTATAACCTCCCATAACCAACCGTTTCGCCTTTATTAACTTTAGTAATCGCAGACAACTTAGAATAAAGTGACATTACAGGTTTTAATTTAATTGATTCCGTGGTTTCCTGTGAAGGTGTGTATCCATATAAACTTATTCCCGGACGAACCATGTCAAAATATGAATTTTCCATATCGAGAATAGCACCGCTGTTAGCGGCATGAGCTAAGCCATAATTGATGTTTTTATCTCTTAATTCTTCAATAAGGCTAGCAAATCTTTTTAATTGGAGGTTTGCAAAATCTTTGCTTTTTTCATCCGAAGTTGCAAAATGAGTATAAATACCATCTATTACTATTTTCTTGTCATTAGCAAATTTCTCTATAACTTTAACAGCATTACTAAAACGAATACCAAGCCGATTCATTCCTGTATTAATATTAAAATGAACTATTATTTTTTTTTTAGTTTTTAATTTCAATAATTCATTTGCCTGATCTTCAGAGGTAACAGATAAGATTACATTATATTTTATGTATTCTTTAAACAATTCTTTGTGGAACGGTGCAAAACAAACAATTGGACTTTTTATATTTGTAGATTTTCTCAATTCAATCGCCTCTGATAATAAAGCGACACCAAAATATTCCGGTTTATTTTTAAGTTTAAGTAAAGCTTCGGTACATTTAACCATGCCGTGCCCATAAGCATCTGCCTTAACCACCGCCATGACTTTTGTTTTTGTTTTTTTTCTTATGGAATTGTAGTTATATTGCAGGTTTTTAAGATTAATTTCAGCAATTGTGTAGTTCATAAGTTTACATTTATTTTTTTGAAGAGAATATAAAATTATATATATTATTTGGAAATAACACTTATTTGAAATTATTATTGGAGGTTAAATGTTAGTTACAACGACAAGTACATTGCAGGATAGAAAGGTTTCAAAATATTTAGGATTGGTCTCAGGTGAAGCTATTTTAGGAGCAAATATATTTAAAGATTTATTTGCCGGTATACGCGATATTATTGGAGGAAGGTCTGCTGCTTATGAAGAAGAGTTAAGGAAAGCAAAAAATATAGCTACCGATGAAATGATGCAACAGGCAAGAAGTTTAGGCGGAAATGCTGTTATTGCTGTAGATATAGATTACGAAACCATTTCACCAGGCAGCGGTAGTATGCTTATGGTTGCCGTAAGTGGAACAGCAGTAGTTGTTGAATAATTTAATAAGATCCACAGAAATAAATGTAAAAATATTTTATTATAAAAATAATAGTAACTAAAATTAATATTTTAACATTAATCTAATATTCTAAAACACTTCCTCCAATAAATTCTCTTAAAACAGAATCTTTTGGTACCGGAGAATCATCTTCAACCGGAATAATATTCTCCATAAAGTTTGCTACTCGATCCGCTCGTACAAAAGCATCTTTTTTAAGAGGACTGTCTTTAAACTTTTCAACCCATTCTTTAAACTGATCATATAATTTTGGTTTGTAGAGAGATAATTCATACGGCATTGCACTATTCACAATAAAATCTGCTGAATTAGCGTAAGGAATAATATTACGTAATTCACTTGACCTTACGTAATGCCAATGTTCAAGTGTTTGTAAAGGATCATAGGCTCTGTGCACAGAATCTCTTAGCATCCGCCTCATTAATCTGATGTCTGTCCATTGAATATATTTATTCTCTTCGTCTTTCATTTGCAGAATGGGTTCAATGTAAATTTTAAATTTCACTTCATTAGAGATATCTTTACTAAAATCAGGATATAGTCCGTGTAAACTATCAACAAGAATTATTTCATTTTCATTAAGTCTCATATCCGTTCTATCTAAATATCGTTTCCCTTCCTTAAAATCATAAAATGGAATTTTAACTTCATCACCATGTGAAAGCGCTAGTAAATGTTTGTTAATTAACTCCAAATCAAGAGCTTGAGGTGTTTCAAAATCATAATCACCAAATTCATCTTTGGGATGATCTTCAAGATCGAAAAAATAATGATCGACATTTAATGTGGCAAAGTTAAATCCATGTTTTTTTAATCTTTCTTCAATTTTAATAGTAGTGGTTGTTTTACCGGAAGATGACGGACCACTTATAAAAACCATTCTAAGATCGGCACTTCGCTCAACTATCATTTGTGCTGCCATATCAAGATCATCTTCATAGGCAGCTTCCGATTCATGTACGATTTGCGGAAATTCACTATTCTGTATTCTAGAATTATAGTCAGAAATTGTTGCAAGATTCTTAGATGAAGCCCAATCTAAAGTCCTCCACATTTTAGGCCAAGGAATATTTTCATCCGGTTTGGAATCAAATTTCGCATCTTCTTTTCTTTTCCTATTACGCTCATCTCTGTACAAAATGAATTCCTTTGCAACTTGCGCATGCCCATTTTCGATTAGAACTTTTTCTACAGCATCCTGTATTTCTTCAATATGCAGAATATGATTGTGCTCATACTTATTCTCAAGTAATTCTATAACTTCAGTTGATAATTGTTCAGCGAGCTTTTTATCTCTACCACCCACAGATACCGCTGCTCTATAAATAGCATTCATTATTCGGTTTTTTTTAAATGGTACAATCGTACCGCTTCTTTTTATTACTTTAGAAAAATTGGTCATTAAATCCTCCAATTTATTATTTGCTGGACGGCACTCTTTTCAGTACAATTGATATTTTGTCCAACTTACAAACAATAAACTTTATATCATCTTTTAGAATATTTATTCTACCTTCTGTCTTTGAGAAATTTTTAATTACATTTTTAGTAGTGTTCGGTCCTTCTACATAACCGGAGTGACTTTGAGAGATATTATCATGTTTAATAGGAAGTTCTAGCCTAAAACTAACCGAGCCTTTTGGTGATATCGTTCCTTTTTTAAAGTATTCAGCCCTCTCTCCTTTTCCCAAGTAGTATTCTTTTTTATCCGTTATCAATATAAACTGATCACTTGTGTAATTTAACGGCAGATTGTTTGTGGTACCATTTGTTACATTGATAGTAACTTCATCCGTACTAATTTCTGCCCAAGCATTTATACTTGGGTTCATGTTCATACTATTTTTATATGTAATACCCTCAACGTTAGTATAATTCACAATTACAAAATTTGCTTCGTCCTCCGGATTCATTTGAATCCCAAAGAAATCATTTACCGGATTTAACGGACTACATGTTGATAAAAATACGAATGACATAATTATTAAAACAGAAAAAGGCTTCAAATTCGATTTAGAATTCATGATTTTATTCCTCATTAAAAAAAATCAACCTTCGTGTTTAACTTTAAATCCTTTCTGCATCCAACCCTTAGCAAGAATTAAACCGATTGGGCTTACCATTGCAATTACACCATAAATTAACCACATCGTTTCAGTATTTAGTTCTGAAATTGGAGTATCGGACGGACAATAATTCATAAGAAACCATCCAGAATAAAGGCTGGTTATTACCTTCGTTAAAAACCAAGGGAACTGACCAATTCCCATATAAATGCCGGTCATATTTTTTGGAGCAATCTCAGCAACCCATTGTAAGAATCTTGGCTGCCACATTGCTTCCCCTATTGTCATGATAATTAAATAAGCCATGAGTGTTGTAAAACTAGGACCAATAGCTAGTATAAATGTTGGGACAGCCATTACAAATGTACCGATGATCATCATATTATAAGTATCTTTTTTTGATGTTAGAGCTGTAACCATTGGAGTAAGTATAAATATTAAGATAGGGTTTAGATTCACAAAAAATTCAAAATTATCTCCAACAAAGCCACTAAACGCCCTGCTTGTATATTGAGGGATGGTCAACCAATTATGTGCAAATAATGTTTGAACAAATATTAAGATAAAAACAAAATATAAAAATCTTAGGTCCCTTAATGGAAAATTTTTAATATAAAATAATAATTTTTCTTTAGCAGACATTTCTGCCATTTCATCAACTTCTTCTTCTTTTTTATCGTCCACAGATAAATCAACCTTTGCTTTATCCATGGCTTTTTTTGTGATGATAAAATAGACTACACCAATACCTGCAACCGTGAGTGCTGCATATACCCAAAAAACACCAGTTATATCAAATGCCTTTCTAATTGGAGGAGAAATAATTCCAGGTAAAAATCCTCCCAAATTCATTAACGCATATAACATTGCATAGCCCATTGCAGATGTTTTTTCATCAGTGAGTTCTTTTACACCTGCATAACATGCGGGCTGATAAATTCCATATCCCAGTATAATACCTATAATTCCTATCATGGAGATTATGTGTGCCGAATTCCACAATCCGGAAATACCAATATCTGGAGAAGCAGTAAGTAAAATTCTCCCGACCAACATAAGCGATAAAGCGATAAGTAAGGACTTTCTTAAGCCTATCCAATCAACAGTTGCACCAAGTAAGAGCATAGCGAAAGTTATTCCTGCAGTTAAAAAACCAACCATCCAACCTGCATTAATATCATCCAACATAATAAAGTCATTGAAAAATATTGCAAGTAAGCCAACTACACCAAAATATGTTAAACCCTCCAGGACATAGGATAGATTAAGTCCTAATAATGCTCTTGAAGTATGTGCTAAATCAACGAAAGGCTGTGTTAATTCCATTATTGTATTATTAAAGAACGTTTCGTTCTTACCTTCAGATATTACATTTTTATTTAGCAAAACAATTAAAAAAGTAAGTAGAGGTACTATGATTATTATACCAAAAATAAAAGGAGAAACATCCATCATTGCATAAGTAAGAATTGTTAAAACGGTAACAAATATAGTAAGAGACGTAAATCCAATTGCGCTAAGTTCTTTTTGAATTGCTAGTCTTGCAGTTCCCAACACAAGAAAAATATAAAGGATGATTGCTAATCCAACAAATACAACTATAAGATCACTCATAATCCACCTATTTAATTAAACAATATTTACTTCAGTTTTTAAATTTATATTAAACTTATCATATATCCGTGTCTTAATTTCCTCGGCAAGATTTACCAATTCTGATCCATTTGCATTACCATGATTTACCAAAACCAGCGCCTGTTTATTATGAACTCCAACATTTCCTATTCTCTTACCTTTAAGACCTGTTTTTTCAATTAACCATCCCGCTGGAATTTTATATTGATTAGGCCCAATTTTATAGAATACCAAATCTTCGTATTTTGATTTTAGAACATCAAAAACATTTTGATCTATGATCGGATTCTTAAAAAAACTTCCTGCATTTCCTATTTTGGAAGGATTAGGTAATTTGCTATTTCTAATCTGCTTAACAATTTCACTAACTGATTTAACATTAAGGGTCTTACAATCATTTTCTTGTAAATATTCACGGATTGCACGATAAGAAACATTAAGAATAGGCGATAAACTTAATTTAACCACCACTTTGGTTATCAAATATTTATTCTTCAATTTCCTTTTAAATATACTATCGCGATAATCAAATTCACATTCTTCTTTTTTGAATGTTTTTAGTTCATTGGTAATTAAGTTAATTGCATCTAAACTAACAAAAACTTCTTCAAATTCTACTCCGTATGCTCCAATATTTTGAATGGGAGCAGCCCCAACTGTTCCGGGGATCAAGGAAAGATTTTCAATACCACCATAATTTCTTTCAACTGCATAGGTTACCAGTTCATCCCAAATTACTCCACTTCCAACTTCTAAAATCACGGAGTCATCATTCTTTTCTAATTCATGAATTCCCATAATATTTGATTTTAAAACTAAACCGTCATAATTATTTTGAAATAAAATATTGCTGCCTGAACCTAATACCAAAGTTTTACCGATTTCAATTTTTTCGCAATTTAGGTATTCTTTAATTTCATTAACCGAATTAATTGATAAGAATTTTTTGGTCTTAACATCAAGACCAAATGTATTTAGATTAAGAAGACTATAATTTTCCTTGAGTTGCATATAAATAATTAATTTCTCCAGTCAATATTTTTAATACTTTCACCGTCTGAGCAAAGAAGTATCGCTCCCTCTTTATCAGTTCGAAGAATTTGAATATTTCTATCATTAAGCTTCTGCAAAACTATATTTGAGGGATGATTAAATTTGTTTTTAATTCCTGCACTAATTATCCCAAATTCGGGATTAACAATATCTAAAAAATTATCGCTGCTCGATGTATTACTTCCATGATGTCCCACTTTTAGCACATTTGATTTAAGGAATTCACCATATTTATTTATAAGTAATTCCTCAGCTTCAATTTCGGCATCGCCAACAAATAAAAACGAAGTTTTTCCATAAACAATTTTAATTATACCACTCTTATTATTGCTATCAAAATGTTTATATGAAATATTTGATGTGTCCGACAAAAAATACAATTTGCAATTACCAATAAATTCAGACTTATTACAATAATAACTAAAAGGTATATTATTGAATTTTAGAAAGTCCTTAAAAATACTGTCTTTAATTGAATCGTAGTTTTGTGGTATTATTACGGATTTTATTATGCCTTTATCAATTAATGATATAAATCCGGCAAAATGATCGGAATCTAAATGTGAAATAAATGCATGATGAATTGTATCTATTTCCAGCCTTTGTAAAAGAGGATAAATCACTCTTTCACCATTATCAAAATAATCTGTTTTATTTCCAGCATCAATGAGAGCTACTTTATTATTTGGAAATTTTATTAAAAAGGAATCGCCCTGTCCGACATCCATTGCTAAAACAGATAGTTGGTTATCTGAAAATAGATTTTTATTATCTAAACTTATAAAGCTTTGTAAGCTTAAAAAAAGTAACAACATTGTAGTCCAAATTACCAATCTATTTTTAAGCTTTTTAAAAACTAAAAAAACAGTAAAAATGTACACATAGAAAATAATTCCATCGAAAAAGGAAAAATTAAAAACATTTACGAATGAATATGAAAAATCAGAAAATGTATTCACCAAAAAATATAGCAACTCAATTAAAAAGATATTAGCTGATGCAATTATAGTTGCCAAACTTAGAAAAAATATTGAGACAACAAGTGTCATAATTCCAATTGCAACAATTACTCCGATAAGTGGAACAATAATAGTATTAGCTAGTATAGCTATAATAGATAATTTATTAAAGTACACTAATGTAAATGGTAATGTTCCTATCTGGGCGGCAAGAGATACACTGATAAATAAAAGAAAGTTCTTAATCAGCTTGCCTGCGTTCAGATTATTAATCATTGTTGAAAGAAGAGGATAAATTACCAATATTGAAATAACTGCTGAAAATGAGAGCAGAAAACCAGGATTAAATAATTCCTCAGGATTTATTAATAATATTATTATTGCGGCTAACGAAATTGAATTAAATCCATTAGTGCTTCTATTAGTTAGTTTAGCCACTAAATATACAATAGCCATTATTGATGCTCTAAATACAGATGGGTGTGCTCCGGTAATCATTAAGTAAAGTAAAATTCCGAAGATAGTAATTAGATACTTTACTCTAATATCAAACCTTCCCAGAAGTAGAATAAGTATCAAACTAATGAAGCCCACATGTAAACCGGAAACTGCTAGAACATGAACAACTCCCGCGTTAACAAATGAATTTCTAGTCTCATAATCAATATCAGTTCTATCGGCGAGTAAAATACCTTTTAACAATGCAGTAGATTTTTTACTGTGTAATAATTTTATTCTTTCGTCAATTGATTTTCTAACGAAAAATAAAATATTTTTATAATCAAAAGAATTTTTGTGAATCAATTTGACTGATTCAGGTTTGTAACAATTTATTACTCCGGAAATATCAACACTATTAAGATATTTTTGGTAATCAAATTCACTAGGATTTCTTTGGCTTTTCGGTTTATTTATCGTTCCAATAAATGTGATTGAACTACCAATTTTTAATTCATCATAAATATCATTTACTATGTCAGTAGTATCTTTCCATATTTTACAAACAAATTTTTTAGAATTACCATCGTCAAAATGGCCCTCATTAACTGACTCCAAATTTATCTTTATCTCAATTTTTTTCTCCTTTATGAGCTCAATGTTAGTAATCACCCCTTCAATTTTTGCATTCCTTATTTTAGGATCTTCAAACGGGTATTGCACCTCTTCATTATTATTAAGTTTAAAATGAAATGCGCCCATAGAAAATATTAATGCTGCAGCAAGAATAAAGCTAAATGTAATATTTATATCTTTTGAGAAAGTGGTGGAAAAGACTAATATAGTAGTTACAGAGAAGATAACCATAGGGATTATAAGATAATAATAATTATCTTCTGCAAAATGTTGAAATAATATCCCTAGAACAAAAATAATAGTAAACTTAACTACAGGATATTTACTCACTAATAAAGCTCCAGAATGGCATCCTTTATATGAGATAGGTTTGAAATTCTATTTTTTAGCCTGTCGGCACCCTTCCCCGCAGCAATGGTTAATGCCGGATTAAGAGTATGCGTCTTTATTGAAATATCTTCAAGATTACCATGATCCGAACAAATAAGTAGAGTGAAATTTTCCGGTAATTTACTAATTATATAGTACAAGAATTTATCTAATACCATTAATCGATCTTCAAGAGTTTCCTTGTTCCTACCATGTCCAAGGTGATCAGTAATAAAGTGTTCGAATAATGTAAAGTGATGTTTAGATGCTAATTTGAATAACCTCTTTGCGGCTGTTTCAGGCTTAATAATGGGTAAGTTATAACCTAGTTTATTTACCCAACCTTCATTATCAATTTCTGCACTTAGGGCATCACCATTTCTTAAATCGGCCGCAGCTTTTAATTTGACATTGCTAAGTTGACAACTTAAACTAGTAACACTTAGTCTTTTTTTTCCCGATTCAATATAATCGAAAAATACTTTTGGATATGCATTTGCAAAAACCACTTTTTTCTTTTTGAGTTTAAACGACTTAAATATATTTTGTTCTCTAATAATTGGGATAAGCATTGAATGCGGAAATGGGCCAAAATGTTCACCTAGAATTCTACTAGCATTTACCCCACAAAAAATAGAAGTTTGGCCTGTTCCACTAAGCGGTAAATTTGGGACTTCCATTAAGGGGTCACTTGGAAAAAGATATTTACCATCCTTTTCAATAGTTTGCTTGCCCAGGTGAGGAACTTGTCCAAATATTTCTGTAAAAGTAGTAAAATTATATTTAAAAAACGGATTCGATGATGGATCTTCTTTCCCAATACCGACACCATCTAAAAATATGACAAGTGTTGAATGCAATTTATAATATCCTCTCTCCTAATAATATAAATTACAAATGATTTTCTTTAGATTCCACTAAAACCGTAACCGGACCATCATTTACAATTTTAACTTTCATCATTGCACCAAAAATTCCCTCTTTAACATTTGGGTCGCCAATTAGTAATTTTAACCTCTTAGCAAACAACTTGTAGAGGTGTTCAGCAACTTCAGGTCTGGCAGCCTTATTAAAACTTGGCCGGTTGCCCTTTCTTGTATCACCGCATAATGTGAATTGAGAAATAAGCAAAACTTCTCCTGTGATGTTTTTTAGTGAAAGGTTTATTTTTTCATTATTATCTTCAAATATTCTTAGATTACTACATTTCTCCGCCACATAGTTAACTTCTGAAACTGTGTCACTTTCACATATTCCCAATAGTATTACCATTCCATGTTTTATTTCAGCTTTGTAATTATGTGATGGAATATCAACAGCACCTTCCGAAACTCTTTGAATTAGGGCTCTCATAATAATTCACCTGAAATAACACGGTCAATGTTTTGGTAATCTTTTTTGATCTTTATATTCCTAAATCCATTTTTTTTCATAAATTCTGTGATTTGCTTAGATTGTCCAAATCCAATCTCGAAAAAAAGATATCCTCCAACATTTAGTAATTCTCTCGAATTTTCAGTAATTAATTTATAAAATGTTAGTCCATCCTCATTGTCGGTGAGCGCTATTTTAGGTTCAAAATCAACTAATTCTTTTTCTAAATCAATGTAATCTTGTGCAGATATATAGGGTGGATTCGAAACAATTAAATCATATTTTATATTTCCAGTTTGCGAAAACTTCTCAATATCTATATTTTCAAAAGTAAGCTTCCCATTGATTTCATGGTCTATTGCATTATTTTTTGCAAGAGCAAGTGCCGATTCACTAACATCAATTGAGTGAACAGAACATTTATTGAGGTTTTTAATAAGAGAAATTGCAATATTACCGCTACCGGTGCCGATATCAAGAATACTTAATGAAGAATTATCTTTAGCATTACTTATTATTTCCTCTACAAGAAGCTCCGTTTCTTGCCTTGGAATCAATACATTTTTATTTACTTTTAAATTAATTCCATAAAATTCTACCGAACCAATTATGTACTGAAGTGGTTCTCTATTTCCACGTCGCTTAATAAACTCCCTATAATCAGTTTTTTCCTTTCCTGAAAGAGGTTGATCAAATTTAAGATAGAGATCCATCCTTTTACAATTAAGTATTTCAGCAAGTAATAGTTCTGCATTTATTCTGGGTGATTCAACTCCTTTTTGATTTAAATAATCAGTTGATAACTCTATTGCATTTAATATTGTAAGCATAGCTGTAAAAATATAAATTTAAGACTCTTTTCCCCAATTCATCTTTCAAAAATTATTGATTATCTATTTGAATCAGTAGAAATAGTTTATTAACCATTTTTTTTATTTAATTTTATGTAACAAGTCATATTAATTAAAAATCTCAGGATTTTATGAAAAGTTCATTTTCAGAAGCCACGGTTATCTACGAAACAGATAATTCAATTGGCAAATTATTATTAACTTCGGAAGAACTTGATATTGTTCATCTTACAATCACTCCAAACTCTAGAATTGATTCGCATTCGATTATTCAACCTATTAAATTTTTTGTTATTGAGGGTAGTGGAATAATTGAAATTAATGAAAAAAAATTTAGCCTTAACGAAAATGATATGATAAGCGTTGAACCGGAATTACAAAGATCTTGGATAAATTACAGTAATAACGATTTAAAATTGCTAGGAATAAAACAAAAATAAAATTGTTTTATTCTCCTTTATAGATTTTTACAATATAATCGGCAATAGCTTCAGCCTCTTTGGGCTTTAACCCTTGATTTGGCATTGATGTAAATTCATCATTAATTTTATATGGATTTAAAATAAAACTAACCAATTCTGCTTTTTTTCCTTCATATTTTGGGAGCACATCATTGTATGCCGGCCCCACTAACTTAGCATCGAATTTGTGACAAGCTATGCATTTGGCATTATAGATATCCTCGCCACTTATTTCTACAATTTCCTCAAGTCCAGCATCTTTCTTCAGTGCAGCTGCAAACAATGCATATTCCTTATCTAAATTATTAATCTGAATTTTACTGGTAGTATCAAATGCAAGTTGATCTTTATAAATAATCATTGCTACAAGAATAAGAAATACCAAAACTGTGGATCCACCTAAATGAGTACTAGATTCTTTATACATTAAATAAAATAATACACTAACAGCAAGCATAAGTAGCAAAACAATAATTGTTGCAACAAATAATGGAAATGATAACGATGTTGATGGACTACTAATAATTGTCAAACTAAACAATAGTGGTTGAATTAAAGTAAAAATAAGACCAGTTTTTAATGAAAACGATTTGATATATTTTAAATAGTTTTTATCATATTCTTTATCGCCGGACTTAAAATATTTGAAAACAATTGCTGCACATGTAATAGCAAGAGAGAATGATAAATAAAAGAAAAAATATAAAACAGAATTTGTAGAAAAAAGAATATCAAAAAAAGAATTTTCTTCGACCCATCTTGATGAATCAAAACTAATTTGTAAGGCTCCAATTATTATAAATGAAACAATAAGCAGAAGTATAAAACCTATTGTTCCGGATTTGGCTAATAATTTACTATTGCTTCTCTTAAAACCTTCAAATTCTTCAATTTGTTCACTACTATTTGCTTCATTAATATTAACTAGTTTAAAAATATTTTTTAATCGGAAACTATATTTGTACGTATAGATATAAATTAAGGCTGCCACTAAAATTATTAGCGCAAATAATAAATGTGATGTTAGATTTAATCCGGAATTTAATAGCAACTGACTATAAATAAACATTAAGCCAATTACTGGAACTATTCCAAGTGAAAACGACATTCCTTTATTAACTGTAAATAAATCAATCAGTTCATTTGCAAATTGTAAATATTCTCTTTGAGAGTTTTTTTTGCCCTTGTTAAAATGCATGACAGAAAATAAGGTCGAACTCATCAAAACACTAAGATACGGCAATAATAATAATAGAGTTAAAAAGAGCAAATACTTTAATAATAGTACATTAGTTGGAGATTGAGGGTAAACAATATTTTGAAGGATATCCATTAAATAAAATTCCTAGTTAAATTAAATAATGTTTTCAATTGAGATTACAATTAAAATAAATAATACATAAGCATTAATTAGAAAAAATGATTTTTTATAAATCTCTTTTCTTTTCTGAGTAATTACCTTCACGGAAAAGAACAAAGTAACGATTCCAGAAACTATCAACAGTGAGTTGGAAATTACCGTAGAGGATAATCCAACTAAAGATATCATTGAACTGGATAGTATTAGTATAGTTATCCAAAAAAATGTTATATATGTAATTTGATCTAGTGAAAATAATTTTGATAATGTTGGAAAACCAGCATCTTTATACTGGTCATCATATATTAACATTAGTAACCAAAAATGTGGAATTTGCCAAATGAACATAAATAATGCAAACACCAATATTTTTTCGTCGAATATTTGTCCTCCGGATGCTACCCATCCAATTATTGGAGGTAATGCTCCCACTAATGATCCCGGAATAATTGCAAGCGAAGTTCTTTTCTTGATTGGTGTATAAACACTATTATACCATAATAAAGTAAATAAACCCAAAATCATTACTAAAAAACTATGAAGATATAGAGTTACCGCACCTATAAAAATTAAGAAAAATGACGTGTATAATGCATTGTTAGATGAAATTTTACCAGAAGGAATCGGTCGATGCTTTGTCCTTTTCATCTTGGAATCAAGATTTCTTTCCTGATATTCATTTAATGCTGATGCACCACTAGCCAGAATCAATACACCAAGAGTAGGAAGAACAAAATTAAAATCAATTTTTCCATCATGAAGAATGTAGCCAACAAATGTTGTTACGGAAACAAAAAAAGTGATCCTAAATTTAGTAAGCTCCAAAAGTATGCTTTTATAATCGACTAGTTTAGATAAATACTGTCTCCATGTAGATCCACGATTATTTGAAACTGTAACAGTTGTATAAGACATAATTATTTGTTTTCTACACTTTCTAAATTTTCTTCTAATTCTGAATTTTGTTTATACCAATCATTATATTTTGATTCAGATAATACAACTACCTTTGTATACATTGCTGAATGTTGTAAACCACAATATTCTGCACAAGCAATATTATAACTTCCCTCTTTTTCCGCATTAAAAACCAAATACTGAGTTGACCCGGCTATTACATCCTGCTTTATTCTAAATGCCGGAATATACAACGAATGATTAACATCTGCTGATATCATATTCAATTTAACAGGAGTATTCTTTGGGACATACAGTGTATCAAGATTTAGTCCGTTTTCGTAAACAAAATCCCAATCCCACATTCTTCCAGTTACATCAATTTCCAAAGCATTTTCTGGTATTGTTTTAAAATCCTTGTAACCGATAAATCCATAATAAAACATTGCCATCACTAAAATTGCCGGAACTACAAACCAAATTGTCTCTAATAAAAGGCTTCCATGAATATCAACCGGTTTAGCTCCCTTTTTCCTGTTATACTTAATCACAAAATAAATCATTGCAATTGTGATTCCCAGCAGAAAGACAAGAGAGACTATAATTATAAAGAGCATCACTGAATCAACAGTTTGAACATAAGCTGTTGGATTTGAATCCATAAAGTCCTCTACCTATAGAAATAGTCAAAAAATGTTAATGTAAATATTACAATTAAAGTAAATATACTAATGCCAATAAATACTTTGAAAATAGGGTCTTCAAATTTTATATGCATAAAAATATTAATAACTAATCCAGATTTAAGTGCTGCAATACACAAGGCAACAAATAATGTATAATCACCTAAGTTAATTCCAGCAACAGCTACGGTTATTGATGTAAAAGCAATAAGACTCACCCAGACTAAAAGGTAAGTACTATAGCTTATTTCATGATTCTCATGTGAGTGATTGTCTTGCATTAAAACTCCTATTGAATTAAATAGAATAGTGGGAAAAGGAATATCCAAATTAAATCAACTAAATGCCAATATAGCCCGGCATTTTCAAGTTTCACGTAACTGTCTTTATTTACAGAACCGGTAAAAATAAAAACCATTACTATTGATAAAAATATAAGTCCAATAATTACATGTAGTCCGTGCAAACCGGTCATTACATAATATAAGCCATAAAACAATATCTGACCATCAGGAAGATTTAATAATGTTTCACTTCCAGGATATATTCCATGCTGAAACTTTTCACTCCATTCGAAATATTTGTTAATCATAAAAGCAACAGCTAAAATATTAGTCATTACCAATAACATGATACTTAATGATTTATTCCCCTTTTGCAGTGCTGCAATTGATAAAGCAACAGTTAAACTACTCGTTAATAATATGATTGTATTAAGCGCTCCAACAGTTGTATTCAATGCCATTGCTGCTATACGGAATTGATCAATAAATTCATGTCTATAAACTGCATATACTAAAAACATCCCTCCAAAGAGAAGTAATTCAGTGAACAAGAAGAGCCACATACCCATTCTTGCTCCAACATCATCACGATGAACTTCGTGAGTTAATTCGGCTGTATGGTTACTCATATTCTTCTCCTTTAGGAACATGTTTCATTGTTTTAAGCTGACTGAAATCATACGGCTCTTTTGTAACTTCAGGTATTTCATGAAAGTTTTCTAATGGTGGGGGCGAATCAGTATGCCATTCCAAGGTTACACCGCCCCATGGGTTTGCCTCGGATTTCTTACCATTAAAGAATGCTGAAAGTAAATTATACATTATTAAAACAATTGTAATTAGCATTAACCATGATCCAATTGTAGATATAATTTGCAAGTTGGTAAATTCAGGAAGATAATCATAATATCTTCTTGGCATTCCCATATAACCTAAAATAAACTTAGGGAAATAAAGAGTATTGAAAGCAATGAAAAAAAGTGCTGCACCGATTGTAGCAATTTTAATATTATACATTTTCCCTGTTATCTTAGGGAACCAGTAATAAAGTGCGGCAAAAAATATTGTACCTGTACCACCAAACATCACATAGTGGAAATGTGCAACTACAAAATATGTATCATGCACGTGAATATCTGTAACAAGTGCTCCTAGAACTAATCCTGTTAATCCTCCAATTGTAAAAAGAAATATAAAACTCATTACCCACAGAAACGGAGGTTTTGGGTCAATAGAACCTTTATACATTGTTGCTACCCAATTAAATACTTTTATGGCACTCGGTAATGCAACCAAGAAAGTAAGAAATGAAAAAATGATAGTAGCAGTTTGACTCATTCCACTCGTGAACATATGATGTGCCCAAACCAAATATCCAATAAATGCAATTGCTAAACTTGACATTGCAATTGCTCTGTATCCAAATATTGTTCTTCTGGCAAACGTCGGAATAATTTCAGAAACAACACCCATTGCCGGTAAAATCATAATATATACAGCAGGATGAGAGTAAATCCAAAACATGTGCTGAAATAAAATTGGGTCACCACCTAAGGCCGGATCAAAAATTCCAACTCCGAAATATCTTTCCAGTATTACTAATAATATTGTAATACCAACAACCGGAGTGGCAATTACTTGAATCCATGCTGTTGCGTATGTTGACCAAACAAATAATGGCATTTTGAAGTACGACATTCCCGGAGCACGAAGCCGATGAACAGTTGTTACAAAATTTAATCCGGTTAAAATGGAGGAAAAGCCAAGTACAAATGCAGCAAATATTGCTAATGATACATTTGTATTTGTCCTAACCGAATAAGGTATGTAAAATGTCCATCCGGTATCGATTGGTCCGCCTTGAACAAATAGCGATATTAATACCAGTGCCGCACCAATAAGATATATCCAAAATGAAAGTAAATTTAATCTTGGGAATGCGACATCCTTTGCACCAAGTTGCAGAGGTAAAAAGAAATTACCAAAAACCGCCGGAATTCCTGGTATGATAAACAGAAATATCATTATCACACCATGGAGTGTAAATATTACATTATATGTTTGAGCATCCATTATTGTTTCACCAGGTGCAATGAGTTCAAGTCTCATTAAAACACCAAGAAGTACCCCGATAAAAAAGAATGCAGAAATAGTAATTAAATACATAATTCCAATTCTTTTATGGTCTGTACTAAATAACCATGATGCTATTCCACTCGCCTTTTTGGTAGTACCTTCTTCTAAATATGATTTTTCAGAAATAGCAATAGTACTGTTTGCCATTAATTTCTCCTATAATAACAGAATCTTGTTATGTATTTTGAATTTTTACTTTTCTATTACGTAAGAATAGAACTAAAAACAATATAATTACACCAAGTAGCATGATGCTACCAATAATTCGTGTAATATTGAGAGTGTACCCTCTTCCTTCAGGATCATAACTAAAACAAAACTGAAGCATTTTGGCAACCGTTGGATTAGTTTTACCTGCTTGTGCGTCAATTAAGGCCATCTTTAAATCAAACTGATTAAACTGAGAGCCAAAAATATATCTTGATATTTTTCCTTCGGGAGAAATAGTAATTAGTCCTCCAGGATGTCTATATTCATTGCCAAATTTTTGAAATCTAAAACCTGCGGTTTTAGTTACTTCGGCTATCGCATTTGAATCTCCGATCAAAAATGTCCAAGCATCTTTAGGAAATTTTCTTTGAAGCGATGCTAAATAATTCTCCTTAGTTATTGAAGCTAGTTCGGCAGTTTCATCAGGATCAATACTAATTGTTAATACTTCAAAGTCTTTTCCCGGAACCAAATCAACTCTATCAACCGCCCATGCAAGTTCAGTTAAGGTAGTATTACAGATTCCCGGACATTCATAATAAACAAAAGCCAATAATATAGGTTTGGTTATAACGTTATCTAAAGTAACAATATTCCCCTCCGAATCTAAAAACTTAGATTCAAGTGGTAAATAACTTCCTAATTGTTCATCAATACCAATCTCAACCAAATCATCCTGATCAAGTGCAAATGAACTAATTACACTCAAAAACAGTATTATGCAAATATTTGTTCTTATTGGAATTTTCATATTTTGAAATAATAATCGGATAGATTGTAGATTTAAGTTATGTTGAAACTATCCGTCATTTTTTAATTATGTAATCAAAGCCTTAAAATATTTCTATAAACTATACTTAAAGCTAGTTAGCTTGCGGCCTCATTGATTAAATTAAACAATTCTTCGAGATCATCCTTTGATAAAAGTGAAATATTTGATTTGAAACCACTCTCAGATGGAAACGAAATTATCCTATTAATAAATTCGTCAGCATTTTTGTTATTAACAAAATCTCTTTTAAATATTGCTATTGCCTGTTCCTTATTTTCAACAAAATTATTAAAAAGTAAAACTGCAGACGGATTATTAGAACTGTTGATTTTTTCTAAAACCAAGCTCGCCGTATTAACTAAACTACCTGATTCAGAACTGATTTTATCTACTGCCATTTCAAGAGTAATGTTATTGGGGGTATTAACTCCTTTTGAAAGTTCATAAGTGTTATCCAGTTGTGCAGAGGACTCTTCAGTTATTTCAGGAAAAGAGCCTAATGAACGAATATAATGAATTATAGAAATTCTATCTTCAATTGGCAAAAATTCGTATGCAATCATTCCTCCACCGGCAATTCCCTCTTGCAAAGTTTTATACATCGCGTTAAAATCTTTTCCGTTTTTCCAATCTTCTTCAGAATAAAAATCTCTTGGAGGAGGATTTAGTGCGACAGCTGCAACACCATCACCTTTACCTTCATTGCCATGACAAGAAGAGCAGTTGGTAATATACAATTTTTTCCCGCCTTCAACAATTTCAGCTGTAGGATTTGTAATTATACCCAAATCAATAGCGGGCATAATTCCTCCTTTTTTCACATCGACGTTTACATCAATTTGTAGTGAATCTGTATAATTTGCGGGAACAGAATTATTAGAGGCAAAATCCATATTCTTTACAAAAAATATCCCAACAATTAAGAACAGAACCAAATAGTAAGGGAAAATCCATCCAAACATTCTTGACGGAGATTTTGGTAAGGACTTAAAGTCTATTTCAGTTTCAAATTTATTTTGTTCTTCCATAAATATACCTGAGATTAAAGTCTAAAATCTAATCCTCTTTTTAGTTTTGGATCTCCAACCGGAAGGAGATTAACCGATTTCGCTTTGTAAGAAAAAATTAAAAATACCAGTCCAAATGCTAGTAAGAAAAATCCGAGTTCAATCCATCCTAATGCAACGCCATCCGGACTAAATGTTGGCATCACTAAAAAGTATAGGTCCAGAAAATGAGCTACCAATAGCCAAATTGACATAAATTTAAGTCTGGCACCATTGGTTTTAGATGGTTGAGAAACTAGTGCGAAAAATGGAACTAAAAAATGTATGAATATAAATGCAATTGAAAATATTAACCAACTGCCTTCCCATCTATTAAGAAACCAAAATGTTTCTTCAGGCAGGTTTGCATACCAAATTAGCATAAATTGACTAAAAGCTATATATGCCCAAAAATTTATAAATCCGTAAAGCAAAGCACCAAAACTATAATAATGATCCGAAACAACTCCCGTACCAAATACACCCTTTTCATTTAGATAAACAACAAAGAATGTGATTATTGCTAGGGCACTTAAAAAAGTTCCGGAGAAATAATAAACTCCAAATATTGTTGAAAACCAATGTGGCTCCAAACTCATCATCCAGTCAATTGAAGCAAAAGTTAGGGTAATAGCAAAAAACGGGATAAATATTGCACTATTCTTTACATTCTTCTTTGTTAAATTCTGATCACCGGTTGTATCTTGTTTTTGAGAGATACGAGTAATAATAAAATAAAATAGGAACCAAATTACAAAGTACCCAATAATTCTTATTGTAAAAAAAGTCTCATTAAGATATGGGGACTTATGAGATAGGATTTTATCTGTTGCAACAACTTCAGCATGCGTCCAATGATATAAATCATGTAAATTAAAATAAATCGGGATTGCAACAATTGGTAAAATTAATAGAACGGCACCAAAAACTTCGGCTATTCTTCTAAATGGTGTGCTCCAAACCGCACCGCCCAAATATTCGATTGCAACTAAAAATAATGATCCCAACCCAATACTGGTTAAGAACATTAATAAAATTATGTTATTAAATGCACTTCTTGTAGGATCAGTAAAATATGCCAGTACAACCAAAATAAGTCCAACTATAGTCAGCCCAATCCCAATCTTATTTATTAATGGAGGTAAATCTTTCTTAACATAATCAATATTATTATTTAAGCCTGAACTCATTATAAATCAGTCTCCTTGGCATTTAATGATCTTTGTAAAACTCTTAAATAATTAACAACAGCCCATCGTTCTTGCCTTGATAATTGATAACTATATGAGGGCATCACATTTTGACCTTCAACAATTACATGATAGAGTCTACCATCCGACCACGTTCTTACTTTTTCAGAATGTAAACTTGGAGGATTTGGGAATTGATCGTTTAATCTGCTATCACCTTCGGCTAGATAGCCATGACACGGACTACAATATATGTTGTATTTATTTTTTCCAACTTCCAGGTTATCTTTGTCCGGGATTAGCGGATTTACTAATAATTTTCCAGCCTCTTCAGGTTTATCTTTAAATGGGTACGGAATAAATCCTCTAGCAACTGAACCTTGAACCGGTTCCTGCATACCAAGACCATTATCAAACAAATCATTTTTTTTCTGAACTACTATCTTTTCTTGTTCATCCATCCATGAAAAAGGAACGATATAAAGAAGTTTATTCAAATGGAGGTAGGCAGAAAGAGAAACAAATAACGCAACCGCAACTAAAAATCCTAAAAATTTCGGATCAGCGACTACAACCTTAAAATTAACTTCATCGTCATCAAAATATACAGGTTCAATTGTGCTAGCGTGTAAGCTGGCAAAAAGTTCTTTTATTTCTTCAGCATTAAATTTAGGATCTTCTGTTTCAATGCAAATTCCATACTTATCAGATGAAACATTCTTCATGTAGTTTGTATCATGCAGTGGATGTCTATTATTCGGAAGTTTAAAGAAAAAGAATAATAATGCTCCAACTGTAGTTAGTGTCGCAAGAAGAACAGTAATTTCAAAAGTAATTGGAATAAATGCCGGTAATGGGAAAAACGGTTTTCCACCGATAACTATTGGATAATCAATTCCCATCATCCATCCCATCATTAATAATGCTAACGCAGTTCCACCTAATCCGGCAAAAAGAGTTACAAAACCTAATTTGGAAGGTGGAAGTTTCATAGCTGCATCCATACCATGAATTGGATATGGGGTATTTACATCAAACTTGGTATACCCTTTCTCAGTAACTGTTTTTGCAGCATGGATAATATCATTGGGTGTATCAAATAAAGCAGTGTATGAATATAATTTTTCGCTCATATTTAATGCTCCCCGTGTGTTGGTTGTGAACCATCAACAACTGCTTTTACTTCAGATATTGATATGACGGGCAATGACTTAGTAAACAATAAAACTAAAGTAAAAAATAATCCAAAACTTCCAATCAGTAGAGATGCATCAGTTAAAGTTGGTTTGAAATAGGCCCAACTCGATGGTAAATAGTCTCTAGATAAAGAAGTAACAGTAATTACAAATCTTTCGAACCACATTCCAACATTTACTAGTACTGCAAGTACAAACATAATTGGGATGGATCTTCTAATTTTCTTAAACCAAAATAGTTGAGGGAAGAAAACATTACACGAAAACATTATCCAATAAGCCCACCAATAATCACCAAAAGCTCTATTCATAAACGCAAATACCTCTGGTTGAACACCACTATACCAGGCCATAAAAAATTCCATAGAATATGCATAACCAACCAACATTCCAGTTAGTAAGATTATTTTATTCATTTTTTCTAGCGTATCTAATGTAATTATATGTTCATAATTAAAAATCTTGCGTATAAATATTAGCACGTTTTGTACCATTGCAAATCCGGAAAAAACAGCTCCGGCAACAAAATAAGGTGGGAAAATAGTTGTGTGCCAGCCAGGTAATATTGCAACAGCAAAGTCAAAACTTACAATTGTATGAACAGATAGCACTAAAGGAGTAGCAAAACCAGCCAGAATTAAATAGGTCAATTCATAATTTTGCCAGTGACGATTAGAGTGTCTCCATCCAAGACTAGTTATAGAATAAATAATTTTTTTGATTTTATGGGTTGTTCTATCTCTAAGTGTTGCAAAATCCGGTATTAGACCTATATACCAAAATACAAATGATACTGTAAAATAAGTTGAAACAGCAAAAACATCCCAAAGTAACGGTGATGTAAAGTTAACCCATAATGAATGCTGATTTGGATAAGGGAGCAAATAAACTGCTGCAAGCCAAGGTCTACCGGTATGCATAATGGGGAAAATCATAGCTGTAATTACAGCAAAGATTGTCATACCTTCGGCGAACCGTGCTATTCCCGTTCTCCACTTTTGTCTGAATAAAAATAATATTGCGGATATCAGAGTTCCTGCATGACCGATACCAATCCAAAACACAAAATTTACAATTGGTAAACCCCAGCCAACAGGATTATTATTTCCCCATAAACCGGTACCCCAGTATAGCGAGGCCGCTAATCCAATCGCACCAATACCCAACATTGTAAGAGTAATTGCCAAAGCAATATAAAACTTAATATCTGGTTTGGTGTCAAGTGGCTTTGATATTATTTCATCAAGTGAGCGTAATGGTGGTCTTCCTTCAACAACCGATCTCTCTTGAGTGTAATCAATACTACTCACTATACATCCTCCGTACGAGTATTTCTTATTTTTGCCAAATAAGTAACATTTGGTTTTACATTTAATTCTTCAAGAACGTGATAGCTTAGATCGTGCTCTCTATGTTTGGTTACTTTTGAATCGTTGTTATTAGAATCACCGAAAACTATTGCATCTGTCGGACATGCTGATTGACAACTTGTTGTAACTTCATCAGTTCTTATCTCACGTCCTTCTCTTATAGCATTTTCTCTAACTTCCATAATATTTTGAATACAGAAAGTACATTTTTCTATCACCCCTCGGGACCTTACGGTAACTTCAGGATTATTAACTAGATATGTTAACTCATTATCATAATGTGCATTAGCAAAACTATCCCTGAAATTATAAAAGTTAAATCTTCTAACTTTATAAGGACAGTTATTTGCACAATATCTAGTGCCAACGCAACGATTATAAGCCATTTGATTTAAACCATCCGGGCTATGATTAGTAGCATTAACCGGACAAACATTTTCACATGGAGCATTATCACAATGCTGACATAACATTGGTTGAGTACTCACAATTGGCTCTTCAGGAGTTCCGCTATAATACCTATCTATTCTCATCCATTGCATCTCTCTACCTAAAGCAACTTGCTCTTTACCTACAACAGGCACATTATTTTCGACATTACATGAACTAATACATTCAGAACAACCCAAGCATTTATTTAGATCAATACTCATTGCCCATTTTTCATCTTTATACTCGTGGGACTCGGTAATACTAAATATCTCATATTTGTGTTCATCCAAAAACTTCGGATTGTTTTTATATTCTTCTAGAGTCCCTTCTTGTATAATTTTTCTTAATCTGTGAAAATCCTTTACAAACTCATCATCTAAGGAATGATGCTCTTGAGTTGATGCAAGTTTATATACTTCACCGGTTTTTGTCATTGTAACATCACTCAAAATGTACTGAGATAAGTCCTTTCCATTCAGCAATGGATTTACATTAAAACCTACTTTGTTTGCAACTTCACCTGAATTTTCTCTTCCATAACCTAACTCAGTTACAATTGTGTCTTCGGCCATTCCAGGCTGGATCATCACAGGTAATTCGATTTCTTGGCCACCAACCGAAATTTTTATTAAATCATCATTCACTAAATCATTTTTTTCCGCAGTGGCAGGAGCTATAGCAGCAAAATTATCCCAAGTTACTTTTGTAACCGGATGAGGAAGTTCTTGCAGCCAACCGTTATTTGCATATTTACCGGTACTAAAAAAATTATTATTATTTATAACAAGAGAAATTCCTTTTTGAGCAGAGTTTATTTCTTGAAGTTCTGTTTGATTCACTCTGGAAATTGGAACTGATTCACTATCTATATTTAATACTCCATCATGTAGAGCAGTTAACCAAAAGGTATTAAAATCTGCAGCATAATTACCTTTTGAATAAATATATTCTTTTACATTTTCTTTCAAATAAGTTTGATATAAATCATCAGATACAGGAACCCTATTGATCCAATTGAGTAGAATTGTTTCTTTCTGAAGAGTATCAAATAAAGGAGAAATAACCGGCTGTTGCAGAGTAATTTGTCCATTTCTAGTTTGATGATCTCCCCATGATTCTAACAAATTATGAACTGGTAATACATATTTGGAAATTGCAGTAGTTTCACTTGGTGCTTCAGATATCGATATTATAGTTTCAACATTTTTAATAACTTCAGAAAATCCAATATTTGGTGGTAATTCATACATTGGATTTGAATCGAAATTTATAATTGCACCAACTTCTTTATTAGAAATTTTGCTAACTAAATTATTAATTTCTTCAGCTGAGGAAATTTTTGAATTATTGATAAAACCATTTTCATAATCATATAGATCAGAATTTTCTAAAAGCTCATTTAATAAGTTTATTAAAATATGAGTTTCACTCGGTAATACATCGCCACCATAAACAATTGATTGTCCTTTATGATCAGATAAATTATCGACAAGCTCTTTTAGTTTTGATTTATCTATCCCATTTTCCGACGAAAATTTTGCTAAGGAATTTTTGTTAACAAGGGCCAGTACGTTTGAATCTAATTTAGACTTATCAAGTTTTCCACTATTTAACAATTCATTAATAATAGAAAGAACAAGATTAAATTGTTGCTGAGGTTTTAACCTTAATCTAACATCTGAATTAATTCCGGTGAGGCTCATTCCAGCCTCCACACAATATAGTTTATTTAATTCATTTGTCTCAACAACATCTCTTCCTTTTACATACAAGAGTCTATTTTCTGTAGTATTTCCTTCCTTGCCTAAAAAGTCCGATTCAAGAGAAAGAACAACTTTTGCTTTATCCCATTTTATAGAAGGAATAATTTTTTGATTGAAGGACTTTTCCCAAGCGTCAATTTTATTATTTTGATTAACGAGCTGAGTTGTATAAATACTTACATTAGAGTATTTGCTTGCAAACTCGTTTACAACTCTTTGCGTTGATGGTGATGTTATCGGATTTGTAAAGAAAGCAATTTCTTCACCATTTTGTTCAAGTTCAACAAGTTTGGAAATTATTTCTTCATTAACTTTATCCCATGAAGTTTTTCTACCATTGATTCTCGGAAATTGCAATCTTTCAGGATCATATAGATTAAGGATACTAGCATGCACTTTAGATGGTATTTTTCCTTTATTAATCTTATCGTCGGGATTTCCTTCAATTTTTATTGGCCTGCCTTCTCTTGTTTTAATCAATATTCCATATGATAATCCATCATCTGCAAAAGTAGAGGCATAAAAAGTTGGTTTGCCTGGTAATATTTCTTCAGGTCTATCAACATAAGGTACAATTTCACCTTTATCCCTATATGAAGTACATCCTGTAGCAGCATATGCAGTTGATGCGGCAAGAACTGCCAAAAATTTTCTTCTGGAAAATTGACTCATTTCATTTATATTGAAATCATCTGTAACACCATCCTGAAATTCGTTTAGTTTTGATTTTAAAACTTCAGGATCGTCTTGATATTCTTTTACACTTTTCCAAATATTTTTATTGCCATTTTTAGTTGACATATAGACAAAACCTTATTTATTTCTTTTAACAGAATTTGGGTGAAGTTGAACCTTTACCTTGCTTTGCAATTTTTTTTTGGTACCGGCAAATAAATTTGAAGGGATCATAGAAAGCATTAAAGTTCCTATTGCCCCCAATGATATTTTACCAAAAAAAGATCTTCTTCCAATTTTTTTCATATTCTTTCCCTACCTATGACACGCTGCACAATGAGTCGGGCCATTTTTTACATCTTTAAGATATGGTAATTGTTCTTTTGGGTTTCTATGACAATCTAAGCATGCTGTCATTGTCCATCCTTTAACCTGACTTACAACTTCCATATCTGCTATATTGCCATGACATGTTTCACATTTCATTCCTTTATTTACATGAACCGAGTGATTAAAATATGCATATTCCGGCACCCTGTGAATCCTTTTCCAAGGAATTGGGGTTTTATCTTCATAGTATTTTGTAAGTTTAATTACCTCAGGCTGTTTTTTTCGAGCAATTGTATGACAATTCATACAAATATTTGATGATGGAACTAATGCGTGTCTCCCCTTAGTTACTCCAGTATGACAATACTGACAATCAATTTTCATCTGCCCGGCATGAAGTTTATGAGAATAGGCTATTGGTTGTTCAGGTGTATACCCAATACCATCTCTTTCAGGTCGAGAAGCATAAAAAGTAATTATAAAGGAGAGGACGACTACAAATAAAGTTAAAGGTAAGCGAACTTTAAGTGTATAATCAAGAAAAGACTTTTTCATTTATTCCCTGAATTAATTCTATTTTTCTTGTAGTCAGTTAAATTATATATGGATATATATAACGGTTGTTTAGTGACAGTCATTAATTATTTATTTATTTAAGATAAAAAATCTGAATTAAAATACCAAAGAAAATAGGTTTTTTTATGCCCTAAAATAATTTATTTCAGTTTTTGCGCTCTATAACAAAATCAACTAATGCTTCTAATGCAAAACGGCTCTCAGAATTTTCAAAAATTGATAGCGATTCTTTAGCTTTTTTAGAATATTCTTTAGCAATTGAAAAGGCATACTTCATTCCATCATACTTATTCACAAATTCAATGATCTCTTCGATATTATTCTTTTTCTTCCCGTTCTTTATCATTTTAATTACATTTGCCCGCTCATTTTTTGTGGCTTGTTTTAGAGAATAAATCAATGGCAGGGTAATTTTTTTATCTTTAATATCAGCACCTAATGGTTTCCCAACGAGTTTAGAAGAACCGATATAATCAAGAATGTCATCTCTTATTTGAAATGCCAAACCCAAATTTTCACCATAATTCCTCATAGCTATTATTTTATCTGTATTATCTGTAGTGCTGGTCGCTCCAATCTCACAGCACGTTGAGAGTAATGAGGCTGTTTTATCGGAAATAATCCTAAAATAAGTTTCCTCATCAATATTTAGTTTTTGAGTTTTTTTAATTTGGAGCAATTCACCTTCGGACATTCTTTTAACCGTATTCGTAACAACTTTGAGAAAATCAAAATCATTCCCTTCAACCGATAACAATAATCCTCTTGAAAGTAAATAATCCCCCATTAACACAGCAACTTTATTTTTCCATACGGCATTAATTGATGGAAATCCTCGCCTCTTTTCAGCACCATCAACTACATCATCATGCACCAGTGTAGCGGTATGTAATAATTCTACAAGAATTGCACCACGGTATGTACTTTCATTTACATCTCCAACAACTTTGCTTGAAAGCAATACAAGAAGCGGTCGTATTTTTTTCCCTTTTTGCTTTAAAATGTATTTGGTTATTAAGTCAACTAAACCAACTTTAGATTTTAATGATTCCTTAAATAGTTGATTAAATTGAACTAATTCGTTTTTTATGGGTTTACTTATTTGAGTAAGGTCAGGCTTCAATATGTTTTTTTTGGGAATATTTTGAAACGAATATACTTATTTCGTATAATAAAACCAAAGGGACAGCTAATAGCAATTGTGCTAAGGGATCTGTACCGGGAGTTAAAACCGCAGCAACAATTAGAATTGCAACTATAGAATGTCTTCTATATTTTCTCATAAATTTTGGTGTTAGAATACCAATTTTTGATAAAAAGAATGAAAGCATTGGTAGTTCAAATATTACTCCGGCGGCTAACATTACACTTATAATAATTGAAAAATATTCATCAATTGCAAAATTATTTTCAATAGCAGTTGTTCCAAATTCACCTGCAAACGCCAGAGTTAGAGGCAGCATAACAAAATAGGCAAATACAATTCCACTGAGAAAACAAACAGAGGAGAAAAAAACAATTGCCGAAACATATTTCTTCTCATTATCTTTTAGCGCAGGGGCAATAAATTTCCATAACTGATAAAAGACGTTTGGAACACTAATAATAAGTCCGCCAATTATGGCAACCTGGAAAAATAAAAATAGCTGTCCGAATGGTCTTAAATTTTGGAGTGTAATGTTTGCTTTTTTAGCGGGAATTAAAAGCACTTGCTCTATTAAAAAATCTATAAATACCCAGGAAAGGATTGTACCTAAGAAAACCCCAATGAGTAAATAAAGTATTCTCCATCTGAATTCCTCAAGATGTTCAAGAAAAGACATTTCTCCCTTAACTTGAGGAGCTTCATTTTCTAAATAACTAGTTTCTTCTTCCACAAATATTAAATTAATTTCTCAATTCGGCATATAAAGGAAAACCGGCACAAAGATTTTTAACCTCGCTTTTAATGCTCGCTAATTTAGCATCGTCCTCATAATTAACAACTGCATTATTAATTAGTTCGGCAATTTGCACCATTTCAGATTCTTTCATTCCTCTTGTTGTTGCTGCCGCAGTTCCAATTCTTATTCCACTTGTTACAAATGGGCTTTTAGTATCAAAAGGAACCATATTTTTATTAACAGTTATACCAGCTTTTTCAAGCGCAATTTCAGCCTTTTTACCAGATATTGCTTTATTTGTCAAGTTTACCAGTACCAGATGGTTTGAGGTTCCACCAGATACAATATTAAAATCTCTCTCCATTAAACTATTAGCTAAAACATCTGCATTTTTCATTATTTGCTGTGCGTACAATTTAAAAGAATCTTCTAATATTTCACCAAATGCAACAGCCTTTGCCATAATGATATGCATTAGCGGCCCACCTTGAATTCCTGGCATAACAACACTATCAAATATTTCAGACATCATTTTAGTTCTATCACCCTTAGGTGTGGTAATTCCTAATCTGTTTTCCGTGTCTTTACCTACTAATATTATTCCACCACGAGGTCCACGTAAAGTCTTGTGGGTCGTTGATGTTACAACATCGCAGTAAGGGATTGGATTATTTAATAATCCTTTGGCTATTAGGCCAGCCGGATGAGCCATGTCACACATTAAAAAAGCACCGACAGAATCGGCAATTTCTCTAAACTTTGAATAATCCCAATCTCTAGAGTAAGCGCTTGCCCCAGTAATAATCATTTTTGGTTTTTCTTTTTTAGCAAGGTCTTCTATAATATTATAATCCAACTCTTCGGTATCCTTATTTAATTGATACCCAGCAGCTTTATAAATTTTACCGGAAAAATTTACAAACGAACCATGAGTTAAATGTCCTCCATGAGCAAGATCTAGTCCTAAAAATGTATCACCAGGTTTTAGGAGTGACATAAATACGGCCATATTTGCCTGAGATCCACTGTGCGGCTGGACATTCACATATTCAGCATTAAATATTTGTTTTAATCTGTCCCTGGCAATATTTTCCGCTATATCTACATATTCACAACCACCATAATATCTTTTACCAGGATATCCCTCAGCATATTTATTAGTTAAAACAGAACCAGCCGCTTCTAAAACGGCCGGACTTACAAAATTTTCTGATGCAATTAGTTCTAAGTAATCGGATTGTCTTTCTATCTCTAATTTAAGAACTTCCGAAATTTCTTTATCATTAGCTAAATAGTTGGGCATATAATTTTCCTTATAATGATACTATAATTGATTTACCAATCCAATCGTAACATCTACCTTCTATTTTAACAACATCACCATTTTTTAATTTTCTGAAAAAATAATCTTCGTTTGTTGGTACAGAATTAGATAGTTGACTAACTCTATCTTTAGCTTGAGAGGCATATTCTCCTCCCATTTTGGCTACTTTACTATATGTATCTACAGCTAACTGATATACACATTTGTCCTCAAATTCGAATCCACAACTTCTAGCAGCTTGTTCGTACAAACCAGCTTCAATGTATAATGGATAATCCCAGCCAGGACTTTTTTTCGAAGCTTTGTTCAAATAACTTCGAGCAACTGATAATTGCCCCATACCTTTATATAAAAGAGCAACATTAAAATAGCTATCCTTATTATCTGGCTGTAACTTAATTAACTTTTTATATGAGTCAATAGCCATGTCTGTTTGATCATTTTTTTGATATGTATTTGCTATTTCCGTCCAATAATTTATAACCTCAGGATTAGTATCAATCAAAAATTGTAATGGTTCTATCGCGGACTCATAATCTTCGAGTCTTTTGCACATTTTAGCATATTTCCAAGCTTTTTCACCATTTTCTTTATCAGCATACCATGCTTTTTTTAGAAAATCTTTTAACTGTTCTTCATCTTCTGCTAAATTTGCAACTTTAGCAGGCCATCTTCCATTGTCCGGTTCCATATCAGAAAGTTTAAGATATACATCAAGAGCTTTCATTTGATAATCATTTTCTTCATTCATATTGGCTTCATAAAGACTGCCAAGTTGGTCCATATAATAAACTTCATTAGTAATTTCTTTTCCTGCTCCAAATCCTTCCTCATAAGCAGCAATTGCTTCCGTAGGCTCAACATTTTTCCAATCATTTAAAACATAGCCCTTTTTAGCCATATATGTTCCGGCATATTCAGGATCATATTCAATACCCTTATTATATAAAAAAAGGACTGTATCAATAAGTGTAGCTTTTATCTCATCTGAAGTTGTGCTATCGTTATATACTTCAAAAATTACTTTATCAATTTTTCTGTAAATCTTATACTTATTATTTTGAAAATTAGGATCATTATTTATAACGTTGAAACCTTTTTCAATTGTCCACATTTCATACTGTTTGTTTTTATAAGCTTCAAAAAACAGACTTGCTTCAATCATAACTTTACCGGCATCCAAAGTATCAGCTAAAACAATATCATTACTCTTAACATTGGAACTAGCTTGTACCGTTATACTTGAAAACATTGCAAGCAATAATAATTTACTAAGTAGTTTCAATTTATATCTCCTTATTTTTTTATTACCTATCTCTTCTAACAAACCAGAATTCACCAAAATTTAGTGAAACTGAAGCTTGGAAAATATTTTCCTTTAATAAATTCGAATCTGTAGAACCTCTGCTTCCGTACATAAATCCAATATCTATTGTGTTTTCTAAACCAAGAGGGAGTGATATTCCTGCGTGAATACCTAATTGATTTATTCCCTCACCATTAATATCGTATTGGCTCTGTTCAAAACTTAAACCACCTCTATATCTAATGAGTTCCCAGAATGAAGCAAACCTTTTTACCTGCTCACCATACTCAAACCCAATGCTGTACCTTGATAAATCCCTTAAATAATCAGTTTTTAGCCCGTTTTGTTCATATTTTGACCAGGGCTGATAGAGATAATCTAAAACTACTAAATATTTTTCATTTATTGTAAAATTTAATCCTGCGCCAATTTTATGCGGCAGATCAGTTTTAACCTTAGCTGATTCGAATTCATTTTCTCCTAAAGTGGTAAGTGCAACTAAAGAAGTATCGGTATTTATCTTACCGCTAAATTCATAAGTTAAACCAAATCTGAAATTAGAAATATTATTTAATTTAAAAACTGTAGCTAAATCCGGTGATTCTAATCCAAATGTTCCACCTAAACCTTTATAATCAAACTCAGTATCGAAAAAAGAATTAGTTAATGTGGACTCTTCAAAAATAAAGGATGATTTGTATTTAAAACTTCCAGTATAATAATCAAATGTAGCCCCTAAAGAAATATCAAACGGTAATTTGTACGAAACTCCGAAAAACAGTTTTGACAACCCCCCTGAACCTTCATAAATTTCATCATAATTATCTATGTCTTCTTGAGATACTTTATTAATTACCTCGTAATTTACAACAGAATAGGGTGTCATACCAAAGACAAATCCTATTCCTAAACTTTCTTTAACCGGAAAAGCAATATGAAAACCTGAAAACCTAACATGAGTATATGTCACATTTTCAATTCCATCGTCTATAATAGAACTATTACTAATTAAACTGGTTCCAAATCTTACATTTTTGATTGAGTTCCATGTAGCAGGATTATTTAAATTTACATATTTTTCATCACTCAATGACGTACCGGCACCGCCTAATGATAACTTATACGAAGTGCCGGAATAATATAAATCACCAATTCCATATCTTGTATACAAAGATCCACCGGACGAATATATATTTGAAATAAAAACGAGAAAAGTAAAAAAGAATAATATTTTTTTCATATTTGTAATTACTTAATTGAATAGTAAATAGTTAATCTTGGTCTTAAAGATTCATCCGGATGAGTACTGCTGTACAAATAAATGGCAGAAGCACTTCTACTCTCATCACTTAATTTAACTTCTAATCCTTCATTTGGTTCACCATCTAACCAACGTTGTACGAATTGTCTGATTTCACCCGAATACTTATCATCACTCTTTGTAATAGGGTATCTTCCAAAACTTGTAGTTATGGAATCCGTGCTAGCATTTTGAAAAAAACTTACTGCTATTGTATCCGACTTCACGGTTCCTTCAAATGAAAATGGCTCATCAATAAAAAATTCCAATAAAGCACTGTTTACAATAACATCGGTCGGTACTGTTGATAAATCAAATTTTAATTTGCCTCTAACATTTATTGAGCTTTGGAGAATAATCTCGTTACTGGGTTCAATTAGTCTATCGCCGACCGGAAGATGGATATCTAATTTTGGATTAGACAAAACAGTATCGATAAATTCACCTGGTTTCTCAAATAGTAAAAATAATTTTGGGAAAAGATAACTCGGAAAGTTTGCTAACCCTTGAAAACCTACTATTCCGTTGCCGGTATTAGGAGCCAATAAAACGCCGTAATTCTCCGGAAAAGAATCGTCATATGCTCTTCCTACCCAATCATTCATTAAATCGTCGGGCAGTGAAAATTTAATTACAGTATCTCCAGCAGTATAATCAAAGGAATCTATTATATCAGGGCCAATAGATGAATGAATTTCATTTACGGTATCTTCATTTACTTCAATAGAATTCCAAGGGATATTAATTTTATGAGCGGTAAAACTAAAATTACTGCTGTCACCAATCCAGTAATTAGGATAAATCTCTATCCAAGAGGAGATTAAATTGATTTCAGAATTCTCCAATTGTTCTTTTGTAGAATCAGGTAGTAATATTAAAAATGATATTAAAGCTTCACTTGAAATATTCTCATATTTTCCTAACAATAATCTATTCGAAGATCCATAGTATAATGAATCTTTCTGAAATGATGTAAATGATTGATCAAAGGCACCTGTTTTACTGTCAATTACCTCTGTATTTAGTCTATCCTTCCCCGGAATGAGTTTATTACCAATTGATGTTGGGTCATCAGAACAGGAAATTAAAAAAAAGAGCGATATAATAGCTGGAACAATTAACCAATATTTAATTTTCAAAAACTTCTCCATCAAATTTACTTTCAATATATTCTACTGCATCTAAAAAATTATAACAAATAAAATTGGGTGAATTTTGTGAATTATGCAACTCAATAATTTTAGGCTTTGTCATTGTATTTCCAATTAGTATTGACCTAACACCGGCATTATGTGCGCATAAAATATCTGATTCCCTATCCCCCATAAAAAACGACTGACTTAAATTTATACCAAAGTCGTCAACTGCTTTAAAAACCATCTCAGGTGATGGTTTACGGCATTTACAATTTTCTTTTGAATCAAACTCCGGATGGAAAGGACAATAATAGAACGCATCTATTTGAGTTTCTTCTTCAAATAGAATTTGATTAATTCTATTATTTACACTATCAACAATTTCAGAAGTTAAAATCCCCCTTGTAATTCCAGACTGATTCGAAATAACAATAATTTTGAATCCAAATTTATTTTTAAGGAGTTTTATTCCTTCTACTACCCCCGGATACAACTTAATTAAATCTGGATCAGATATATACCCCGGATCAATGTTTATTGTTCCATCCCTATCCAAAAAGATAGCCTTATTTTTCACAATTTAACGAACAATCTTTTTGTACAGATCGACATATAATTTAGAGGAATTTAACCAAGTAAAATTGCTCTTCATTCCTACTTTTTGGATTTTTAACCAAGCTTTTTTATCGTTTATATAAAGGTCTATCGCCCGTTTAAGTTCAGATATCAAACTTTCTGGTTCATAGTTTTTAAATATGAAACCGTTACCAGTGCCAGTTTTTTCATCATACTTCTCTACAGTATCCGCTAGTCCGCCGGTTTCTCTAACAATTGGGACAGTACCATAAACCAAGCTATACATTTGGTTTAATCCGCAAGGTTCTATTTTAGACGGCATTAAATACATATCAGAACCAGCCTCAATTAAATGAGCCAATTGGTCATCAAACCCAAGATAAAGTGCAAATTTATCTGAATATTTAGTAAATGCTTTTTCAAAGAAAGTATGATATTTTTTATCACCGGTTCCCAATAAAATAAATTGTGCATCAAGTTTCATTATATCCTTAAAAGCCTTTTGCACTAAATCAAAACCTTTATTCGAACTTAAGCGAGAAATCATTCCGATTACCGGTTTGTTTTCATCGTATTCAAGACCGAATTTTTCTAATAAAACTTTTTTATTCGTTAATTTTGCATCTAAATTCTTGATCGAATATTTTTTAGCAATTTGTTTATCTTTTTCCGGGTTCCAAATATTTCCATCAATTCCATTCAAAATTCCATGAATATCTTTTTTACGAGAATTTAAAACTGAATGCAGACCATTACTTAACTCTTTTTGTTTACAAATCTCTTTTGCAAATGTTTCACTTACAGTAGTAATTACATCTGCGTATTGAATTCCGCCTTTCAGGAAACTAAATTTATTGTTCAATAAAAGGCCATTTGCACTATTCAGATCTTCTGTTAAACCGGTTTTTGTAAATGTAGTTTTCGGGAACTCACCGGCATTGGCCAAATTGTGAATTGTGAATACAGTTTTTATTGATTTAAATTCTTCGACTTCTTTTAACATTGTTTTTAAATAGACAGGTATAAGACCGCCTTGCCAATCATTACAATGAATAATATCAGGAATCCAGCCTAATTTTGAAATTAATTCAAAAACAGATCTGGCAAGCAAGATAAATCTTTCGTCATTATCTTTATAATCTTTTCCACTTATTGGATCAGCATATAAACTTCTTCTATTTCCAAAATATTCTTCATTATCAAGAAAATATAATTGTACCCTGGCTTTTGATCCTACTAAAAATGAAGATCGTAATGAATAAACAACTTCCTTATTTCCAATTTCCGTTGTTAAATCTTTTAGTCTAACAACTTCATGTATTTTATATCTCCTTTCATCAATTGCACCATATTTAGGTACAACAATTCTTACTTGATGTCCTAATTCTTGTAATTTTTGCGGTAATGAACTGGATACATCGCCTAACGCACCGGTTTTTACAAATGGGACAACTTCAGATGTAACGAAAAGTATTTTATACTTTTTTGCTGGAGGCATAACAATTCCTTAGATTTTTAAAGGGTAAAGGTACAAAATTATTGACTATTTGACAAAAATATTTAATATTGTATAGTTTATTGCTTTTTCTTGTCGATAACTACTCTGAGAATAAATGAACACAATTTTATATAATCCTGCCCAAATTGTTACTGTTAATACCAACAAAAAAAATTGTAAGCGCGGAAGTGAACAAAACGAAATTGGTATTTTGACTGATCACTCAATTTTAATTAGTGATAGTAAAATTGCCAAAATATTTCCTACTGAGAACATAAATGGAATAGATTTTGAAGAGAAAATTGATTTAACAAACAAAATAGTTTTGCCCGGTTTAGTAGAGTGTCATACTCATTCCGTATTTGCAGGTTCTAGATCGGCAGAATTTAATAAAAGATTAAACGGTAAATCTTACGAAGAAATTGCAAGATCAGGGGGTGGGATTAATTCTACGGTCAAATCCGTAAGAGAATCAAGTTTTGAAGAATTACTCAACATTTCAAAACCAAGAATCGATAATTTTATGAAACAGTGTGTTACAACTCTAGAAATAAAAAGCGGATATGGTCTCAGTTTTTATGACGAAATAAAATTGCTTGAAGTAATTAACGAACTTAATACAATTTATCCAATAAATATTATACCGACATTTTTAGGTGCACATACATTCCCACCGGAATATTTAAATGATAAAGATAAATATGTTGATATAATAATTGAAGAAATGTTGCCATTTATTGCCGAAAAGAATTTAGCTAAATCTTGTGATGGGTTTTGTGAATCAACTGCATTTTCAACAAAACAAATGGAGAAAATATTTACTAAAGCCAAGGATTTAAAGTTTGATTTGAAATTACATACCGATCAGTTTAATTCAATTGGCGGATTAGATTTAGCTTTAGATTTTGGTGCAAATAGTGTTGATCATCTAGAAGTTTTAAAAGATGAAAAAACGGAACGATTTTCTGACTCCGACACGGTTGCAGTTCTTCTCCCCGGTGTTTCATTTTCGCTAAAGTATGAATATGCCCCAGCTAGAAAATTGTTAGAAAACGATGCAATTATTGCATTAGCAACAGATTTTAATCCAGGCTCTTCCCACATAAATAATATTAGTCTAATCTGGGGCCTAGCTTCGTTTAATATGCAAATGACGTTAGAAGAAATAATATCCTCTTATACAATTAATTCTGCTAAAGCATTAGGCTTATCCGAAAGTGTTGGAAGCATTGAGGAAGGGAAAAATGCGGATTTTGCAGTTTTTAATACTTCAAACTATACAGATCTACTGTATAATTTTGGTAATAATCTAGCAGAAATGACCGTAAAGAATGGACGGATAATTTAATTCAACTATTTATTATTACCCACCTGTTGCCAGCTTATTACTGCCTCTAGGATAAATTGTTAATCTTTGCCCAACTCTAATTGTACTTCCTTTGATGCTATTCCATTTTCTAATATCTCTGGCTCTAACACGATATTTTTCTGCAATATGCCCTAAAGTTTCACCACGTTTCACAATATGAATCTTCGCTTTACTGGTATTAGTTTTGGATTCCACTTTTGCAAAAGAAGTTTTTCCAATTTTCAGTTTTTGTCCGGGATAAATTGTATTTGATTTGAGGTTATTCAAATTTTTAATGTCTGCAATTTTTACTTTATTTTTTAACGCAATTTTACCAATCGTATCACCCTTTTTAACACGATAATATATGTTTTCACCTTTAGCATAACTTTGGTTACTTGCACTTTTCACATTAGAATATATCTTTAAAGATCTTCCAACAACTATATTATTGCTTTTTAACCTATTCCATTTTCTAATACTACTGGAACTAACTCTATACTTTTCAGCAATTTCACTTAAAGTATCACCTTTCTTAACTTTGTATGTAATTTGTTTACTCTTAACATCAGATTTTGTTACTTTGGAGTTTACTGCAATTGCGTTTGGATTGCTTCCGGTATAAATTAGTAACTTTTTGCCTTTATAAATTCTACTGTTTCTTAAACCATTCCATTTTTTTAGTTTGGATACTGAAGTTCCATACTTATATGCAATTGAACCTAAGGTTTCGCCTCTTCTGATTCTATGCTCAAGCCATTCTTCTCCCGAAGTAGAATAAATTCTCCTTAATTTAGCCGATTTGGAGTACGAATCAATTTTGGCAAATTCTTCTTTTTTATCCTTTGGAACATAGAAGTTTAATTGCTGACCAACATGAATTGTTGATGTATAAGGCAGATTATTCCAGTTTCTAATATCAGAAACCCTAACTTGAAATAAGTCGGATAAATCAATTAAATTATCACCACTTTTCACTCTATATGGAACAACTTCTTTGTCTTCTGGAATAATATACGAATTCGGTTCTCCAGCTTTTTGCTCATATAGCTTTCTAAACTTTTCATCATCATTGTTATCATTTAGAACAACTTTATACGGTGCTTCTCCATTTCCTTCTTCTTCAATGGCTAATGCTACATCAGTATTTAATTCAAAATCATTAGTGATATATTTTGAGACGGGAATTTTCAATGGAACTTTTGGATAGATTCTTGATTTCACAGAAATTTTATTAAACTTTGCAAGTCGTGTTAAACCTACACCGTATTTATGTGCAATCCCGGAAAGTGTTTCACCTTTTTTTACTTTATGAATTACATATTGTAATTTAGCATCTTTAGGAATTGAGCTAACATTTGCAACAAAAGCATCATATGTTTTCGCCGGGACTCTTAATTCATAACCACCGGGATAATTTGGCGGAGAATGGTGCTGAATCAATTCAGGATTTAGTCTTTTCATTTCCTTCAATGATACACCAGCACATTTTGCCAAAACAGAAAGATCAATAGCTTCATTGATTATATATTTTTTATAGTCAATCGGGGTTTCATAAACAATATTTGAAAATCCATATTTTTCCGACTGACTTGCAATTAGAGTAACAGCAATATATTGCGGTACGTAATTTCTTGTTTCCCTTGGTAAAAATCCTCTAATTTTCCAGAATGTATCCGAATTACTTCTTCTCATTCCCCTTCTAACCCTGCCTTCACCGCTATTATATGAAGCTATTGCCAGATACCAATCATTTAACGAAACATATAAATCTCGTAAATGTTTTGCAGCTGCTCTAGTAGATTTTTCCGGATCACGTCGTTCATCAACATAAAAATCAACTTTTAAATCGTACATTCTTCCTGTGCCCTTCATAAATTGCCACAGCCCCACTGCTCTCGCCCAGGATTTGGCATTTGGTTTTAGTCCGCTCTCCATAAGGCTCAAATAAATCAGTTGTGTAGGAACGTCTTCTTCTTTAAATATTTTTGCCATCATAGGGAAATAATATCCGGTTCTCTTCAGCCAATATTCCATGTGGCGTCTACCTCTACCAGTAAAATATTCTATATATCTTTCTACATGTCTATTTACTTCGAGAGGAAAATCACCAATTACAATTGTACTTCTATCATCTATCTCTACATCTTCAATTTCCGGTAAAGTTGATTCAGTTAAGTTGTTATTCATCCACTCTTCCAGGGCATACGAAGGTAAATTTTCCGGTAATTCATTAAAACTATTGATATAGATATGGTAATCGTCAATTATTGATTTTTCCAGTTCAATAAAAGCTTCGTTCTCATCTATATTAGGATAATAGCTCAGTTCTGTTACAATAACAAGAGCAGAATCAAATGCAAATAAAGCCTCAGATTCACTTCCTAGAGATTGTTTTGTTAATGCATCAACGTATTTCTGACGAGCAGTTTCCAATAATTCGTTAATAATGGCCTCTGTCTTTACAACGGTTGCCAAACTGTCCTTTTGATATAGTTCTTCTTTTGAAATTGAGTTAAAACTTGAGCAGGAAAAGAATACAATAGAGAGGACAAAAATATATGCGGACAAGAAAAATTTGTTCACTATTCAACCTTATTTTAGTTGTTGTAAAATATAAGATTACCCGGTTTTTATCAAGTTAAATATTATATGATTTTGGTTTAATTATGTTTATTATGTACTTATACAATTTTTAATGTAAACTACCAAAATTTATTATAACTTTTATGCTATAATTTTAAAATCTTATTTAGAATTATTCTCGAAGAAAAGGTAAAATATTTAATAACAGAAGATCATCAGTATAGGCAAATTTAATGAAATTCTTATTTTCAGCAATCTTTCTCTTATTTATTTCAATAATAACACAATCACAAGACAAAAATAAATCCGAGTTCGAATTATTTCCAAGTGGATTACATATTTTACCATTCAAAGCAAATTATCAAGAAGCTAAAATTGGAATATTATTCTATCCCTCAAATTCAGATCTAAAAGTTGACATGGGCAATAATATAGATATAATTAAGTATAGTTTTCCGGAAAATAACAGCAGACTTACTTTATCAGTAGAATTTATGGGGTACGCGTTATCTACCAGTTACAAAGGAAATAGATTACAAATTGATGCTTTAGATGGTTTTTTTGGAGGGAATTTAGGATATTCAAAAAATTATGAAAGTGGAAAACTTTTTTCAAGATTTAGAATAATACATAACAGTGCACACCTGGTTGATGGCCATTATGATAGAGAATTGGGCGATTGGATAAACAATGATGAACCGATCCCCTTTACTAGAGATTTTGGTGAATTATCATTAGGTTATCAATTTTATCCATCATTTGGAACAGTGCGGACATATGCTACCTTAGCATACTCGACTTTAGTTAGACCGGCAGAAATTGAAAAATGGTCTGGTTATTTTGGATATGAATTAGCTTTTAATAATATCCTTGGGAAAACGTTCAAGAAAGAAACAAATTTATTTTTAGCTTCTCAATTCAATTTAGTAGGGGCTCCGCATTACAAACTAAATAGTAATTTTATGGGGGGAATTAAGTTTGGGAATTGGGATGAAAAAGGATTGCTATTATATTTATCATATTATATTGGTGCAAATCCATTTAGTGAGTATTATGCAAGAAGAGTAGAAAAATTCGGAATAGGCTTTTTTGTTGATTTCTTCTAACCTAACTGTCAGTCACTAATATTCACAGCCACACCTATTCCCAAAACACCATCAATCATATCACTCAATTCTTCTTTTAGATAAATTTTATAGAAAATTTTTGGTATTATAAAGTTTCCGTCCCATTGTGAACCAAAACTCAGCATGTTTACCAGCCTATCTGAAAAATTATCTGTAGATGCCGTAACAATACCAATTCCTGTTAACTCGGCATTTAAAATAATTTTCTTTGATTGAACTCCTAAACTCAGTCCGTAGTGAACTAATATTTCCGTATTAGCTCTACTATCACCGGTTGGAACCAAAATATTTGGACCGAATTCCAATCCATAATAAAACCCCTGGTTTCTTATTTTGTGATACGCATAATTAAAATATAATCCCAACGTTTTGGAAAGATATTTTTCGAATTTATAGTAATTATAAAATATCCCGCTAAATGCTGCATCTTCATTTGCTGTTGGTAAATTTAAGCCAACTGTAACAAAGGACATTCTATTTTTTAATTCTTCCGGTTTCAATTGTAATCCGATAAAAATATTTCCTAAACCGGATTTATCAAAATTGTAATTATAGTTAAATCCGTCAATTCTAAATTTTGCCTCATAATCAGTGTAAATAAATGGCAGATCACCAACTAAATTTAATTTTTTGCTTATTGGAATATTAAATAAAAGGTCATAAGTACCCGAAAAAGTGGAATGCTCAAAAATATCCGACTGAAAAGGTTTATTAATTAAGAGTTCGAATTGATGTTTATCACTTGGTATAAATTGTAAGTTAAGGGTTTGGGAGAGACCTGAAGTGAATGAACAAATTAATAGTAAAACAAGTATTATAGGTTTATTTCTTACCATTTTCAAGATATCCTCAAAGATGCTTTTAGTATTATGGTGTTAATTCAACATGACCTTCTTTCTATATTTTAAGATTTTATATCTATTCTATTATGACTATCATTCTCTACTGCAAATAAGAAAGTGAAATATCCCCTTTTTGAGTATAAACATTCATCTCTGAATTACCACTTCCGAGAATACCTTGAAGTGAATTATTTGTTTGATTTAAATTATTGATTTCTAATGATCCAATATCAATTATTCCCTCTTCAGTATGCAGATCAAGCACACTATTTATAGAACTGGGAAACTTTACAGAAATATTGCCATTTGATGAATTCAAGTTACAATAACCACTGTCTGGAATACTTAGAACTGCATTGATTTGATTTGCCGAACTAACATTACACGATCCATTCAGGTTTTCAACCTCTACGTAACTATTCGCCTGCATAACATTTAGCGAGGAAGATAAACTACTAACAAACACGGGGCCATCGCTGTAGCCAATAGTACAATTCATTGAATATGGAATATCAATTGATATAGAGCAGCTTTTAAATTTTATTTGATCTGAATCTGTAGGATAATTTAGATTAATAAAAACCGTATCAAGTATTTCTTCAAAGGAGACTTGGAATTTATCAAAATTTGATTCTGCTAGTTCGTTAGTAGTCGCTTCAATCGTTTTATATACATAAATTCTTATCTCATTGTCTGAAGACCAACCTGTTACAATTATGCCACTCAAATCATTTGATATATTTATTGTATTTGAGCTTTGAACTTGGTGAATAGAAACTTGATCAGTTGAATATGCATTTAATTCGTAATTCTTAGTTATGTTTTCATCATCGCAACCAATTAAACAGATTAAAATTATTGACAAAATTAATACCGAGTAATAATTATTTTTCATAAATGATCTGAATAATATTTAATTAAAATAATAAGCCGACTCTTAAATCAAATGAATTTGTGTTTACCTTGAGGTTTTCATTTTCGAACAATTCATTAAAATCAGCATCATATATAATTTCAGCAAGAACATTAAAAGCCAATAATTTAATTTCGGTACCTACCCCAACTTTAAAACCTAGTCTATTTTCCTCAAACTTACTCTCTACTTCATTTTCACTACCAAATGAAGATTCCTTATTTATTTCAAAATCCATTTTCGGACCGGCAACTATATATGGGCTTAAGAGCCCGTAATTTAATCGTAATTTACCTAATGCGGATAAATTGATATAATCAATCCTTGTATCCCAAGTTGTCGACTGGCTGGTACCTATGGGATTATCAACGGTTGTAATCGGTCCATCAAGTTCCATACCTTTCTGGAGGTAATTTAATTCTGCCACTACACTAAAGAACGGAATATTTAGTAATTCTGCATAAACCCCAATATTAAGCCCAAGTCTATTATCCGAATCGAAACTTGCACTAGAAATTCCGGATAAATTTGAGTATTCCCAATCCTGGCTTGAAATAGTTGCTCCTACTTTAATTCCATAACCCCTAATAAACTGTGCTTGCAAAGCTGAAGACAAAATGATTATGAACAAAACCACTAATAATTTTTTCATGATAATTCCTATAATTATTGTATATGTAATAATACAATTTTGCTGATAAATAATTAGTCAAAATTCAATACACTTAATTTGAATAATAAGACATTATGTTTTATTTATACTAATAATTGTTCTCTTTTTTCAAGTGCTTCAAGTAAGACAGTTTCAATATTTGGATCAGAAGAAATGTGGACCCATCTGGAATTAATTTCAGCTCGGAATTTGACAACTTTCTGTAAAGTTCCTATGCCATTCTCGGCGGGCAAATTAAATCCCTTGTTCCATTTATTAAGATTGTAGAAATATCTTTTATTTTAGTCCGGAGGTTTAACCTCCACATTACCATATTTTTAATTTTATTATAAAGTTTTATATTTCATCCGAAAGAGGAACCAGTCTTGCTTTAAGATCGGGATCTTTTATATTCTTATCCAACGGAAACATTGGTCTTTTAATTCTTTTGTAATCTAGTCTTTCTAAATCCTGATCAACACCTCCCGGTGTTAACGCCATAATCCAATCCGCTCTTATGTCATATAATTCTGGTACCAAATAACCAATTTTTACAACAACAATATCTGTTGTACGAGGATTCAGACCCAATCTTGTAAAATCAATTTCATGATGATATGGCTTACGTTTTTTTGTTACAATAACATTTACACTGCCCACTTTAATTACCACTTCGGTTTCCGCATGTTTATCACCATGAACAATAGATTCAACAGTTCCCGATAGCTTAATAGGTGGAGCATAACGATTATCGACTGCTGCACCCCCAAAGGCGTCAACCTTTCCGCCAATTCCCGCACTCATTGCCTTTTCCACAAATTCCGGAGCCGGGATTGAAGCATAAATAACTGATGGACCATCTTTTGATTTAAATTCCGAACGTTTAAGAATTTCATTTAACGTCCATGTAACATCTCCTGCTCCACCTGCAGTTGGATTATCACCCATATCGCTTATAATGAAAGGATGTTTATTGCTGACTATAGCTTTATCAAGGCATTCTTTTAAATCAGCAGTAGGAGCAACAAATTCAAATTCCGATCTCACTTTCCAAAAGCTAGTCGCAAGTTCCTCAGCAGCTTTTGTTACGGCTTCTTTTTCGTCCCCGGTAACCATAACAACAGCATGATTACGCGGTTCGTCAGCCCATGCATAACCTACCCAAATTGCGGCATCAACAATACCTTTTTGTTTAGAGATTGGCGCAACTTTTGAGTACAGACTCTTGCCAGGTTCAATTCTGGTACTGGTCTTTTCTCCCGGCAATAATATAGGAACAGGAATCCAGGCTTTAAAAGCCGGTTTACCTTTTCCGTTTTCTATTCTTGACAATAAATTATCTACCGCCCTTTTTTTCGATTCAATTGCATCTTCATGTGGAGCCAATCTGTAACATGTAATCAGATCAGTATTAGCTGCAAGTCGCCATGATACATTTCCATGCAAATCCATTGATGTTGAAATAATAGTTTCTTTTCCAATGATCTCACGAATTCTAAATATGAAATCCCCTTCGGGATCATCGAGACCAACAACGCTCATTGCACCGTGAATATCAAAAAACAATCCATCATAGGGAGCATTTTTTTTAAGCATGTTTAGTGTTTCGGTTACTAAAGATTCGTAAGCCTCCCTGGTTACAATTCCACCAGGTAGAGCATGTCCCCTTAATGTGGGTATCCAATTAGCACGTTTCCTGTTTATTGAATCAGAAAATAAAAAGGGATAGTAGGAAAATACATTTTCTCCTCTTCTTGCATGAAATGCTTCAGCATGTGTAAGAGCTGGTGAAAAGGTACTAGATTCTATTGCTAACCCGGCAATAGCTATGCGCGGGAGCTCTTTTTTATTGTAGTCATTGTTTATATCTTTCTCTTTACACCCTGTGACCACCAGAATTTGTAGTATCAGTAAAAACAATATCTTATCTTTCATTTAAATTCCTTTAACGGTTTTAGCTTATTATTTAAAAATCTTTATTGAATATCTACTTTATTAGCTTTTTTTATTAATAATTCCACAGCTTTTTTCGAAGTAATACCATTTTCCTGAACACCGGAGTATGAATGTACTGATACCTTATTTCCTGCGAAAGGCAAATTCTGTAAAATTTCCCCAACATTTCTGCTGTTCACGCCTCCGCCTATAACGATCTCAATTTTAGTTTCTGCCATTTTAATAATTTGTTTCAACATATCAATACCTTCAACAGCCGATCCTTTTTCTCCCCAAGGTGTTCCACTTGTCAGAATTCTATCAACACCTAATTCAATAAGCAATTCTAGTGATTTTAGTGGATCAGGTGTAGCGTCAAAGGCTCTATGAAAAGTAGTACTTAAATTATACTTCTTACTACTCTCAATAAGTTTTTTCGTAGCCTCAATTGAGATAGAGTTATCACTTTGATTTAGCACACCAAACACCGCCCCGTCTGCCCCAGCTTCTGCTGCATGTTTTATTCGGCCACACATTTCTTGAAGCTCTTCCTTGGAATAGTAAAAGTTTCCGGATCTAGGACGAATCATTGTTAGTAAGCCAACTCTATCCTTAAATGATTTTCTGGCTTCAACAATTGATTGTATTTTGGGAGTTAAACCATCAAAATGCATTGCT